>JGI24021J15306_10004562_pt1 | contig 16156 bp, 7 predicted proteins | sample Ectturendosymbi1_FD_15306 | JGI IMG/M metagenome (IMG submission 15306) | reverse complement strand
AAAGAAATAGATAAGCAGGCCAATGCAAATCTTTTTTGCCAGCTTCAGTCCACTCCAGCTGTAACATGATCCAATATTTTGAACTTCAACTTGACATCAAAGTAGGCTATTATACACGTGCTGTTTTAAATACTTTTATGAGATGATTGAAACGGTAGATGGGTTGAGGTTATATTTAACTGAAGATACAGTACAAACAAAATATAGGAAGATCAGTACACACACACCTGTTTGCATTTATTTCTGAGTTGAATAGCTACACTGGGCCTTAAAAAATATTAGACCTGCCTGAATTAGATCTCATCCCATTATTATTGTCATGTATCATGGTAAACTACCTTCTATGAAAAACATTTCAGAAACTTTGCTGTGAAGATGCCACAATAATTTTATTTGCGATGAAGATCCTGATAACCTATATTAAACTACTGTAGTCAGCAGTCTAGGCTATATGTAACAGAAGCAGCAACTCTCTTCATCACTGTCAATTAGACAAGTCTACAAATGTTGAAATAACAAATGGAATACCAGATAGTAAACAATCACTGGTGTATGTCTGTACTAGGACTTTTGAGGATGTTGGTATAACAGGTCATGTGGCCTCACATCTGTGATGAGTACAAGTAAGTACACAACTTTGTTTAGATTCTGGATGATTGGGGAGGGTTAGGTAGGCTATAGCCTGCACTACATATTTACAATATTTATATAGAGCCTACCTTCCTGTATGCAGGAAGAGGAATGCTGGATTGTGCGGTGGCATTCAAAAGGTAGACCACATGCTGTACCAAAACCCTTTCAAGAATAGAAAAGTTGAGAGGCCTATCTCATTTGATAACCATTGAAATTTCCAATGAGAATGAGTGACTAATGCCTGACTTCCGTGGAAAATTTGCTTTTTTCTACGTAACGGAAGCAAATTTTTGATTTCTTTTTGGCTTAACCCATAGCCAACTGCAAGCAGACAAGCCTCAACATGCTTGAAGTCACTACACTTTACCTGTGTTTTGGGACTTGTGCTGATACCACACCGCAAATGCCCAGGCAACCCACGCGAAACACATGCGAAGAAGAGCGAACGCGTCGCTCCTCAAGCAACAGTGGTGCGACACTTGCGAAGCGAACGCGACGCGAATTCGGGGATCTCCCTTGATCATAGAACAAACCAACTCTCACGCGACAATTTCGCGTGTCGCGTTTGGTGTAAACCGGCCTTTAGTGTAGATACTAAATGTAAGGAAGAAAATTTTGTGGGGAAACACTTTTCTATTTCCCTATGTCCCTTTTTCCCTACAATTAGGGTTGCCCCCTTTTATGTTTACTAGCCTATCAACCAAGCCTACTGCATTCTCGTTGTGCGTTCATGTTGCAGGAGGCAGTCGAATAAGGTTTCAAATTTAAAGATCCATGGGCGGTTCTGTAGCCACTGCCTAAAATAACACAAGAGTACAAAAATACCTATACACAGTCTTTCACAGAATAGGAGTTAGTTGGTATGTGTATTGTGTTACTGTGTAGGCTGGTGGATAGCCTACTGATGAAGAGAAATGATATTTGAAACAAGGAACCTGTAACTACTCTACTGCATTCAGCTGTCATACAGAGCATCATATAACAGGACAAAAGTGTAGATTTGTCAAAAGGCAAGCATTTTTTTATACAAATGTAACCCCATTAGTTTTAAGCGAAGTGGAACATATCACAATGCTGTAGCTTCATCATAATTATATGCTATGCTGTAGTCAAGATAGACTAGAGGGAGGTTAATGTGGGCTAATTACCTTTTGAGAAAGGAGGCAATGGCTGAATGTCTGGGGAAGCAGCCTGCATTTTTAGTGCAGGAGGGTCCATGGAACCTTATCTCATCAACAATTTTATTTCCGTGCTTCTAAAATTTTTGGCACCAGTTTGGAGAGCAATTGCAATACAGAGCTCATCAGATCTGGGCTGAGCAGGTTTCCAACATCAGCAATTGGGAAGGCATCTGACAAGGCATTGCTGTGGCTCTTGTGCAGTGATTAGTTGACATTTTCCATCCCAACCCTTAAAGGGTAAGGAGTATTAAGCAGGCATTGGGCAAATCTCCGTAGGTTCAGGTAAGGTAATCCCAGGCTGATTGTATTTATTTGCTTTTGTAGTGGTGATGAATCATCATGTTTAGAACAAGGATCAGTTGTGTCGTGTACTTTCTTATAAGGGGTTTCCTTGTTAAGAAAAGGAAGCAATCGGTTGACAAAGACCTTACAAGCATGAGACAATCAATGACAGGAAACATGGAAGAGATTGTTCTATAGTGGAACGGAGGCCAAAGCCTCCATGTTGAATTGCTAGGAACTAGGGATGCGTATGACCAGCTTTCTTTACCAACAGTCACATTGCATATTTTTCCATGTTGGTTTTCACAGCAGTGTTAAACGCCTCCAGTTCCTCTTTACATTTGAAGCATGTGGCACTATGCAGCAAATACGTGAGTTTGGGAATTGAGAGACAATTGTTTAATATGCAAAATGCTCCATGTGGCTGAATTAACTTGAGGTTTTCTATGATGATGTTGACAAGCACATCAGTTTTTGCCTCTGAGTGTAATGGTGCAGATTCTTGATGCAGAAGGGATCCTAATAACTGCCATTGTATTGTTTGGGGTCTAGGATTGAGTGCAGAACTGTCACCAGAAAGTTTTCAATAGGGGGCTTGTGACCAGGAGGCTTGACATTCTAAAAACTGACAAAATAACCACTAATTTCTAGTGTTTCATTTTTTACTATGGGGGCTTACAGCTTTGTTTGGGGAGGACTAAGCCCACCAAAGCTCCCCTGTGGCTATGGGACTGACTTACTTGTTTGGAGATTATTGTTGCTTATGTGGTTGATAAAGCTATGCCAACTGATGCTGAGACCAAACACACATAAATCATCAGCAAACAATAAATTGGTCATAAACCCGTTTCACACATTGCATCTTACTCTGGCTATGCACAGCAAGAAAAAGCTCATCAAGGTAAACAGTGAATAGATATGGACTCAAGACTGTCTTATTTTACCAAGGCAAGTCCCGTACTTCACTTATATGGTCTGATTCTTACATGAAATTACAAGTAGTCTTACTATGCTCATGGGGATATTGTAATTAATAAGTTTTTTAAACCAAAGGTTGTTATTAGTTCTGTCAAACACATTTGTTTGCATATGTGGTACAACCTGTTTGAGTAAAAATCCACGTATTTCATTGTATGTTGTGGCTTAAACCCAAACTGGTCAATGGTGGTGAAATGTAGGATAAAATGTAAGCTCAAATAGTTTAGAGATAGTTTTTGGTGGAGAAGCAGGTCTGCAATTACCAGCATCATTTATGACAACATTTTACAAATAAGCACAACAACAGTTTTCATGCATTGTAGAATTTTACCATGCATCAATCATACACTAAAGATATTACACTAAGATAAGAGTATGAACTGGACTCAGCATAAGTTATACGCTCAGCCAAAATTTCATCTTAACTGGCAGCACAATTCAAGAATTTTAGAATTACGGCTATAAGCTATGCTATAGGGCTATAAAAAAAACTTGCATAAGATTACTAATATTATTCAAAATTTCATGTTCGTTAAGATTTTGGTTTGCAAAGTTGTCAATTTCACTGGTTCTTGATGAATTCATTACCCATTAAAACTGTTAAAAGTCCTACTGCTGGAACAGCTTCATTTTTAGTTGTGCTCCCTACATAGGTTTGGGGAATAGGCAATTTTGAAGAGAGTACGTTTTGACTGTTTCTACTCAAGTTTTAGGGAATCTTATTTTATCATTACCAATCGCTTCCACAATAAAACCTGTCAAACCTAGCCACAACTGTCTTGTTTCTGCTGTCAACAATAACATAGCTTGTGTGAAAGCAAACTAATAGTGCATATAAAACAATAAAAAATTCCATGTATTGTATTCTGGTTGCTGAGATGTTGTTATGGCTTACCTTGTAAGATACTTGAAATTAAAATACCCTTATGGGTTGCTTTTTATTTACTTTTCCTGTGTGGAGGCTGTGGTGAAGATGTTTGGAAAGCCTAAGCTTACCGCAAAGATTTTCCCCCTTTTTTCAGGTCTGCTGCAACCCATCAATGTCAAACTTAAGTTCTCACTATACTATATAGTGAGTATGAAATCCAGTCTCCAATGAATGCAATACATGGCCATGTCTAGTTGAGGTTCAGTGCTATATGATAGTTATTAAGCACAGTAGGAATATAGACACCATTTCTTTAATGCAGGGGTGCACACTTTTTCACAATTGCTAGATGCATTATATGTTTATTTTTATGAATTACAGCCCCCAGTGAGTTCAAGTTCATTTTTTGCATTGTTTCTGTTCTGCTTTCACATGTCTGTTTGACTGTCTTTCTGCTAACTTATACAGTAGACAAAGAGTTTTTATTACAGATGCCATAATTGATACTTTAAATGACATGCTCACAGCTGCATATATTTTTATTGAAGGGTGCATGTGGCTGTAATGGCTGCAGGTTGAGCACCTCTGCTTTGATGTATTCATTTGTTGGATAGTATTGATACAGGTCAGGTGTCATCACCAATGTCGTCTCTGTTGGCACCAGGTTTGCCAAAGTCACTCATGGACCTGTTCTAAAAATGACCTTAGCATGATCAATGTCTTCACATTGGCGAATACCATTAATAATAATACTAAAATAATTTAAGGTAAATTACGAAAAAGTTTTATTTCAAAAGTGTATATGAAAAGTGCCCTTCGTATTAATCACTGCACAAGAAATAGCTCTCACTTAGAAAAGGTTGGTGACCCCTGAATTATAGATTGTATTATGTTCAACAAAATTAGCTTTTCAGTTTCTCATGTAACACTGTAACTGAAACAATATAAGAATGAAGTTATACTTTATATGTAAAATTATCTTTCGTGGTAATCATGGGGTAGTTGTAGCACAGTCGACTATGTAGTTATTGTTCTTTTTTATACTGCCTTTGTGAAGTTAACTGAATATAAGCCTGTGGGTATGTTTGTTTGAACCAATAGAATTTTGAAAGCCACTATACTGCAAAATTTAACAAAGTTTCTGTTAAATTACTTCTGAAAGCAGTGAGTCACCTAATGCACTGTTGTTGGAGCCTACTCGAATAATTTGCCCACGCATTATCTTTGAAGTTGTCACTAACACGTATTTGAATCTTTTGTTGGATTTTGTTAGAAAATATTTCAAATAGGAAGACTGAGTTGAAATATGTCTATGGGAGTGAGCTAAGGTTAAACTATACATTACAAAATATAATATGCTGTCATATTTCTTCACAGTAATGTGTTTAAGCCATGCAATTGTTGAATATTTTGGAGTCTTTAACTTTTTTGTCAACTGAAGATATTTCAAGTGGCTAAGTTAGTTGGAATATAATTGAATCTGACAAATGTGTATTTTTTTCAAGACAGTATAGCTAATTGAAAATGTCATTTCTTTAAATAAACAGCAAAATTAGAGGTTTTATTCATAACAATGTCAAGCACAAGAGTTTGCTGTGGTAGTGGCTCAATCAGGGAAACGGGACAAGCCAGGTTTTTGGCATTTTTCATGCATTTCAAAAGTATCAGTTGAATATAAGGTTGGACTCAGTGTATGTTTTTGGACATGCTTAACAATTTAGTTCAGTTAGGGAATATATACTGCTTTTGTTTATGTCATGTGCCTGCATAGGTGTAGGAGCAGGTAACTTATGAAAAAGGATCAGTGGTGTTGGTACCACCAGCATAGGGGTTGACTTGACATGCAGCTGTTTGTACCACCAGCGTAGTAAGCAGAAGTGTGTAGCTGGAACGCAAATTTCAGGCTGAGGCTCCAACTCCAGGCATCTAATATTTTTGGCTCCGGCTCCAGGACAATTTGGTACATTGAAAACTAAAAACCATTGTAATATTTGTACAACTTGCTTTCCCCACAAACTATGTCAGTGAAACTGGAAACCAAATTTTAGACTCCGGCTCCACCATCTAAAAGTTTTTGGCTCTGGCCCCAACCATCCAAAATTGCTTGGGCTCTGGCTGCATAGCCCTGGTAGGAAGTTGATTCAGAAAGAGGTAGTTTGTACCAACAGCGTGCTACACATGGAGAGTGGGGGCAATGCCCCCCTGACCTTTCAGAAGGGTGTCAACAGGGGCAATGGTGCCTTTTGGATATCATTATCACATAAATTCATGGTTCATCAAGATCGAATTGAAACAAATTTGTTGCAGCTATTTGTGCACCCAGAAAATTTAGAATGTTTTTCTATAATTTCAGTTATTATTTTTGACGTCAACATTGTTGCTGAACAGAAACAAGGATGTTGGTAACAAGTTTTTTTTAATTTCCATGGCGCTCAACTTTTCAATGACCCCTGCCCTACCACTACTGACCAGCCCTCCAATTTGTTGGGTGTGCAAAGGATATTTTGCCCAAATTTCCCTATGTTATCCTGAAAAACTTATTTGCAACAAACTTCTCCATACAAATTTTTGTAGCTGTTGGTACATTACATTTTCCTCTAAGAAGTTGCCATAAATGATGTATGCTAGACTGCGCAAGAAGATATTCAGAAGCCAGCTGTCTCAGTAGGCTACTTTTAAGCATTTGCTCCACAGTCCTAAAGGTTTAGTTTGTCATTCCATTCACATTCCAACTGTTGCTGTCAGCAAGGAATCTGAACCTAGCTTAGGCAGGCCTAAACCTGCTTCCTTGTTTGAAGCTATGTATGTGATATATGTGGCATGTATCCAGTCCCGTCGCCATGGGGGAGCTTTGGTGGGCTTAACACCCCCAAACAAAGTACCAATCCCCCCCAAGTTGAAATATGAAACACTATAAATCATTCGAGTTTTTATCAAATTTTCAATATCAAGCCCCCCCACACGAATGTAAAGCCTCCCTAGTGAACACTTCCTGGCGACGGTTCTGCATGTATCACATTGTTTATACTGTATTATGCTGTGTATGCTGTGAGTCCCACAACATTGTTCAACTGCACATATATGCAACATACAGTAGGATATGGCAAAATGTGTTGATTCAAGCACTGTAGTTAAAGTTAAAAATAAGCTTTTCTGTACTTGCCTGGCATGGACTCTACTAACATAAGTCTCAGTGTACAATTAATAAAGCACCAAATGAAATACCTTCTTTTTCCCCACACTTTCACGTGAGTCTGTTACTCATCAACTCTCACAAACTAAAACACGAAGGTGCTAGAAACAATTTGCTGAATTTATATTTGTTCAATGTGTTTTCTATGACATAACAAACTTTTATTTATACACTCAAGAACAAGGAAGCAAAATTTCATTAATATTTTTTAAAAGGTTGAAACTTTGTCACCCAAATTTTTTGAGATTTTGCCCAAATTAAAACTTTTGGAGGTGCACTTTCACCCTCAGCTTTTTCACCACTGAGTGCGTGAAATTTAGTTGTTTTAAATCACTAGTTTAGTAGAACATTCAATATGTCAAGGCTTTGCAAATACATTTCAGGAATACTTGTTTTAACTGAAAGTATGCTTTCATTAGCAGTTGCTGCTATTGTCATCATTATCCTTCGTTTTTCTTATGTGTATTCTAAGTTAGGTCAGCCCGTTGCATTTAGATCCAAGAAAAGGAAAAAGGTTCTTGCTGTAGCTGGATCAGGTATGAAAATTATAACGTCCTTATTGTGGTCAAGCTTTTTTTAAAACATTATTCAACAGGTGGGCACACAACGGAGTTGATTCGCTTACTCTATGATCTTCCCAGTGGATTTACGCCTAGACATTATGTGGTGGCCAACAGTGACCACATGAGTGAAAGTAAAGTCAAAGACCTCGAAGCTGTGAAGTCTTCAGATAAAGAATGTGTAATCTTCAGGGTACCTAGGTAATTAATGTGTTTTTAACTGTTCTTAGTTTGTTAAGCCTCACAGTGACAGTTAATACGTAAGGAATGCGAATGACACTGAGATCATGCCATAAGTGGGAATTACTTGCTACGTAAGACGTTAAGCTAGCGCTGTACCATGCTATGCGTATGATGACCAATTTGACCATACAACCTAGTTTGACCGTGACAGTTCTTGTATTTGGTTCGTGCCCCAGTGCAGTTACTTCTCCCAGAAAATCAGATGGGTTGCGACAGGGAACGATCCAGGTCAGCCATAAAAAAATCTGTTTCCACTGCTTAAGAAATGCAAATGTGTTTTTTTGCTCTTCAGTTTATTTCCATGCTCAAAAATTTCGGTAGACATACAGAGGTGTTGACAAACATTGTTCTAATTCGAGACGCTTTTATTTCCATGACCATAATTCGCAAGTTCCGCGAAAGTTGTGTAACGTCTTTGGAAACAGAAACTTACGGTTAGCTTAACTACGCCTACAGGTGCTTTACATGGCTTTGGGAAATTTGGCTACATGTGCACAGGGGCGTAACAAGGGGAAGCAAGGGGGGCAACAATTCTCTGGGCAGCGAATCACTATGGGGGTGCTGAAAATTCCCAACTATGTCACAAGTACTTACTTCAACACAGTACGATTGCTTTCTAAAGATCACAGTTTCAAATATGGGGCACCAAACTTGCTTCTTGCACTGGGTGCCATCTAACCTCATTACGCCCCTGCATGTGCGAAATATTGCGGCGAATTTTAACTAATCAGTAGCAACCAAAACAAGTCTTTCGTATGTGACTTTGTGTTTCGCTGAGGTCCTTATGTTGTAGATTTACAAAAAGAAATCTTTAATCAGTTTTCTGGAATCGAAAGCGTAACTTTATAGTAACTGGAGTAGTAGAAAAGATTCAGTGTCATTGAAGTGCACTTTTATAAATGAAATGTTAAAGATCACTTTTTATCCACCAACTCGAGAAAATATTCCCGGTGCAAGACCACAACTGCCGAAGTCACTTCATACTTGGATTCACTGGCCCTGTCTAAAATAATCAGATTATGAAATTTCATATGCAGGGAGGCATGACGTCAGAAGGAATTTTTCCAGGAGGCGGGCCAACAGTGGTGAAATTTTATTTTACCAACTCAACTAAGAGAACAACCTTTTTCTGTTAAAAATTTAATATGAAAATATCAAATTTCAAAATCCACGGAGGCAAGGTCCACCCTTTCCACCCTCTTCCGACGCCCTTGCAGGAAGGGTATACAGTAGTGGCTCCCAAAGTGGGCAGTGAGAAACTCTAAGGGGGCGGTGAAGCAGAAATGGGCAGTTGGGGGGCCATAGGAGACGCAGTTAATAATTACATTTCTGTGGTCTTACTAAGTTTGAGTGACCAAATGTCATAAAAAACAGTATGATCAACAAACATGTATGCATGTAGCTTGTAAACAAAAACTTAGCATTTTACTAAATTAAGTTTTATAGTGAAATGCAATAAAAAATTGTGTTGATACGTGTGCTAGGCATGGTAGTGGGGCGATAGAAATTTGTTTGTCAGAAAAAGGGGCGCTAGCCAAAAAAGATTGGGAAGCACTGGTATACAGTATTACCAAATAATATGACTGTCATTTGTATTCTTATTTTCTAAATCTTTAGCTGGGTAATCATGGTGATTTTCAGGGGTATTAGTAATATATTTTTGCAGGAGCAGAGAGGTTGCGCAATCGTGGCTGAGCACAGTATACACAACGTTTATAGCATGCTTCGCATCAATTTCAATTGTGTGGAAGTCACGTCCCGACATTCTACTCTGCAACGGTCCTGGGACGTGTATTCCGATTTGCATTGTTGCGTTTATGTTTAAGGTAAGCTACTTACTTATTCTTCAAGTTAAGTGCGACCGAAGTTATTAAAACATTTAATCCAAAAGAACATGCGCAGTCTGTTGGCATTATTTTGTTTAAGTCCTACTAGCAGAATCATAAAAATTCCCATGCGACCTGAAAAATCTCTGTAGCCAGGCGATGCCGATCACGTTTAAAAAAGTTTTGAAAAGAAACAGAACTGAACTATGGCCTTTCCAATTACTGTACGCAACGAACAAGGTGTGATGCAAAGCGACTAGACAAACTCATGCATAGAACAGCGTCATCTACAGATTAGATTACTCCGTTTCAAGTGTAGCTTCACATTACATGCATACAGAGATTCGATTGTTTCTGGTGGTGGCACTTGGCTTGAGTAAATCTTGTTTGACTACCCAGGGGCGTAACAAAGTGGGGCACATTTCCCCGGGCGCCGAATCATTGCGGGAACGGCGAAAAGTCCCAAAAATTTCACAAGTCCAGTACATTTGCTTCCTAAAGAGCTCAGGTTAGAACATGGGGGTGCCAAACTTGCTCCTTGCCCCGGGCGCCATCTAACCTCGTTACGCCCCTGTGACTAACACGTATTCCGTTGTTAATGTTCTATTCAAATTCCTGGTGTAGATCAGAAGTGACATCAAATTTTTTAACGTATGAATTGGTCTGATGGTTAATATCTCCAACTTAGGTGGTTAGAAAAATGTGGCTTTGAGTTACGTAGAGTTAATTACAAACAAGTTTTCTCAAGTAAAAGAAAACTACTATGACCTTTTCGCCGTTGCATTTTGCCGTCTTAAGATTCAATATCTTTACATTACTGTAAATCGTATGGTTCGTTTGAAGTTAATCTAACAGGTTTTGTGTATTAAACCATTTCAATTTGGAAAAGTAATTGTTTCTCTAAATTATTTTGTGAGAATCCATTGTTTTCAGTTTTGAAATCGTCTTAGAATAATCGACGACAAAAGAATTATGTTGAAAAATATAGGATAAAGGTAATATTTTGTCAAATAACGCTTTAGTAAGCATTGTTTAAAATGTGTGATCTTGTGTGCGTTTACCTGGATGATGCTTTTTTAGTTATTTTGTGCTTTTATACCACTGAACCTACGTATCTGTTTCAGGTTTTGTGGGTCGGATGGACTGATATCGTTTATGTTGAAAGTGTATGTAGGGTGACTTCGATGTCTATGAGTGGACGTCTTCTCTATCCTTTTGCAGACTTATTTTATGTTCAATGGCCACAGCTGTTACAAAATTATCCGAAAGCAAAATATTTGGGCGGTCGACTGGTTTGATATTGTACCTTCCTATTAGTTTACGAATTCCTATCTCGCTGAGGGTTTTCCAGCTTTCTGAGAAATATCATGCGTCGAAGTGTGCTGTTTCAAAAACGAGTTCTCAGAAGATGCCGCGACCCAGTCTGGGTTCTCTGCTTGGTCAAATAAGGCTAATGTTTTCAGGATGTGGAAAACTTCAGGCCTACTTTAACGTTTTTTTACATACAAAAGTATGTAGGGAAGATGTACTGTGCTAAAAAGTTTAAGCGAATAACGTCCTTCGTCCAGAATCATCTTATTCTTCTGTGTGCTGCTTCAGGCCCGTGGTCAGGTTTTTAGGTTTTGGCGGCAAAATACATTTTTGGGGGGCTTGATTTTTGTTTTATATGTTGAAAATAAGTTCAAAACAAAATTTTCTGGGCACAACAAAATTTGGGGGGCACAAAGAATTGAGAGTCACTACCCTTAATGCCGCCCTTGGCGACGGGCCTGTGCTGCTTATGCACAAAAAATACCATTTTGTGTGTTCACAGTCTTGTATTAATTGTGCGAAATGAAGCTTTGCCTGACATTGCACCGAGATGCAGAGTGGAGCAGGGCCGCAACCAACTGATATTTTCGGGGGGGCAAAATGATATAACTTGTTGCTGCACCTAAGAAATACATACGTTTGTGACAATATCGGGGGCAATTGCCCCCCTCTGGTTGCGGGCCTGGAGTGGAGTATTTGAATGGAAAGCCGTAGCGCCAGTGGATTTTGTACGTCTCTATCATGTTAGTTTCTTGTGGGTGCAAAATTATTTGTACCTGAGTAGCATGGATGGTTGCTATCGGTTTTGCGTTGTATGCATGTTCGCAGCTTTCGTAGAGCCATAGAAATAGGAAGCAGATGGCAGTGTAGAACCTTAATTATTTTACTTTCGGAAAAAAAAAACATTTCAAACATGAGAAAACGATTTTTGTATCAGAGCATCGAATTTTATATATTTTTGAAAGGAATGAATGTGCAAAATGGTGCAATATTTGTTGTTTACTGTTTTGAAAATTTTTTAAATTACTTAATGGGTTTGTTGCGGCCCCTTATGGGAGATGAACAGAAAGAACGCAAAGTTCACATCACATGCTGTAACATCAACACCAATAGAGATCGCCAGCTCGTCCAAGGTCACTCAGCTACTGTTGGTGCACATTGCCTATTTATGTGCTAATCTCAACGCACTTTCCGTTCGCGATGCTTCAAGCGGGAACGCTGCATGTAAATCATAGCAATGTTACATGGTGAAAATCACATTAGTTGTATCTTTTTATTACTTAAAGAAGTTAAATTGTAAAAGTTTTTGAATTATCTATCTTTGAAGCATGGGCATACTTTTTCGGGAAAAACGCTGTAGACCGGTTTTTAACACGCTACGCCTGTGCGCAGAACTGCAGTGAGATAAAAATCGAGAAGTATTGCATGTGGAAACGTCGGAAAGCCAATAATCTGCCTACTTCATGATTGGAATGGCATCTGCATCAGTCTTTTCAGTTGTTTGATAAAGCATCTGGTAGTTCCAAGTTGTTTTATACGATCAGCTTGTCGGTTTTGAGCCCGAAACATCTGGGAAGTATAATTACTTTCAGATGCTGCCGTCAGTTTTGTTTGCAAAGCAATTCGAGCATTTGGAGAGACGCTTTCATCAGGGTTGCAGAGTCGGAGGTAAAATATCCAACTCCGACCCTTACAAAATTTCCGACTCCTTGACATAAAGGGAATGAAGTTTGACTGTTAAAATCAATGGAAATCGTAGTGCACAGCAAGAATTCTCTGTTTCAACAAACGTTTCAAGTGTGATGCAAAAAATGATCCTATTGGCATCCGGAGTCGGACAAAAAAAACGACTCCTAGTGTTGTTAGGAATCTGACTCCACTCAAAACCCTCCGACTCCGCAACCCTGGCTCATCACCATATTGAAACTATGAATGTCAAGAGGTCTTCAGGATCGATAATTTTAAGTAGGCGCGACTTGATACAATACTAGTACTGATAGCATTTTGCAATCTGGAATATCCTCGCATAGGCTAATTGCTTGCCATCTACACCCGAACTTAACTCAGCTCCTAAATTCTCGCACATACATTTTAGTTTGTCACAGTCAAAATAGCAAGTAAAAATTACATTAGAAACAATAATATTGTTATTTGTAGTAAGAGTATGCAACAAGCGCTATGTGTTCACACCAAGAGTATTTTGTGCAAAAGCAAAAATATGTTTAAACGTGCGACAGTAGAACCACTGGACAGAAAAAGCTAGTTTTGAACAAGGATAACAAATCTCTATGTATTTATGAGACAATTTTTGCGTAACTGGAACCAGTGATGTGTCCGAGTAATTTTTGTCGAGTCAGAGTCATGACTTAGTCGAGTAGGTTTGCAAGCTCGAGTCACACGAAATTTCACGTTCTACGACATTTTTTTGCTATGAAATGGTGCCCAATGTTGTTTTAACAAGTTTGATTGCAGGTTATTTATATCTAAGTTTGCATTTTAATTGTCACTTTCACTCTCAGTCTTGTCAAAATGTCTGGCTCAACCTTACTGCAAGTATTGCAGCGTCTCAGTTGGCATTGTGGTGAATGTGTGATTCACAGGAACGTCGGCAGGGCAGGGGGGGCAGAAAAAAGTTGAGGGCAATGCAAACTAAAAAATCGTTACCAATCATCAGGCCCGTAAGTGTCCATGAAATTTTTGCCCCTCTCTGGAAAAATGTGTTGGACGTAGTTTAAAAAATTTGGGCCCCTGTCAGTAAACTCTTCGCCTCCCATGGTGTCCCAATCTAGCTAGGGCCTGCCAATTATGCTTGCTACAACTCAACAATGATGTTGACTTCAAAAATAATAAATCAAACTATAGACTTGTTTCAATTCGATCTTGATAAATCATAAAATTACCTATGAAAAGGACACCTTTGCCCCCGTTGTCCCTCGTTTGAAAGGACAGGGGTCAATGCCACCGCTCTCCGGCGTCCCTGCTTGCCGCTATCAGCAATCACAGCCTCGCTACATTACCTGCCAAGATGTCGGAGTTCAGCAGTCACATGCGGCAAAACGCCAATATCGTAACTTGAATTGAAGATTTGTTGCCATGGTATTATTACACGATACAGCCCAACGGTAAAACAACCCGTTCCCAAGTTTGGCAACTTGTCCCTGCAAGCAGTAGCGTAGCCAGTCCAAAAGTTTGGGAGGGACAAAATGTTTGAATTTAGGCGAATAACATTTTCTTTGTGATACCACCTATCAAAGCACAAATGACTATATGTTCTAAAAATTTTGTGGGACATGGCCCCCTAGCCCCATCTGGCTACGCCTATGCCTGCAGGCAAAGAAGCGGACATGAGTGAAGTGCAAGCTCAGCACTGCATGACACCAGAACAGTGAACCTGGCTCTTGTGCCGTGTGGGTGTCTTAGCGACAAATGAACTGTTATTGCAAGAAATAAATCTATTAATCGGAATTGAGCTGCTGACGTCAAATTTTCTAGAGAGTTTTAGTTCTTAGTCCCAATTTCCGGAGAGAGGAAATGCCCGTTTTGACTCCAGGGCAGATCCAGCCAATGAGGTTAGGGGGGCGATTTCAGTAATATTTGTTAGTCAAGTCTCATTGCGGGTTCACTACTTTAAGAGAGATGAAGTATACCTAACAACATTTCTGTGACAAAACAGTGGACGACAAAATGGCCTATTGCGAATGCTGTTTTCTGAATTGTACACAATCATGGCAAATAGGTTATTTCGTAGGTTTATAGGGAGCGATCGCCTCAATTGCCCCTCCTGGATTCGCCGCTGCGGATGTCCATGGCTTTGACGTACCACGAGTTAAAACTGTTCCTTGAGTTCAGCGTAAAAGCACACCCATAGCCATAACAGTCCTCGCGTTTACATGTTTAGCACCAATGTTGACCTCAAAACTAATAGCAGAAATTATAGAAAACCATTCTGACTTTTAGGTGTGCGCGAATAGCTGCAATAAATTTGCTTCAAATTGATCTTGATTAATTATTAAATTACTTATGATCCTGGTCTGTAAGGGCGCTTGTGACCCGTAATGCACCCCCGTTCCGGCGTCCCTGGAAGCCCTAGGAGGACCCGAAATACCTCACGATCAACAGCAATCTCAGATTGTTCTGCTGGCTCCACATCAAGACGGGACCAAGCAAGGTCGGAGATGTAAGGGAGGTGTGGGACCCATGGAATGGATTTTTTCAAACAGGTGAAGAACCTAGATGTTCGAGCGGAAGTTCCTGAAATTTTGTTCAGTTGAAGGTTTATGGACCAAAATGTTCATTCCAAGTTTTATAAAAATTAATGTTTTATATGTTTTTTTAAGTTTGAAAATTTTTCAATTTTGTTCCGTGGGTCCCACCGGGGTGGGACTTTCGGAACACACCATAGGGACCGATGGAACAATATCTTATAATAAATATTAAACAACAGTTATCTCGATAATGCTTGCCAAATTTATTTGGGTATGTTCTTTCGTCAGAAATAACGTATCAGCAAAAATCAGTTCGTATCAGCCAAACTTTTTTTGCTATATATGTATACAAGTTTAACGTACAAATGTGAAAAATGTAAATTACTTGAGTGCTTTGGCAATGCTATTTCGCTACGTTTAAACAAAATTCTATTCGCATCATTCAAAAACTTTATACTTTTAGTTGCAAGTCATATTTTTTGTGTAAACTAGGATAAACTAACAATTTCTATTAAAACTTGTGTAAAAACACCAGAAAAGCGAAACAAACTATATATTTTTAGTTTGTCTGCCTCCGGAACCAATGTTTAGGCTATCTTACAATACATTTATATTCAATGCACGTATAAAATATGTGCAGTGTTTTCCCAGTTTCATCTAAATTCCAGAGTATTTCCAATGAAACTTCAGGGCGAATGTATAAGGTTTTCAAGTTGTTTAAAAAGTCTTAAATTATGAGGATTAAAAGCCATAGTTCGCGTTAAGCTTCTTGATTCTATTTTTCTGAGGCTGAGACCCCCACATTGCTTTCGAAATTCTCTCAGCTAATCCTGTACTGCTATTTGTTTCCACTCCCATTATTTTTGAATGTTGTTA
>JGI24021J15306_10004560_pt1 | contig 16159 bp, 12 predicted proteins | sample Ectturendosymbi1_FD_15306 | JGI IMG/M metagenome (IMG submission 15306) | reverse complement strand
ATCATAGAAGCTCGTATACTTTATCATAGCAACTCGTATACATACATAGTGCTCTTATTTGCAGTAAAATACAAGTTTATGATGTTATGGTTGAATACAGCGATTACTTCCTCTGCTCTATCTGGACTCCTCCGTTTGATCAAGCACCATTTATATCTTTAATAAACTTTTCCGCGTTCTCTTAATGGGGAGTCGGGTCGCGCTTCGAACCTTGTGCATAAATTCGATAAACAAATTGCGAGGTGCAACAATTCTTAGATAAAGATCCTTAACTTGTTTGAATTCCCATACGTACTAGCTGCTTAGACACCAAAATCAGCGAAACTGCAAATGACGAATTAGACGAACAAAAGGCTTCTCAGGGATAGAAAGAGGTGACGAATTAAGTAAATTGACGAATTAGACGAACAGAAATGTACACAAAAGATAGGGATTCTACCGGGACCGATGAAAAAGTGACGAATTAGACGATGATGAATTAGACGAGTTCTACTGTAAAATATTTATCAATATATTGGGCAGCTATATGCTTCTATTTCACCAATCAACCATGCCCATTATATATTGCGTTTGATAAGTGTTTCAACATCTGTGACGTGGAAGTTATAAAATATTTCTAGATTACATTTCTAATTCATAAAATTTGCATTTCAAGCCCATGCATAACGAAGAGAATAAGAACAACTTTAAAATTGGGCTTATGGGGAACTTTGGAAGGATGCACGGGTTGCTCTCTTGTGACGTTTGTTTTTTTTCGTTTAATTCGTCGTAAAGTGGGGAGTTGATGATGCGCCCACACATTAGCTTTATGCAGGAATGAATTTGCGATTGTGATTACCGAAAGTGAGATAAGTTATCAGTTCATGTTAACAGTTTTCACCAAGTCAGCTGTTCTTCGAACAAAATTGCCGTTCAACCAGAGCTAAATAATCAGAAACGTCGCCAGAAAGTTTTCAATAGGGTGGCTTAACATTTGTGCAGGAGGGCTTGACATTTTCCCAGGTGTATAGTCTTTCGTATTTAAATTTAGGGGGCTTGGTGTTTTGTTGGTGGGGCTAAGCCCATCAAAGCCTACCCGTGGCGACGGGACTGGAAGTAATTGCATTTTAAGTTCAATTCGCTTGTCAGTTCGGGTTGATAGACGTAACTTTGCACTTGCGCTCGCCGCTCGGAACTTCACTGCAGAGCTTCTGTTGCAATTGTCTGCTTGATTATCAGTGGTAGCGGTACGCTGTTAAATGTCCACCACAGCAGCATGCTATTAGTCATGAACATGGTGTAGCTGAAGGACACATGAGCTATGCCCAACCCCATAAAATAAACTGTTCTGCTATCATGTAGCCTTCATGGAGATCATGTCCAATAATTTGCCACTTTTTGATATTCGTACGCGTAGAGTTATTTTGCTGAATTATCTTCATCAAAAAGGTCATAGCACGGTTGACTGAACACGATGATGTCATAACGCTAATCAGAGGGGCCCCGCACCTGCTAGGGCCGGCCCTGGCTATTTCGGTAATAATTTTCGATAACTGAACGATAGGATTGATTCTGATTTCATGCAAATTTATTTTACATTTTCATTTCATTACGAAATCCTTAAATAATCGCCGTCAATAAAATGAAAATGACTTACAACCCAATTTCTTTTCTTAAGCTCGTTCAAAAATTTTAGTTGGAAACTACGAGCCTACTATGGGTACTTGCGGGAAAATATGTATAAATTAGCACAATCTGCAAGTGCTGTTCATGTTGTGAATTAAAAACAAATTTTCAGAATGTCTAGCCCCCCTGCACAAACATGAAGGCCACCAATGGAAGACTTCATGGCTATGGCTCTGCCCACGCCCGCAGACACCGCGGGCATTCGGAGGCAGTAACCACCATATCTTTTTTGGGTGCTCCCAAATTTTGTCGTGCTCAGAAAAATTTTTTTAAACATACAACAAAAACAAAAATATTTCCCCCTAAAATGTGTTTGAAGGCCATTTGGCATCGAGATGTAGCATAACATAACTTTTTTTATAAATCACCATTAGGGGGCCATTGTAGGCATTTTGGGAGGCCCAGGGTTGGGGTGATATGGCACTGTCTAGACTGCAGATGACAGTAGGCCTTCTCTAGCTAGCACTCGTCCAGGTGCGTAGCAAACAACTGCCATAATAATGTATACTGAAAGAGCCCTATTTTGCTGCACCAGCAACAGCCTCATGCTGACAAACTTGGCGTGTCCAATCAGTAGTCTAAGAGCAAGAGGAAGCACAGGACTGCACTGCGGTATTGAGCTTAGCCTACACCACAGACACAAGACAGGCTCGGAGGAAAGGCACAGAAGGCTGAAAAGATGCTTCCGAAAATAATAAATGAATGATTGTGCAACGGGCAACTTTTTCCAAGTGTATGAATCCTCAAAATATCGAGAAAAACGTTTCGGATCTCCATGTCCGCAGTGGCGGATTAAGGAGGGTGCTGACTGGGCTACAGCCAGGGCCCCCAATATTTAGGAGGCCCCCAATCCATAAGTCGGTAAAAAAGTCTAATATGTGAACAACGCGCAATACGCTGTAAAAGATACCACCGCCAATTGGATCTAATAAGTAGGCGCTCTGTGCTCACTGATTGAAATTGCTTCGTTGACACAAAAGCAGTTGATTTTTGACGCGAGGTCTGGCCGACACTCAACAGCAAGTTAGTACTCCAAGGTCTAAAAAATTAAGGTATTACATCCGATTGTCTTATTTTGGTTTCCGATGCGCATGCGGCATATGGATACTATCCACGTCATTTGAACATCGGTCCTGCAGACAGCCCCGAAGGAGGTTGTGAACTTGTTAAGTGGTGTCAAGTCTCTCAACAATGGTGAAAGTAATTAGATTTTAGTTTAGGATAATAAATCATGGTGTTATAAGGAAGGGCTGCCAGGGTTGGTATACACGCCACGTAGACTATATATCCTCGTGTACTTTCATGTATCTGTGTGTTTTTTTGCTACTGCGATCCATGTATAAACTTTAGCGCGTTGCGTGTGGGAGGGAAGACCTTATACAATACAAAATGCCAACTGGTAGTTTAATACCAATTCAGGCACTATTTACTCCCAAGATGCAAGTTTGGACATTTTGGTACATACAGTACTACTTTTATGTGAATTGACATTATTTAGTACAATTCTTGATAACTGACTTAAAACAGAATAAACGCAATAATAAAAAGAAAAGTCGGCAGATATCGATTTACTTAAAACGTTAACTGATAACAAGAATTAAACCGTATCAAGCACGTCTTAGTTCTGTTTGCATTTCATTCAAGTAACTCTAAGCTTGTTCACGCTGAATTGAATGACTTATTCGATTTACGACTTTAGTAAGTCGTAAGATGTGCTTTTAGGTAATAATTTTGTTGAGTGCCATTTTATATTCTACGTGCAGTAGAAAAATAAAAACAATTCAGTAGTCAGTGACGTGCAGAGGGGGGGGGCGAACGAGGCGAGGGCCCCGGGCATCCAAGGCAGGGTGCATCTGTAGTGGTACCATGAGTACCACTACATGAAATTCAAGAGATTCGCGTAAAGTCCAAGGGGACAGCACCAGAGGAAAGTACCTGGTGAAAGGCGAAGCTCAAAATGCCTCGATCTAAAAAGACGAGGAAAGCGCTTTTTTGGTCAAATCGATAGGGGCATCGATAACAAAGCAATTCGGCTTTAATCACTTCCTCTGGTCGGAAGTTCGAACGGCAAGTGGAGCAGACCGGGTGTTCCGCTTCACATCCAAAGAGTGAAATCACAAAAATTTAAATGCTGCAACTAGATGATTTTTCCTATTGTAAGGCTGCTAACACATGCTGTATGGATTTAATTTTTCGAAACTTGTTTTGATGTCAACACTAATTTTTACGTACTCAAATGCCAGTAATTCTCAGCTTTTTCAATACCAGGGACCTATACTCCAAGTGTGCGGCGCACACCCAATCAAATTGATAGTGAAGTGACTTGTTCCAGATCGTGCAATCAAGGGAAAATCACAAAAAACGATTGAAAGATAATCAAGGTTGAGAAAAACAGTTTTTTTTTTAAAAACACCCACCTGTCTTTAATCCGTTTTTTTGTTTTTTTAAAAAGAAACAGGTTTTTGTTCTTTTCAAAAAAAATACAAAAACCCCAGTATGAATTGTTTTATTGCAACATGCAATATCACCATTTTCAGAATTACCCAATGATAACTTGTTATAGCCACTATGGCATTCAAATTTGAGGGTAAAGAAACGCACCCCATCTTTGTTTTCGCAAAGTGTTGTTGGACAATTCACTCCAAAGTGGTAAGGCTTGGCAAACATGCGCACAACAAACAGAGAAAAGCTGCTCCCACACAAACTCTGCAGTTTCACGTCAAGTTTAAGTACATGCCCTGTTAGGTCAGCATCTATATAGTGTATTTTTTCAACATTTGGATTGGTATGGTCCAACATCAGAAACAGCTTGGATGCAGATAAAGCAGAAAAATTGATTAAATATACCGATTTTACAGAGCTGAAGAGGTTAACCAGTAGAATTTACTCAAACTGTTCAAATTATTCTTATCTTTTATTCAAGTCCTTCAAATATCGTTGCTGTTCGTCATGTTTTATTAACAAAATTTACAATCAACTGTGAAAGCGTGCTGCTTAGGCTATTATACTTTTTAAGTCATAGTACATTTTTCAAAGGAAAAGAAAATCGTGGGATTTTTGGTGGGTTTTATGTTTTTTTTAAGTGGGCTTTTTTGAAAAAAACAGGTGTTTTTGTGGTTGAGTCCAATTACATCAAGCCTAAAGATCATTATGGATATTTAATTGATTTTCTGAGCCAAATTTCAAAACTGTTCTATATTTAACGGCTTGATTGAGCTGATTTTATGATGCATGACTAGTTTCCTGTTTGTTTTTGTGCCAATACAGTTGCGCACCTGTGCTTGCAAAATGTGCTTCATTGCGAGCTTCGTCATCAACTGGCAGTTCAAGCGGATTGATCCTAACGGCTCACACAAGCCTATATCTGTTCTTTTTCCTTCGTAATTGCACATATAACAGTCTCATAACAAAATACGAAAGTTTTTCTTGCGTACTTCATGCGCATTCTCAATTCTTTTGTAGTTTACAAGTTTCAAACTATCAACCCTCGGTGTCCGTCAACCCTGCCGCATACCTTCTGATGTCTGATCGACTGCTATTTGAAGAGACAATCGCGCAGCCTTGTATTTTTGCAGTTGTGAACTGCCCTGACGTAGCACTGAGTGTGTTCTACTCCCTGTTTTAACGCGTTGCCGGATATTTTTGCAGTTATGAACACTCTGTCTTAAGATACCGCTGATGTTATTTATGTTCATTACAGTGACAAGTTGTAGCCTGCAACAACAAGTAACGAGAGTGCGTGTAGAATAATATGCACAGGGACGCCAGAAAATGGCGGCATGGCGGGGGCAATTCCCCCTCTGCCTTTTCAAACGAGGGATAACGGGGGAGGAGGTGCTTTTTCATAACAGTATCATATAGGTATAATTCCATGGTTTATCACGATCGACTTGAAACAAATTCACTGCAGCTATTCAGGCACCCACAAAATTCAGAACGATTTTCTATAATTTCTGTTATTATTTTTGAGGTCGACATTGTTGATAAACAGAAGCAAACATAATTGGTAACGATCTTTTTGTTTTTTATAACTTTCCATAGCCCTCAACTCTTTTACCAATCCCCCTGCCCTACCGCTGCCCCGGCGTCTCTGAATCTGCACGTTGTGTCAACAAACTTCGCCAAAACGTTGGTTTGCAAACGTGCATATGACGCCATATTGTGACGTCACAAAACAGCGTATATCCAGTAACAATGACCGCCATATGCCACTGCTCAATACTAGAATTTGGAAGGGGGCATTCAATCAAGCAGTCGCCCCGGGCATCAGCAGACCTCTGCACGCCACTGTCAATAGTGTTATACGTCTTATGAATGAACGTAAAACCATACGTAATAAGTGAAAGTGAGCTTTATAACAAGTATTGATAAGTGAGTGCGTGCTCTTGTTCTTACTGATAGTCTTTCTGATTTGTCCTTGATTGGGAACAGAAAAATGAAATACTGAATTGCAGTGAGTACAATTATTATTTTTACCCTATCAATTTAGGACATATCAATCTGGGTTATTATGGTAGGCTAGGTTACGTTAAATTTTGGTTCTAGGTTAGGTTAGTGCTATTTCGGTCAGATATCTGGTATGGAAAGCTGATTTTTCTGAAAATAATTTTTAAAGAAACTTTTATCTACCTCAAAATTGTCATTTGGATAGAAATATATAGCCTACAGTGGAACTCCGCTAGCACGACCACCCACTGGATGACACTCAGTTGGTCGTGTAGCGGGGCTGGGCTGGTGGAGTCACACTTGCATTCCTGAAGGTTTCATGTACTATCGCGGCCACTTCATTTCTAAAATTGTTTCCTTGATTGAAAGTTATTTGACTTTGTCTTACGTGCTGCCATAGCCTATCGTTACTGTACCATAAAATCGCACAATGGCAAAAGTCGAGGTCGGCAGTACAAATACCAGAAGAGTTTACACCAGTGGTTCCCCAACCAGGTTACCATTTACGATACTCAGGGGTGCCACGAGCTAATCCGTTCCTCAATATATCATTAAAAATACTATTTTCAAAATGTCATCAAACCTTAAAGCAAATTGCTATCGGTTTGCCATAGGGAGCAGCATCTTACATTTGCCTTCTGTAGGGTGCCGCAAGCCTAAAATGGTTGGGAAACACTGGTTTACAGTGTGAGTTTGTCACGTCACATTGACACTTGCTGCGCTTGCACCCACGCGTACATACCTGTATCCAGGGTTGCCAGATTGGCCATTTCATGGCCAATTTTTAAAAATGTGGCCATTTTTGAAATGCGCTGGCCATGAAAAAACACATTTTGCTAATTTTTTGACCATTCTTCAGTTTTTGATTGTAAAATAAAATTTTCATTAGGCCTAAATATTTTGTCCTTTGGCTTGTTTTTTTAGACGGACTTCGTGTCTCTGTTACAGCAACACCATGGTACTTCAGCCTTGTACTGCTTTGCAGTGTGTTGTGCAGTACTTATTAGCCCTTGCCGCAAGGCTTGCGGTCAGTAGCATAGATTTTGCACAAGTGTTTCAATCGGACTTGCCATATGACTCAGTGTTTGCTCTCAAGCGTTCCTAATCTCTCGTTCATATAATATGGACTTAATGATGGTTTCAAGTTTGTGATTATGATCAATTTAATGGACTACATCTCTTGTTCGTATATTTGAAGCATATCATCAAGAGAAAACTAACATTGACTTTGGATTGAAAAATTAATTTCAAACTGTTTAACACAAATGAGTCAGATCTGAAGTATTGACCTAAAATAGTGTTTAGTAAATGGTTGTAATTTTTACTAAGATAACGAACGACAATCTTGAGTTCGTGACAGAAATTGCTGTTGTAGGGTCAAACCTTGCTCCCTTGGTCAAACCAGATCTTTTCGGCAAAAAGATAGTGCCTTCGTAACCTTTTGAGTTCCCCATGATTATATAAATTACCACAGTAAAACATTTTGCATTTTTGGCCATAACTTTTTCAAAAAACAGCCATTTTGGCCATTTTTTATTAGAACTTTGGCCATAAACTACGGAAAATATCTGGCAACCCTGCCTGTATCCACGATGCTTCAGGACAACGTGATGCAGCTGAGCAAATTGCTGCTGAAAGGTTACCAGTTTTGCAGCGTAAGGATACCGATAGAATTTGGTAGTCGTGTTACCTGGTGCTCGATTAGCAGTTTTGTAATAGCTGGTCTGTGGCAGCGGTCTTGACCGGTGTCAAGCGAAATTTCTGACCTCTACGAAATTTCTGACCTGTTATTGTTTTTCAGTTATTTTGTTTCTAAGAATAAAGAAATAAAGTCTGGAAATTACTTTGTTGATGTGTGTTGTGTAAATTAAAACATTTTGACTAGATGCAAGGGACCCACAACAAGCTATAGCACGGGAATAACTTTAACCATTGAAAATTTTCGGACTTAGTCGTTGACCTCAGTTATTTTTCTTTTTCTTACCCTAACCCAAACCCTAACTCGACGCACTTACCTAAACACGAATTCCTAAGCTCTGATAATCAGTTTTATCAGCGCATGTGGTATGAAGAATATTACTCTGTGCATGCGTACATGGTGTGAAGTCAGAAATTTCGCAAGTTAGAAATTTCGCTTGACACCGGGGTGGTCGCGTTAGTGAAACAAAAGGTAATGCATTAGTATAGTAAAGACCGCGTTCAAGTGGTCGTGATAGCGGGGTGGTCGTCGACGGGGTGCCCACTCTATATTCAAAACATTCCACCGGTGATTTGTGAACATGTATCGATATGGTTTCATGTCTCCAGTAAGAAATGGAGACTTGAAATCAATGAGTTTCATTCATATTGTGACGCCCGTATTAGTTAACGATTAGTTTTTTTTGCTAAAGCTTTTTTGTTTTAATAATGCAAATACTTGAGTGCGTTCATTTCTTTTTTTCCTTATTAATGACAGTTTTGTATCCACGGAAAGGGCCCCTTTCTAAGTTTCAGCCAGAGGCCCCGCACAACCTTAATCCGCCCCTGCATGTCTGTATCCGGTTCCCATATGAAAGCAGTTTTGGATATCCGTATTCGGTTGCAAACTTATTATCCTGCCAGATATCCCAACCGCCAATCCACATAGTGACAACCTCTGCTGTGGGACATCGTTTTTGAGGAGTCGTAACCTGCTCCTTTTGCGGTTTCCGTTGGTAAGGGTGTTGACTGGTGGTGTAGCTGCGATTGCCAACCATCGTGATCATGCGGACCATGTGTCTATCAGGTAGCAATCGCAGCAGCTTGCAGATGAGGTCACGATGCCACACAGTGTCGTAGGCTGCTGTGAGGTCGAAAAATACAGTTCTGGCCTTCTTAGCTAAAAAGCTATCCTCGATGTCCTGTGTCAGTACGATGACCTGGTCTACAGTCGACCTCTCGTGTCGAAAGCCTGCCTGGTTCTGTGGGAGCAATGGGTCGATGATCTGTTCGACATGAGCGTAGATGGTTCTCTAGAGGATTTTAAAGAGGACACACAGCAGAGATACGGGACGGCAGCTCTTTGGGTCCCCCAGTAGCTTTTCCGGCTTAGGGATCGCAACCATTAGTGCTCTTCTCCAGATCTTTAGAATTTTGAGTTGGCGCACGTAGGAAGTGAGGAAACCACAAAACCAAGACTTGAGAGCCGACCTGGCGTGGAATATCAACTCTGGGAAGATGGAATCCAGTCCCAGAGACTTTACTGGCTTCAGGCGCCTGAGGCCTAATAGGGTCAGAGATACTGTGACCCTCAATGGTTGGGATCTTCCATAGTTCGGAGAGCTCCTTGTTGATAATCCTGGAAGACTCACGGCGCCCGGTCCTGTGTGCCCCTTTCTTCACAAGTTGCGAAACAATGGAGTTTGTTGAGATGGCGCACAAGCAAGAGGAGCATTCAGCCCTGCCAGAGAGTTTGTTGATGGTGCTCCATGCCTTGCGGCTAGAGTGCGAGAAGTCGATGGAATTAACAGCTTCCTACCATCACTCCTGCTTTTTCTGCTTTAGCCGAGATAGTAAGGATGAAGCGGCTCGATTGGAATCAATCCCCAATGGAGATCGGATGAAGAAGTGATAGAGGGTTTCGCACTCTCTGTCACGGCATGGCACATAGTTCTTGTGACGGCCAAGTGGGATATGCTGTTTGGCTGCAGATATCAGGCTCTTGCAAAAATCTTGGTTTGCCTTCTCGATGTTTGATGTGTCCAGAGGTGGCAATCTCTCAACGGATTCACCCGTAAGAAGGCAAACTCGCTTCCAATCAGCCTTGTGAAAGTTCCAGTGCTTCATCGGATCACTGTGGGCAGGAATCTTGAGTCCCCATGGCGTTGTGAGGGAGGGCTGATGCTGTGACCGCGGAAACTTTCATAGAGTACGTCTGTCTGGCAGTCGGTTGTTCTGGCCGAAACTCGCGAAGGCCAGGTCCGGGTTGGTGCCGACGTTCTATTGGTGAGAGGAGAAACTGGCTGCTTCCAATGGGTCATACAGCAGTCCAAGGTTGTTGGATGTTTACCCAGGAGTCCAGGCTCTCACCATCAGGGGATGTTTTATTGTAACCCCACATGTTGGCAGTTGAAGTTGCCAACATACAAACTGGCAGTGATGTGTCCGGGTCATTTCTGTCGAGTCAGAGTAACAAGCCCTTTGAGGTAGAGTCATATAAATTTTTTCGAGTCGAGTCAAGTCATGACTTGGTCGAGTGGAGTCAGTGTCGAGTCAGAAAAAATGTCGAGTCACTTCGTGTTAGTGATATGCAAGCTCATGTCAATGTCGAGTCAGATGAAATTTCACATTTTTTCTAATTTTGTGTGACATTTTTATGCTATGAAGTGGCGCCTAACATGCTACAAAATGGTGCCTGATAAGTTAGAAAATGGTGCCCAACATGCTATGAAATGGTGCCTGACAAGTTAGACAGTGGTGTCCAATGTTGTTTAAAAAGTTTGATTACAGGTTATTTATATCTGAGTTTTCTCAGTTTGAATTTTACTTGTGTCTTTCAAGATCAGTCATTTCAAAAAGTCTAGTCCAATCTTGCTGCAAGTGTTGCAGCCTCTTGTTTAGCGTTATGCTGAATATGCGAATCACCACGAACAGGATGAGCGTGAAGAAACCTGTAAATGTGGCGCCAGGGATGTAGTGCTGACAAAAAAGGCGTGGGAACACATCCAAACGTCTTGCCATTTTAAAACAGTTCCAAACTCATTTTGAAGCAAAACATGAAAAAGGTGTGGGAACGCCGATCCCACGCGTTCCTGCCCCACTACACCAGAGATGGGCAGACTGTCATATTTTGCGATCCAGATCCAGTCCAGATTTTTTCAAAACTCAGTCCATGTCCAACCACAGTCCAAAATATTTTTTAACTGTAAAGTCCAAGTCCAAATGAGGTCCAAAAAATTTGAAAAACGTAGCGTTTTCACAACAATGATGCCGCATTTCTTTTTCATTAACTCAGTCCGGATCCAGTCCAATCCATGTCCAGTCCAATGCTCACCTCTGCACTACACCCCTGTGTGGTGCGAACAAGCAGAAATAAAATGAACACGACCTGGGATCGCTGTTGTTGTTTGTTGCCACAGTGTGAAGCTTTGTGCACTTTCTGCTTGGCCTATCCAATCACAACCAAGTGGTGCTTTGACCAGGATATGAAGGTGGTGCCAGGTGCAACCTTCACAAAAGGAATGTGCGATAGGTGCTGCTTATTGCGAAAAGGAGGGTATGTTGTTGCAACCACTCAGTTGGTGTTGCATTGAAAGTGTTATTTTCGCATTCCCAATACATGAAAATGACCAGAGATCAACATGTACTTAGATTTAAATCTTGTGACATTTCAATATATTGATGAATTTGGATGATATCACTTTTGCTAAAACAGATTTGGATTGGAATGGATGATTTTCTTTTGAACTTCTTTGCAACTTTCAATTTACTTTTGGAACTGCAGATTACTGTAACTTTTGATTCAGTTTTGCGACTGCAGGTTACTGTAGGACTGCAGGTTAACACTGGATTGCAGCCACCGACACGTTGGGAACCATTTGTTGCAGGCACAATACTCCGTTGCCCTGAGCCAACCAAAGAAATAATCGAACCGAGGATCCTCAGCATAATAGCAAATGCGATTGCCAATTTGAGCAGGTTCACTCTGTTATTGCTGCTACGAATTCTATCTTATATGTGGCGTAATCACTTCGCCACATGGGCTTAAGCTAATAACAGTGGCAGAAATTTGGATTTAAACAAGATTTGGTTTTCGTGTTTGTATTATATTTTGCAATATAGATTTGGATTGGATTTGAATCTGAAAAACTTGACATGACTTCACTTGGTATCTGGAAAAGACTCAAAGTCACAGTATGAGGCCCACTGCCATGATCACAATATGCAAATACTACATTAAACCACAATAAGATGTTAATATACTGTGCCCTGCTGACCCCTGAGTGAAAGCAGTCTACCTCTGTGCAAGTTGGGGACACTTAATCCTTAAAATGTAGCATAGCACGACTAGACAGGGAGACAGAAAATTTGTGCCAAAGTTGATCATCATTGAAGCAAAAATGCTCATTTCTTTGTGTGCAAACGAACTGGGTTTGTTCACCAGAAACTCAGAAATTTTGTAAAAATGACTCTGACTCGAGTCTCGAGTCATTGACTGTGACCTGAGTCGAGTCATTCTGTGAAAAACGTGACTCGAATCCAGTCACCAATTTTCTCAACAAGACTCGAGTCGAGTACGAGACACCAAAAATCGTGACTCGAGTCACGCTATCACTGCAGACCGGGGTGTGGGAACGTCAGGATGGCCGTTGGTGTGAATCGCAAGCGTGGAGGTTTGTAGAGGTTAATGATCTATAGCCTGCGACGTATGTGCACAGTCACACAGTCTCGGATTGCTCTGGAGAATTATCGACCAGTGACCATTCCAACCGTTTGTGGACAAACTTGGCAAAATCGTGTTTCTTTCTCACGACTGACCCAGCTAGTAAGAAGTTGAGAATCAGTTTGTCTGCAGTCGTGCAGTGGGTCTCTCCTGTAGCTTGTCTGCAATTGTGCAGTGGGTCTCCTGTAGGACGATGATGAATGCCTTGTTCTTATAGGCTTGCTGCTCGATAACGGTGATTTGCTTGCAGTGAGCCCCTCGGCGTTCAGCTGGAGTATGCTGGGCTGGAGTATGCTGGGTCAACTTCAGCAACAGCTGTCACACCATAAGAGCATATTCCTACCCATCCCATGCTGAACATATCCAGCACGGGTAGCAGTAGTTGCTCTCGAAGCGACAGATTTAGTAAGCATTCCAATGAATGCTGCAACGGGGAGGCCACTTGAAGGCATCAGCGGTGTACGGATATGGAAATTTTGCAATCGGATTGGATCCGAAATTTTTTCATAAACACCATATCCAAAAATTTAAAATTATGGTTTTCGATATCCAATCGAAATCCCAAGCCGCGCACTCAGCTGCATCACAGCAAAAATATTTGGTAACGTCTATTTTGTCTCATGAGGCAAAATATGTGGCTATTTTGCCTTTAGTCAAACACGATTGGTTCAATTGGTCACGTGAAAAGACAAGGGTTAGGATTTAGGATTAGAGTTAGGGTTAGTCTTCAGTTTATGCAAGCAAACAAGAAGCCACTAATGTAGCTTGCGAGCACTGAAACCATGACAACACTCGTCCATTGGACTAAGCCATTACAGATGTAGTCATCATGTGAGACGCTCATGGGTTTTGAACTTGTCATGTGACTATTTCAATCAATTTTGTTTGTCTAAAGGTAAAAGAGCTCCAGCAAAACAGACACTGCCAACACACTTTCTCTTGAATGCCATGGCTACAACCATAGGTGGCGGAACCGGGGGGGCCGCATTGGCCTAGCCCCCCACTTTTGAATTCGAATTTTGGCTAAATAAGTTTAAGTAACACAATTAGTTTTGGTTCATTTTTACTATCCGATCCTATCCTGTTTTTGAAAAATGATATCCATATCCAATCCGAATCCTGTTTTGATTGAAATCATACTATCCGTATCCGAAAACTATCCGAAAGTGTTTTGTGCTACACAACACACATTTTTGTACTGTGTCTATTTTGCCTTGTTAGGCAAAATAACTGCTGGAGCAACTTTGCTTTTTGCTGAACACAATTGGTTGAAGTAGTCACATGACAAGTTCAGAACGCATGTCCTGCTTAGTTGAACATGACATCTGTAACAGCTCAGTCCCACGCATGGATGATGGTTGTCATGGTTTCAGGGCTGGCAAGCAGTTAGCAGGTTTTTGTTTGCATTAAGTGAACTGTAGGCGAAACTCTAACTCTAAACACTGAACCCCTAAACCTGAAACTCGACCCTAAACCTTGACCATAAGCCCTAATCTTAAACTTTAACCATATACTCTCACATCCCAACCAATTGTTTATGCATGTTTTAGGCTACTTGTCACATGACCAGGGCGGAACCGTCGTCAGAAAGTTTTCAAAAAGGGGGCTTTGCGTTTCTGCGGGGATCTTTGGGTTTGTGCAGGGTGGCTTGACACTCTAAAAATTGACAAAAACTCAACTGATTTATAGTGTTTCATGTTTCAATTTGGGGGGGCTTGGAGCTTTGTTTGTGAGGGCTAAGCCCCAGCCCCCCATGGCGACGGGACTGCACCAGGGTTGTAGTGGAACGGCGTTCCTATATGTTTTTTTGGTGTGGGAACGCGTTCCCAAATCTTTTTGCACTAGTAACAATACTTGAAAATGTGGGATCTAAACGATTACATTAAAACATGGCTGCGATCTCACAGATGTGCTAGCAACACACAGATTCACACTGCTAGTCAAAAGTGTACAGTGGAACAGGAAGATCCAGTGTAGAAGCTCTTGTAGGCAAATTCACACTTTATTCGAACTATTTGGTGCAGCCTGTCTTTTTTTGGTGTGGAAACTCCGTTCCCACACCTCTTTTTTTAGCACTACACCCCTACACATGACCACTTCAACCAATTGTGTTCAAATGAAGGCAAAATAGTCCCAGCACAGGTTTTGACTCATGAAGCAGAACAGACACTACCTAAATGCGTTGTGCCACTTTGGACCTTGTCATGCTCAGAAACAGAAAGTTTGACATACCTTGCAAGCTTGACATATCGCGTAACCTAAGTACTTTTTTAAGTCAATTGCATTGGCAAGCAAGCTGAAGTTTTGCCACACAGTTCCATCGCCACGGGAGGATTTGGTGGGCTTAGCCCCTCCGAAACAAAGCTCCAAGCCCCCCGAATTTAAATATGAAGCACTATAAAACAAGTGGCGTTTGTTAAAATTTCAGAATGTCAAGCCCCACTGCACAAATGTAAAGTCCCCGTATAGAAGAAATTTTGGTGACGGTCCTGTTGCCACACCAAGCTTTTCATTGGATATTTCTTTGGCAACAATGGTTAGATTTTAACACCATCCATGAGTTGACATTCATAATTACGTTTACTAATCCTGCCCATTGTTGCACTTTAACCAAACCTAACTACTACATAGCAATGCTAGTCTACAAACCAAAACAGCATTCAAAACAATACACTGACTTAAAATATGTCATTTATATTGAAGTGACTGACCAACAATTCAGTCTAACAAGCCAATGTCACAAAACAACAATTTTGTATATCATGTTTAAGAAAGAAAAAAGCTTTCTGGCCTGCTATCATCCAACAGCCAGTCAATGCTGGCTCACGTAGAACAGGCCTGAAGACTGCAATGCCTGGTGTAGACTACAGACCACATTAAAAGAGCGAGAGTGCTCTAGCTAGTCTAGACAACAGATCATAGTAGGCCTACACTAGCTAGTGTTAGTCCAGGCACGCAGCAAACAACGTCCTTAATGTATGCTGAAAGAGCCCTATCTTGCCACACCAGGAACAGATTCATGCTGACAAACTTGGCGTGTCCAGTTAGCAGATTTTAAGAAGGGGGATGGGATTACACTACGGTACAGAGGTTACACCATAGACAGACTCGGAGTCANGGCACAGAAAGCTGAAAAGATGGTTTTGAACATAATAAATGAATGATTGTGCAATGTGCAACTTTTTCCAAAAGTCTGAATCCTCAAAATATCGATAAAAGCGTTTCGGATATCCAGGTCCGTACCCGGTTTCCGTTTGAAAGCAGATCTTGCATATCCGTATCCGGTTGCAAACTCACTATCCTGCCGGATATCCAACCGGCAAACCGGATAGTGATCATCTCTGCTATGGCTTGCTAACCGCATTGGTGTTGTTTACCAGTGTTGCCAGATGGTGTAGCAGGCCTACGACACAATTTTTTACAAAACATGGTGTAATTTCACATACTTGTGTGCATGGGCGTCGGAAGGTAGTTTTTCCAGCAAGGGCACTAGCGGATTTTTCCAAACGTTTTTCTAGGGGGTTACCAAAAGTGGTGAAATTTGGTTTTCACCTGTGGTGAATGTATGATTACTTTGTCGTTGCCACGTAGTGGCGCCTGCAATCTTGCAATCCTTAATTGTGCCCCTGTGTTCGCCCCGCGGCTGTT
>JGI24021J15306_10004559_pt1 | contig 16160 bp, 13 predicted proteins | sample Ectturendosymbi1_FD_15306 | JGI IMG/M metagenome (IMG submission 15306) | reverse complement strand
AATTTGCCCTTTCAGGGCAAACTTTGGCCAGCCATAACTTGGCAGCAGATTGAGCTAGAGAGCTGTTCAAACCCTGTAATGACTAGTGGCGTCATGTAGTTTAGATTAAAAAAAATTTTTTAAATTTGGTTGGGGGGTTTTGGGCCAGTGGGATCATGACAGCGGCATGTTTTTTGGTGAATTATATGACGTCATCATCTGATCCCACGTGCCAATATTTTGGCTCGCAGTATTTTTGGATTCTAGGCGAGAATACACGTTTTTAGAGCCCTTCATTTAGTTTCTGGTTCAAAAGTTAGGCCAAAAAACAACTAATTGGTAAGGGGCTTTTCTCAATACTTTTGGGGATTTCCCTAATTTATTTTAATGTTTTTTTGGCCCTAATCTTGGAACCAGGAACGTTAAAAACCTATTCGGACCCTTCAAAGTCCCGAAATGTAACCAAAAAACAGCTAAACTAAAAAAAGTTTATGTCATTTAAACCAGCTGATAGTTGATTTAGTAGATAATTTTTGAAAAGGTAGTTCCCTAGTTTCTGTTAAAATTGAAATTATTGCCTTTAATGTATATGATCGTGCAATATAGCTGTTTCTGTTTTCTAGGAAAATATGGCAGGTGCACCAGTGATACTGAATGTATATGATATGGTGAGTGATTTTTTCAAAGCATGCAAACTTTTGCTTATGTAGCATGCAAGTAAATTTAATATTCAGACAAACGTTTTTGCTACAAATATATTGCACTTGGTTATGTCCTGCAAAATGTGCTGTCAACTTTACATTTCTGAATTATTGCAATTGGTTGTGCTATTTGTCTTCAGTTGATGGCATTTTTAATTTGTGATGGTTACTTCAAAATGTTGACTTCAGGTGCCTTAGCAAAGCGTATAATGAGTATGAGTGATATGGTGGTGCTTGTATCCAGTGGCGTGCAGAGGTCTGTTGATGCCCGGGCAACTGCTTGATTGTATGCCACTACCAAATTCTCATAAAAACTTACAAACTACAAGCACCTTGCATTAAACAAGACATAAAAACATGTCAAAGGTATGTCAGGGCCTTGCAACCACTGTGCACTTTGTGGTTGCCATGGAAAACATAGCAAATCAATGGCACAATGTGTTTCACAAATAATGAGTAAAAGTAAATATTTCCTGCTGAACTAAAACTTGACATGCACAAACTACAGTATTTATGTAGCGACTTGTGTGATATGCCATAAACAATATGTCGGCCAAACCATGAACAAATTTTCCACAAGATGGTCATTGCACTGCAGTAATTGGAACAGACCAGATTGCAGAAATGACTAAGATGAAATGGCTTTGTCACGGCACTATTCAGTGTCCCGTGGCATTGTAAATAAACCACTTATACATGTTCCGAACAACTCAGTTTCCACTCTCTGGATAAGTGTGAAGATGAATGGTTTCAACAACTTGACACACAAATTAATATTCAAAACGTGATCCTTCCCCATATGAAATGATTTTTGCTATCTTTTGCACTGTTTGTTGATGTGTTTTGACCTTCTTCACCACCAACGTGCTGACAATGTTGTTATCATCGGTCACAGCATTTTTTTTATATGCTGCAAATGCAGTATTGCTTATGCATTCTGCTGGCATTCTGAATCATATGGCATGCTGTTTCAAGCTTAAATGGATCTGTTGCCTTGCTCATTGAAGCTTCAGCAGCTGGTTTTGAAATTCAAGTGAATGCAATTATTTGCAAACAGCGTAATTTCCAGTTTTTAATTGTCACAGCTTGTGTTATGATTTATTCAACTGAGGTTGCATCTGAAGTAAGATTTGAAGTTCCAGTGAAAGCAGTTAATTGAGAAAGACGTATTTTCAAGTTTTTAATTGTCACAGTTTGTGTTGTCATATATTCACTTCAGTCTCGAGTTAGTTTGCTTTCTCTGCCCTTGTTTAGCCTTTCAATGTTTCACCTGTTGGCATTGCTTGCAGATCCAAGGACTGACAATGCATAGTGTTATGTGAAATCAATTTTTCCATAAAAATTTGCAGATAGATTCCTTGCTTGTCTCACATGTGGAGAGTAGTTACTTATAAACAAAATGCTAAGGATATTATTTAGTGAAAACACATGAAGATAGCGATGGCAATGCTTCATCTCTCTCTTGCATCACTTAACATACATTTGCATGCCCCCTCAAGGCAAGTTCCCATCAGATCCATGCAGCATGTGTTAGTAGCCTTACAACACGAAGAAGCATGTAATTGCAGGATTTTAATGAAGTGTAATTTTTTAATTTCATTCTTTGGATGTCTGAGGCCATAGCTCCGTTTCCCCCCTCTGCACACCCTTGCTCATATCCTCAAATTCAAAGTTCATTTCGTTTTTAGCCCCGATGAAGATAGTTGCATCAACATCAAAACGTTGGCAAGTTTTTGACGTGTTTTTATGTTTTTACTGCCACTAGAGCCTGAGTGATTACAGTTTTGTTTATCGAAGTCCTGGCATCTCCGAAACAGAAAGATGTTCGAAGTTCATTTGTTGTCTTCTAATCCAAATTTTCATCACCAATTTCTACACCAGTCTGCAGGATGCTGGAAATATTTGCTCGTATTTGCAATTGTGCCATTTGATTCATTAAAAATTCTATGAAAACTTGGTATTTTGCCAAAACGTTTGTGTGATCGTAATGTTTGCAGATGTATATGTTCTAAAGTATTGAACTTAGTTCATATTGTAGATTTAATGTATCATGAATGAATTTGCTTGATTTTTTTCTTAGTTCCTGTAGAATTCAGGTAGTTGGCATTCTGTTATTTTTATTGTTGGTTTTCTTGACATGTGACCGTAGTTGTAGTTCAAAATTTTATATTTTATAATGAAAATTACAGCCAATGAGAACGATACAAACAACATATTGCAAACGTTTCGATAACTCCTGTTATTACCATCAGTGCATTGCAAATCAACTGCAGCATAATCACACTTCCCCTTTTCATGTACCAAAATTTTATGTTAATCCTAGAAATTGCTGAACTTCCTTTGGCATATGAATGCTTAAACGTGAGCTTTCCTGAATGAAATTTCTATGCATACATTTTAAGAATACTATATTTTGTTTTAATTTGTTATCAATTAAAAAATGAAACATAGTTTTTTATGTGTAATCATTCTATTTCTATTAGATGGCAGACTTTAAATAACCTCTTATTTACTTTAGTATTGGATAAATCACTACACATCAAATATTGGAATTGGAGTATACCACACTGGGGTAGAAGTTTACAACAGAGGTAAGAATTCAAACATAATAACTTATGCATGAGATAACACATTAAAAATTTTTGTGTGTTACATTTGTTTGTATTTGGTTGGCCAAATAAAACTGTTGATATCTTGAGAATGTTAAAACAAACCCATTATTTTAATCACAATCCACTTCAATTTCATTTTGTTACAGTTATGTTGGCAGAAAATGTAAAAATGCTTTCTGAGATTCTATTTGAATAAGAGCTGATGATGCCTACCTAGTAGGTAAAATATATACAGTGTGTGATCTTAGTGTCTGATTCTTCGCTGGGAAAGGATTCCTTTTAATAGACCAGTGATTCTTAAACTTTTTTTTACCAGACTTCCCTTCAGTGATTGCCCTTTGTTTCAAGCCCCCCTGACTTTGAAGAAGCTGTAAAAACAAATGTATTTATTGGCAAATTTATTGATGAAACTTTCCATGTTGAAGGGTATGTAAGGGCTTGTATCCCCTGGAAATTTATTGACACCCCCCGGTTAGAACCACTGCGATAGGCAGTGCTTACTGAAATTAATAATATTTCAGAGAAAATTTTAATAAAGGCTTTGTTCAGTTGACTTCAGTGCAAAATGTAAGATCACAATTCTTTTTGTGTTAGCTGTTACTTGTGAAAAATGTTCTTGCTGTTTATGTGATTTCACACTGAATATATAGTTCTCAGCATTGTATAAGTATCATGTTGTTTATTGCTGAACGTACTTCTTGAACAATTACCTTCAGTGCTAGTTGCATGTTCGTGAATTATCTGTGTGATAAAACTGGAAACCTACATAAGCTTTAGACACCAGAAACGATTTGTGAGTTCAATTCAACGTTGATAAGTCATTGTTATTCTTTATACTGGTGAGGGAGGTATGTTGCTGTCATTGAGGATGAAATACTCAATCCGTGATAACTGAAAAGTCAACAATATTTGGAATATGTACAAGATATCTGCAGATGATAGATCTGGCTTTTTTTACGTTGACCAGAAACAGTATTTCAATTTTCACTATCAAGTCAATTGAAGTCAAAGTGAAAAAGCCCGATGCGATATATCATCCACCCTTAAGTGACTATTTCTTATAACAGTGAATGGTAGATCACATTTACTGTGGATGGTATGCTGTAGGTAACCTGACAGTGCAAAATGTTGACAAAACACTGTTTCTTGTCAATGTGAAAAATCTGATGTGATCAACCCTCAGATTACTTGTATGAACCGCTCTTTTCTATAGCCCTTGTCATATTGACAGAAAGTGATCTTTGATTTTGTTTTTAATCTTTGTTTCGTGACTTGCACTAAAGTTAGTTTTTTCATGCAGAATTTGCTTATGGAGGCCATCAGTTTAATTTTACGGGTGTCTTCGAAATAGCGCCCAGGGACACCTCGGATCTGGGAGATTCATTCACGTTTAGGTAATTGTTTGTGGATGTTAATTTGGTAAAGTTTTGGCTTCCAGTTTGCTAGGTCTTTGGTGTAGTGAGTGTCGTGAATTACACTCTGACTTGCATTTAGTGCAATTTCATGCGTTAGTTGTGTACATTTGCTCCTGGTGAGCGCACATGAGAACCTGGCTTGTGTGGTAATGCAGTTGTAAATGCCAGTTTTCATCAGTTTAAGTTTCGTCATGTACGGCAGATTTATGAAAAATTATGTTGGTACAGTTGATTGAGTACGCGCCACCAAAGCTGGTAGGCTTGATTCGATTTCGGGTCATATGGAAGACTTGAAAAACGGTACTTGCCGCCTCTTGCTCAGTGTTAATGGGTGGACGCGAGGGAACCGTTCACGTGCGGTGCTGGCCATTTACTCGCCACCAATGCAGCATCCACTGCGAAACTAGCCGCGTGACCCATGGCGCAAGCAAGCGTTAATGGGCGCCGCAGACCACTCGTGGCACTCCGAAAGGAGTGCGGGAACCGAGTGTAAATGAAACAGAACTGAACAATTTTTTATGTTAAAGTAGTGATGGTCAATTCAGAATAATACACCAATCTAGACTTATTCCGGAGTAACTGAATGGCATCTGCAACACCAAATCCTATTTTGAATTTTTTTGGCTTCCAGCAATGAAGACAATGTATCACTCACAACAGCAACAATAATACAATGACTGCAGAAGTTTGTTGCAGTGTAATCAAAAAATCCAAAAGGATTTCTCCAGGGAGGAGCCAACAGTGATGAAATTTCATTTTAGCAACTTAACTAAGAGAATAATAATTTTCTACTAAGTAGTTAATAGGAAATTATCAAAATCCAAGGGACGCCTTGGCCTCTCCCTGTCCACGCCTCCCGGAGCCCATGACCGCATGCTATCAGCTATAAACAAAATAAGCGTAACAATTATTTTGCGCGAGTCCCGCACACGCGCTGATACATTGCTAATGAAGACCGAATCCTCTTGCCCGGTTTAAATCGGCCTTTTGGAATCAGATAGTTTAGAATCCAAATCATCCGGTCCGGATTCGCTGTTCTGTATTGCCTTCGTTTATTTTGCCATGCTGACGTGTTTACGCATGTTTAAGGTTTGGCCCTCAATTTTGCGCTTACTGTCGGACACAAGCTTCCAATGCACTTTTGTTTGACGGTCGTTTCGTGAGTAGTGATTGATTTCCTGATCAGGGAAAGCATCGTTCTGGGCATGACGGATTTTACGCAAAGCGACGTTCAAAATATCGTCGAACACCTCGGAAAGGAATTCAAGGGATGCGCGTACCACCTCATGCACAGGAACTGTAATCACTTCACATCTGCTTTGGCTGAAGTAAGTTGATGCGGCTCGGTCAGTAGGTTTGCGATGTGAATAGGCGCTTAGCAACGAAAATTGTGAAAAAACAAATGGCTTGTTCGAATGAGTGTGCAAGAATACCAAACTTTGCGTTGTTAAAAATGGAATTTAATTAATACAGATGGCGAGAGTGCCAAAATTCCTGGAGGGGTTAAATGGCATCCCCCGTTGTTTGAATGGCGCTTGTGGCATCAGCATTCACTCCCCCCCCTGTCGCGTTTCTAGCTTGAAGCGTAAGTGAGCTGTAAGTTTTAGTGGCGTGCATGGTGGTCAAACCTCGAATTCCGAAACTGCGAGTCTCGAGTGGAAATCGTAGCCCATTCGTACGCATTCGCAAATGCTTTCGCTTTGCTGCTCTTGTCTGATCTCTTTGACGTGTGGCGCGATTGTTGATGAATTGCTTGCGGTGCTTGCTTGCAAACCCTGCTGGTAAGTGACGTCAAACTGTTCAGGTTCAAACAGCAAGTTCGGGCCATTACGCCTTGAGCGTTGTGAAGAGGAAAAAAATGCCAAAGTCCGTGTTTGACCGGTGCATTCATGCGTTGTAGTGTTGAAATAACTGAAAACACTGTTCTTTTTGCCGTTAACCGTGCTTCACGGGAAGATTGTGTTTTGCTGATTGTTCTACAGTAGAACAATCTGATTGTTCTTCGCCTTTTAACGTCACTTCATGGTACCGGAGAAAGCGTTGTCAGCGGCAAAATGGCGTTACAGCCGAACTACAATAAATCGTTCCCAAACTGGCTTGTTAGTTCAGCGCCAAAGCCTGGCAAGGGTCAAAACTGTTCTTTGATTAGGATTGCCGCTTGCTGTATCGTGTGCTCGCGTATACTCTGATAAGAAAAAATGAGAAATTATTTTGTTTTTATGTTTTGAAAGTAGTCACGTCGTTGGAATATAGAAAACTTCTGCCAGTTTTGCCACTTTCGTACCATTTTCGCTATTAAGTGAAACGACGATGTCAAGATTTTTCCACGCTGGGGTGCTGCTTCTTTTGTTCGACAATTTACACACTCCGCCACCAAGACCATCGATCAAACTGACTAACAGTCGCAACAATCCCTAATGCTGTACAGTGAACCCGCGTGACGATTTCCGTCCACTGCTGCTGGTTGTGCAATCCTTGATGCCATTCTTCACGTCACACTGGTGTCACGGCTCAACGATTCGCCGTTCAAACTGTACAGAAAACTTGCAACTGTCGTTGTAAACGAACAAAATATTCTGCCGGGTCCAACGAGAAAGCGTCATTATAGGCGAACTGTGGTTGTAACCAAAGTCGTTGTAGGCGAACCCTTCTGTATAGGATTCCAATTTCAAACGGCGAATGTCTTAAAAGATTTTGTTACAGCCTTTTTTCCTCTAAGAAAGCATACATTCATTTCGAAAAGGAGATATTGAGGTTTCAGGCTGGGCCATTCTTACCTCAGATAAAAGTTTCCTAATTGATTTCCTAATAAAACTTTGCAGATGGATTCAAACACTTCACCTGTGAGGAGATTAGTTACTTGAATACAGATATGCGCAAGTTTGAATTCGAAAAGAAGACAGAGACCTGTCGACTGATTCCTCGAAAGCTTGCAGAAAACCTAGAGCTAATTGTCGTGTGGGCATTCTAGGCAAATCACTAACTTTTGAATCAGAGTTTCGGATTTTTATTGACATTAGGCAAATGTCGTCACAGCCAGACATCGGTTGCGGGCGCAGGTTTCGTCAGTCTTGTGCCCCCCACCGTTAGGCGGTGCCTAAGAGATTAGAGTTAAGTCTCAGTGTTTTTGCCAGCTGTGATTCAGACAATATACTTTTGCATTGTCTGATGCTTACCTACGATAAACGGCATTCTCTCATTTAACTGAACTCACCGAGGTGAAAGAATATTTATTTTTTTTAATTTTCGCAGTGCTGCACATTAAAGTGTTCTTGCAGTGCGAGCGCATCCTTTGTTACCGGACGCCATTGTTCTGTCACAGATCTTGTGCGGTCGCTCCATTCCGCGATGGATCAACAGGCTGGCCACGGTAAGCTCGTGCATACCCTTTCTGCAAAGGTGTCTCCCCCAGGAATGGCTCACACCGGTGGCGCTGGCCAATCATCTCGGCGACCAGCCCGACCAATTCGGGGACTACGAATGCGGCGACCAAACGAGGACTTGATTTATTCCGTAGGGCGCTTTTTGACCTCGAAACGGGCAGTTGCGCCCTGTTCATCGTTTCGACCGCTCCGACTCAGGGAGCAGTTTCCTTCACAACTGCGGCCGTCCACTGCAGCACTTGCGTTCGTCGTCGTGCGCGGGAAGGTTTGCGTTCAAGCTGAAAAAGCGTTTAAGTCGTAAAAAAGAGTTGACGCTGTTGTATCGTACGTTCCGGAGTTTCCTGGTCGAAGAGCACTGTGCTGGCACGTTGGGTGTGTGGAGCTGCTGTCTTGTCACGGGTCACATTGCACAGCACGAACAAATTGCCTCTCTTTTGCATTCGCCTTGACATTCAACAATGCACTGCGAGACCTATTTTTCTTGCTGTTTAAAGCACTTCCTCCTCACCCTTATTTGAAAAAAAACGTACCGCAGGACGTCGGGAGGGGGGGCACTCGGTCCCCCAACTGGATTTTGAAATTTGACATTTTCCGATCAAATTTTTCGCGAAATATTTTTTCTTGTAAGTTTCTGAGCGGGTAAAATGAAATTTCGCCACTTTTGGCCTCTCCCCCTGCAAAATCTTTTTGACCTCCCCCCTGCAAAATCTTTTGGCCTCCCCCCGGGAAAATCCCCTAGTGGCCCCTCCCTGGAAAAACCCTTCCGACGCCCATGATATAACGTTTGTGGTGAAAACCGAACACAAACTACTTTCTATGACGATTGCGGGTCGCTATGTTGTCTGTCGCTGTCACCCTTTCTGTGTTTGTCGTCCGATTTCAACGCCGTTTTTCGTGGTTTTTATATCTCGTTTTGCCCTTTCTGTTGGTATGTCCGACTGCATGGTGTGAATACGTCTTAGTTGCACGCGCCGACTTCATGTCTGGTATATTGCGTTGGCTAGCAACTGTTTTTCATGCTGGACATAAGACAATGCTGCCAGTCTTCCAAGCAAGGTTGCGTGGAGTCGTTCATTGATTGTACGATTCAAGCGACGACTTCGGTTTGGATCGTCGTTATTGTTCCTGAAGTAAAGTTTGGAAAACATCACATTCGAAGTATTTCGAGAACCAGACAAGAACGCTGCTCGTGCGATTCGCAAAACAGAAAGCGTTAACATTGAAAGCGAATTCGCTTTGACTGTGACATCACAACGAAAGAATATACTGTGACGCCACAATGAAAGAATGTACCGTGACGTCGCAACGAATGTGTACATACTGCGACGCCACAACGAAAGTATATACCAGGGGTCACCAACATGGTGCCCGCGGGCACCAGGTCCCCCGCGAGGGCCACGTTGGACGCCCGCGGGGCTGTTTTGAAAATAGCGTTAAGATGATGGGTATCGTCACGTGGATTAACATCATTAATAATAACATAATTAAAGACAAATTGAGCAAACTTTTTATTTCAGAAGTGTGTATCAAACTAGTAGCCCATAGCGTTAACCGGCACCCAAGAATTAGCTATCGGTTTTACAAAGGTTGGTGACCCCTGGTATACATTGTGACGCCACAACGAAAAAAATAATTTTTGCGGCTACCGCATAACCGCCTAATCGCAAACGTGCTCTGCGGGGGCTGCTTATCTCTTGTATAGCTCTATTGGTATTCACGTTGAGACTGTGCTACGTTTCCTATATTGCTTTTGTTCACGGCTTGCCAAAAAGCGCAGATCACATTTCGTTGCCCGAAGCAAGCGCCGCCCTACTCTCAGCGTGCGACACTGGACCACAGCCAACTTTAAGGTTTGCGGGCAAAATACATTTTAAGGGGGACAAGATTTGTGTTTTATTATATGTTTAAAACAAATTTTTCGGAGCACAGAAATATTTGGGGGGCACTGCCTTCGAATGACCCCCCCCCATGGGCTACAGGTCTGGTGTGACAGGGTTCCGCTCGGTGGCAGTAACACTGACAAGCAGGCTTCCCGCTGCGCTGTGTCGCATCTTTTGAACTCTCCATCAAAAGGAGCTATCGAAACGACGGGCGATTTCCTGACTGTCTTTCGCTCGGTGACGTCGCTTCACAAATAAACCGTTTGCATTAAAACGACGAATTGGGATCGAGATTGCGAAGGAAGGTGTTGCACGTTCACCGATCGAATGAAAGGAATGCCGCAAACCACTAAAAAGGGACCGGTGAACACTGCCGTGAAGAATCGCGGTCCTTTGTCTTGACGGGCTCCGGGCGTGATCACGTGATCGGGCGTGATCATGCCCTTGTCGAAAGAGTTACGAAAGCCACCGGTTTAACATTCATTTCAGTGTTCGTCAAAAGCGTGAGTGTTGGACGTTGCTCGGGCACTGGCTTCCGGCGACGTGGTACTGCTCAGTCGTTGCGGTCACGCTCAGTGTTCTTGAACGCAGATTGTTGATATTTCCGTCTCTTCTATGTTCTTGTGAGGGTTTCATTTGGGTGCGCGCTGCTGTTCGTGCGACGCGTTCACCATGCAGCCTCACAGAAACTACTGTGTTTTGTGCTTTCTTGTGTTTGTTTGTAAATACACAGAAAATTTGTCTATAATTTCTCTGCCGTTATGGGAAAGCCCTGTTTCAGGCATTTTTCTCGACAAAAGCGGACCTTCCGGTTCAGGTCCCAGGCGCGACCTCCCTCAGAGCGGTCAGTTCTTCTTGCGCCTCCCCTTTCATCGCCGGAGCGTTGTATCGACAGCGATGAGGTCACCGTTTGTTTATCTTCCGTGTCTGTTCGCCGCCAGAACCTCAACGTAGCAGCGCGAAAGCACGCTACGTCACACTCACGGGAAGCCGACAGACGCGTCTGTTGCTGCTACATTCAAAACAGCAGCCGGCGATCAGTGGCGTAGCCAGCACACACTTTTGGGGGGAGGGGGAAGAAAATTTTGAGGGGGCCAAAATATTTGCCTTTAGGCGAGCAACAGTATTTTTGTTTGGAACGCCACTTCTCAAAAGCACAAAATGACTGGATATGCTGAAAATTTGGGGGGCATGCCCCCCTGGGTCCCCCTAGCTACGCTTTTGCAGGCGATGATCATTTCTGAATCACCCCTTGTCGGGAGGCAGACCTTCGCGACTGTTTTGCCAAAGCGAGAAGAAGAGCCGTTTCAACAGCTCGCCCGGGTGCGCCTGTTGACGAGGTTCACCGGAAGTTACGTTTGAAGAGGTTGGCCGGAAATTACGTGCGGCCACAATTGATTGCGGCTTCTCAGGCTGGTGATGAATGAGCGAGCATTGTTGTTTTGTTTCAATAAGCACCGGCACGAGCGGGGTCCGCAGCCTCAACCTTGCCGGTGGGTCTGCCCCTCGGCGAGCACGGAAAATCCGAATTTCTATGCTGACGCCTGGATCTGGTCTGTCCGCTTTGTTGGTCGTTCGTTTTGTCACTTATTCCTTTGTTTCGTCATTGAAGAAAGCATAAACGATCGTTTGCCCGTTCGTTTGTTTTCTGACCTCGCCTTTTTTTCCGAGCCATCTCGGTCGATGCGTCACTGAATACCTTGAAACTGTTTTTCTCAGTGGACGCGCTGAGATTGTTCGTTGCCAAACAACTCTAGCCGAGAGCTGAGCTGAAAAAATCGGCATCACGTGTGAATCAAAGGCAAAAAAAGCTACGTTGCTGCAAATGCAGGGTCATAAAGGATCCATTCGCAAAGACAGATTGCGCTTTTTTTGTCAACAAACCACGCAGCGAAACGAGTATCTTTGTTCCCTCGCTGCATGAGCTTTGCTGATGAGCTCCTTCATCGGAGCAACACCCAAAGCGAGGCCGCTACCCAGCGCTCATTCGTCGCGGGCTTTCACGAGTGATAATAATCTTTCCTGTAACAATTTTTAGGCAGTGGTAACTGCGCGTTGCAGTCTTTCTTCGCAACGCCGGAGGAACATCACGAATCTGTTTTGCGAGTTCGCAGAATGCTCTCTGGTTGAAGTTGTTTGCGCCAGTAGGGCGTTTCTTAACGTCGTCGTTGCTTTTGCGTACTTTCCGTTTTCGGCCGTAGAAAATCGATGCATTATTTCAACTCCTTCGTGATCTCACTGATAAACGTATGTTGTTAAAAATGTGTCTTTTGTTGCGAAAGGTGGCAATTTTTCTTCGCTTGAATTTTTGCGTACTGAGGTTTCTGTGTTGCACGACTCGTTGAAATGATATATTACTTGCTTTGCCTTAGAATGTTTAAAAAATTGAAAAAAAACAGATTCTTTTCAAAGTTGTTGAACCCATGTGATAATGGGTAGGCATGTGCGGCGTCATGTATGAGGGCGCGAGTTTTGCAAGCCATTGTTATTTTTTTGAGAAGATGGCCTAAAAAAAGACATCACCGTCTGGAAAGGTTGCCACCGTGACGATTGGTAGCCCTTTCACTTAAGAACAAACTGGAGACGTTGCATTCTGTTGGAGAAGAACTCTGTTGACAGAGTCGCAAGTCAAACATTTGTGAGTATTAGTGCATGAAAAAATACGCGAAAACAGTGATGAACACATTTCCTCTGCGCTAAAAGGCTATACAGTAAACCTCGGTTGACCTGGATTCGATTTGACCGACGATATTATCCGGTTTAGGCGAAGATCCGGATTAACCGAAGATGGCTGTTGCTAGGCTGACGTCATCTAAGTACTGAGGTATCGGTTAAATTATCTAAATTGAACGCATTTACGACAGCAGGCTTCCGCAGAAGGAAAATGAATTTAGTGATGTATTTACAATGGTACAACACACCAGTAATCGCCATATAAGTTCATAACTTTATATTACTTGGTTGCGAAGAAATCTGGTATTTTGGACTGACGCAGAGATTTCTGCGGCTGGTCCATAAGCAGTGACTAAGACATGTTACCGAGTACAGTACACTCAGGGATAACACTCCTCTACATACGTACACTCAACACTGATCATTGATCAATAGACTGAAACCGTGATGCGGTGGCGTGCCTTGAGCGTTATGTCCAACGTGATATATGCTGTGCCCGCGTGTGACGTAAGAATCATATCTTTGATTAGCCGCTGTTGCGCGCAGTTTCGGCCGATATAATTCTGAACGTTCGTTGGTGGTCGTGAGCAAGCTTTTGTTGCATCTGAAAGCTGCCGAATCTTTCCAAAAGACCAGTCAGTGCACTTAAAACACAACAGCGTGGAAATGCAGAAAAATCCAGATTACAAGATGTGAAAAGAGCGGATTTTATCCGGTATTGGCGAAGATCCGGATTAAAAAATCCGGATAAACCGAAGATTTTTATAAAGAAAAAGGATAAAAATCATTCGTACCACCAGTTTTATCCGGTTTCGGCGAAGATCCGGATTAACCGAGGTTTCCCGTATTATTCCACATCCTCACCAAGAGACACTCAACAGTGCCGGTTTGAATTATGTCATCAGGGCCGGCCCTAGCAGGTGCAGGGCCCAATACAAGACCTAGGCGCGGGGCCCCTCTAAGCAGTGACTTTGTGACGTCGTCGCGTTCAGTCAACCGTGTTACAATCATGGTAGAGCGCAGATATACAGTAAAGCATTAACACGAGAATTGAGCACGTTTGCTAACGTTCGAGAGGAAATTCGCTAGTTCTGACGAGAGCGTTCTTTGTTAACAATGAAATTTATATGGTATTTCTACTGAATTCTCAAGCGCAAGGTGTATCTAGCAAAAATGAACAATCTAGCCAAACACCATGGTGCGGGGCCCAATGCGGCTACATCGGATTAAGACCGGCCCTGTATGTCATAGTGCTTGTAAGTTTGTGTTGGCACGAGAGTTAAACGATGTTCACATGGTGTTCGTACAGACCACAAGGAGCAAACAAGGCCATGTTCTTTATCCCAAAATTTAATGTTTTTAGAATATTCGCGGGGCAGATTTGCTGCATGCTTTTAAAATGTCCTAATGCTCGCAACTTTGTAGGGTTTTAAAGAGATGTCGAAGATTGGGGTTGAGTGGTGGCGGTGAAATGGTAGGACGCCGAACCAAGTTACTTATAACCGCGGTACGCAGCAGGCAAGCTGCTGCAGCCTAGATAAGACGTAGATCGAAGTTGGGAATTGAACAATGAACCTTTTTCATCGCTGTCGTGAGAGTCTTCAAACAGCAAAGGAACTCTCTCACGCAAAGGAACGCTCTGCCAGCTGTAGGTCAGCTCTGGTGTTTATCATTAGTAGTTTTGGACAAATTCTCGATAGTGACTGCTGCAGTATCGATTCTCACAAGATCTCAATGCTGTTTCAACCATGACCGTAACAGGCGACTCGGTGGATCTGCAGAAATAAAACAATACTTTTAAAATGCAAGAGCAAAACAAGGTCGCTACTAATTTTATACACCCGATTCCTACAAAAAGCATTACACTTTTTTTTTTCCTGTTTCTCCACATTAAACAGAGCATATAAAAATTCATCAGTTTACTCATCCAATACGTTCATTGTTACCCTCTTTTACCGGGCTTCTGCCCTGCAAATTAACTAATACCTCCTTAGTTGCAGCGATACGTCCTCATAAACGAAAAGGTTCACTATCGGCGGGCACCGATTGTTGCCTAATGAAGTTAATTTTAGTCCATTAGCGGATTGCTTGTGAGGGAAACAATTGCAACAAATTAACTCCCTTTGGATCCGCCTCGGTGTGTTAGTGAATATCGATTTGGACATCAGAGCTCTGAATGGTGATGCTAAACAAGCAATTCATTACTGGAAAAAAACTCACTGCATTAGGTAAAAAGTAATAACTGAACATGCTTTTCTTGTTCTACACTTTAAAACTTTGAATGCATCAACAAAACCTCGTTCATTTCACAGCATGTTGTAAAAGTTATATTTTGTTTTTCACCAATAACTTGCTGTTCTTGCCTATTGTCTAAAATAGGTTTTAACTCAGAAAATCGCTATCAGATATCTTTGATGACTCGAAAAGCATTGGTAAGCCTACTCTGTTTACATGGCGCATTTCATTGTGGCTTTGCTTCGTTTGTGGCTTTTTTCTTGCTGAGCAATCGTCTAAATTGTGGCTTTAGCGGCCCTGCTTGCGAGGGCATGTTCTCTGACTCGAAAGCCACAATGGATTGTGGCATGGGTGGCGGAACCTCTTTCAAAGTGGGGGGGCACAAGTGCACGTCAAAAAAATATAGAACATTTTCGTGATTTAAATTGGCAACTGTAACGTCACAAGTATTAAAATATGACGTCATTACATATACACCATATGAAGGCCTAATTTGCACTATTTCAGACAAAATTACACCACTATGAAAACGTATCGGAGATCCACCTGAAATTCAAATAGGCTGTTATAGGGGCGACCCAGGTCAACAACTTCACCCGGGCTCATCATACAATTTTTCTGTCTAAATAAAACCGTTCGACGCTTGCGTCACTGAAATTTCCATTTGCTTTCATTCTGGCTGGCGTTATCGTTGCTGTGTGGCGTTATGCTACGTAACAATACTTGAAAAGTTCTTCTCATGACAACTTCTCCATTGTTGAGTAACGTACGTCACAGCGCAATAACGCCAGTAAGGCCTCTGCTTACTAGGCTCATTCATATTAGCCGAGTTATTGGACAATTTATCGTTCGTTTGAAATTATTCTCGAAGTGGAAACGTATAATGAAAATCACGGCCAATGGAAACGATACAAACGACATATTGCACAAACTGAACTGCAGTAATCAGGCTGCAGGTTCTTATTGGTCACTCAGGAGGAAAGCCCTGTGAAAAATGAAAAACGCGAAGGGCTGTTTCGGTGGTGACGTAGTGGCGCGAAGCGTACGTAGTCACATGACTCAGTGTTACGTATAACCTTTCACCCAGGTTCTTACAACCCTACAGCGCAATATGTCGTTTGTATCGTTTTCATTGGCCGTAATTTTCATTATAAGGCTGTTTAGCACTTCGGCTTTTCGTGTACCGAAGTGGGAACTGTCCATTGGATTGGACTTCAAATCCAATGTTCCATACAAATCCATTGCTTCAAAAAAAATTCTAAATGATATGAATTATGTTGTC
>JGI24021J15306_10004558_pt1 | contig 16161 bp, 18 predicted proteins | sample Ectturendosymbi1_FD_15306 | JGI IMG/M metagenome (IMG submission 15306) | reverse complement strand
TTCCCAGGCAGTAAATGTGTATTGGACTTGTGAATTTATTATTATTAGGCTATGATGTAATGAGCAAAGTGCGTGCTCACATAATGTTTAATGCAAATTGAAGTACTACAATGACTTTGGTGAGAGTAGCATAAAAGTTTTGCAAAGCTTGTAATATACACAGTGTGCATCAGAGAAATTCCTTGTGTTGCTGTTTATTTAAAATCGTGTGAATATCACGAGCTCATGCAAACAGAAGCATTAAAGCATTATTATCTTTAGCACAGTGTTTGCCTCTTATTAGCTCAGTTTGTGGGAGTCTGCATCATAAATTCATGCTGTGTATAGTTCAGTAAAATACTATTTGCAGTTGTCTTGAATTTTGAAATATGCACTTATCAACAATGTATTTTGTGTGTTTGAATAGATGTTGGAAAGTTGTATGCACTGGTAAAATTTTATTTGATACAAATTGTAAAATTTTTCCAGTTGCTTGCATAAACTTTGCGCTACTTTTTGTTAAATTAGATGTAGTCTAAAATATATGCTTTTAGGTGTATGACAGTGTTGTGTCTGAGATGGCTGACAAAGCTATGCAAGGATACAATGGAACACTGATGGCTTATGGTCAGACTGGTGCTGGAAAAACTTACACAATCACTGGAGCAACAGAAAATTACAAGCAACGTGGAATAATTCCTCGGGCCATTGCTCAGGTACCATGATTTAAGTATTGAAGATGACTGAAACCTGCCTGCAGTATAAAACACACTGCATCAATAACAACCATTTTTTGTTGTTCCAATGTTATTTGAATGGAACCACAAAAGCATGTTCATGACGGAAATTGTTTTTGGTGTCTTGGCATCAAAAAAAGATAAACTGCAGCATCATCTGTATTGATGGAACAATTTATACTTTGGTGTGTCTGCGTTTGGGCAATGATCTTTTTGCATTAAACAAACTTCAAGTGTAATCACTTTTAAAATAATTGCTGTGAAATAAACTCATTTAAGATGAAAAGCTGTCTTGTTCGTCTTAATTTCTTGGGTTAATCAATGAGTTTTAAAACTTGTTAGAAGTTTGTTTGTGGCTAATATTGCTGACTGAACAGGTCTTTTAAGGTACATTTAGCATTAATCTGTTTTGCAACAACTGCACATTGCTTGAAAATGGTTTAAGGAACGACTGTGAATATTTACGCAACTTGTTCGTAGTACGCTGCTGTCGATGCTTCCGAAAACATGAATTTGTGTCATGAAGTATTAGTTGTTTTTTTTTGTTGCCATGTATCCAAAATTGGTTGGCTGATTCATCGGAAATTTTGGACACTGTTGTTTACAGAGCTCAAAGCATGCTTTTTTTAATCCTTTTCAGGTTTTCCATAGTATTGAAGATCAAAGCGATAAGTCTGTGACGGTGCGAATATCATATCTTGAAATATACAACGAAACAATGTTTGATCTTCTTTCAACTTTTCCGGAATCCACAACAGCAAGTTCAGGTTTAAACCTTTTTGGTAGCATAGAAAAGTGCGAACGAAACATGTTAGTTATTGTTATAACCCCACTATATAACAATGATAACGATAACAGTATAAACGAGAAGTGTTGAACAGAAAGTGCGTTTTTGTGAAGTGCTGAAGCATGATGATAAAGTTCTTCGACAATCCGTGATGCTGAACAATATTTGTGAATTTACTTCAGTGCTGTGAAGTGATGTTTCGACATGGCGCCAAAATAAAGTCTGTGCTGGGAAGTGAGTTTTGAAACGCGCAATGGTGTTTGTAACACCTCAACCATGAGAAGGGAAAGCACTCATTTTTTTGCTGTTCGCTGTTTGCATGCAACTATGTGCCTGAACGCGGAAGTGTGGCTTACATTTTTCAAGATTCTGACAAAATGTTCAGGCTATTACGAGAATATGAGCATTGTGGAAGGATCTGACGGAAGTATTTCTGTGAAAGGACTTTCTCTTCACACAGGTACCGGTTTTACTGGAGTTAGTGAAAAACAAAACTTTTCAGGTTACTGACCAGCAATCATTGGGTAGCAGCCCTGAAAACACTCTTGGATGTTTCTGTTATCGCTCCTGTGTGTCTGTATCCCGGGGTGTCTCTCGACTCTTGGAGAACAAACATTTTTCCCAGCATTCCTTGCATTTTCCTTGATGATCTACGAGAACATAAACGTGGCTGCCAGGGCATGTCATATACGCCATACAAGTGAATCAGGATCGTTTTTAGACTGTCATTAAATATTTCTTCAAAGGTCTTTTTCTATTAACATTTTTATCAACACTACTTTCTACCAAATGCAGATGTACTCAGGTGATGGTTTACAAATGTTTTTCCCTAGAATCAACCACTCTTTTCCAAATCAACGACATGAGCTGGAATTTGACGTTGATATTGCAAGCTATCTTCTTATGGATTGAGTTCAGTTTCACTATACTCGCTTTGAAACCACGTTCCTTATCGGCTTAATGAATCAAGTAATCTTTAATGTCCCACCATGACTCTGCTCTTCCCCCCCACTTTGCCAACGCGTCGTTTGATCGCACACTTGCTGCTGACCAGCGCAAGGACTTCAAGCTTGACACTACAGTATACGTCAAAACATTGTTGTCGCACCTTCGTATGAGCAAAGCAGCGCAATTGCTTTCCGTTGTGTGATAATTTTAGCGAACGTTAAAACCAAATTCGTCTCAAAACAGTCATGGTAAATTCTGTCGCATCCGTGTTTTTTTCGGCAGACTCGATTATTGCGCTGCTTAAAATATCCAACACGATAAAAACTTTAGTTTCAGGCCAAATTTCGCAACTGCATCCGTTGCCTCAAGCTCGCTGTAATTCAACGAATGCGAAAAAAGAGTGGGCGACCCCCCTCCCCCTTTCAACAGGCGAAAACACCGTCAACATTTCCACCTGAATCTTGTGAAATAAACGCGAGAGATAGTGGATAATTCTGGCTCATATTCGGTGTTTGTGATTCTTGATTCGAACAATTGGTATGCAGCCAACAGCGAAGGAGAAGCCCTCAACCTCCTTTTCGAAGGAGAAACCAACCGGGCCATCGCCTCCCACTCCTTGAACAAGAACTCATCGCGTTCGCACTGCATCTTCACAATTCATATCGAGGTATGGACAGCCGTGGAAGAGATGCGCTGGCGTTGGTGATTCTTGCATCGAGTCTTGGAAACGAGCTTGAATAGAGCGATTGTTTACTTTCAAACCACTTTTGAAAATGCCACGTATAACGTGTTCGAAATATAGCGCTGACAAAAAACTTCTCGGAATGATATGATGTTTAGACCATAGCGCAGAAGTTGTTATTTTTAAGCGATGAAGAAATTCCAGTTATAGCTGCATCAAGACGATTTGTTTTGTCGGAAAATTTTTGGAAAAGTTGTCGTCAAACAAAAAAATTGTTTTTAGCCTCAAAGTGTTCTTCACAAATGTTGCAGTCAGATAGCAATCACTGCTGGTGTTTTTGCCAATGAAAATGAAAATGGATTTAATGTTAAAAGATACTTAAAAAAATTTTTGCATGTGGAATAAAACCACCAGCCAGAAATACTGCCAGTTCCGTAAAACACTTTTTGTTTCTGAAATCTGAAAAGGAAAACAATTAAAGAATTTTAAGTTCGGATGTTTGCTGCCTTGTTGGAAATGGTTTCAGAATGTATTTTTGAATACTGCGTTATTTTGAATACGGTTCGATGGAATTTAAATGCAAAACATTTTTTTGAAATATTTTTTAACAGTTACAAACATTTTCTCCCGTTTTTTGCTTTTTTCGGTCAATTACAACTTATTGTTCTCTTCTTGACGTTCCGCTGTTGAGCAGCAAAATATGTTCGAGACTTAGGCTGCTTTTTGGTGTTGAATACTTTTTGCGCTGTTTATAAGATTGTTTAATTGTGGCCTCGTTCCACTACGTGCTATTCTGTCAAACGTACTGAGGCCCTGAAACTTATTTCGATTTGTGGTTGGATGTGAAGATAAAGAAATGATGTACTAACAACAGACTTCATGTAAAACACGAAATTTCTGGGTTGAAAAACACCTACCTCTGCATGTGCGGATAGAGTGATGTTTTTGCGCCTTAAAGGAAACAGGACCGGAGACTCCTAAACTTGTTTTTTGTTGTTTACGCAGAATCTGTTTTTGCTCTTAAAAACTTCGCGAACATTTATGAAACTTGTGTAAATGACAGCGGAAGTGTTCTGTGCCTAGTTTCTCAACAGGTTCAGAGTCCGATCTTGATTAATCGGATCAACGCCGTGTCAAAACAAGTGCTCTTAATTAACTTTCAGACATTTTACAATATGTTTTTTATTTGTCAGTCACGTTCCAGAACAGAGTCAAATGCCAAGTACATCACATCCAAACTGAATCTAGTCGATTTGGCCGGCTCAGAGCGTATCGGCAAAACAGGGGTAATATTTTCTTTTGTCTCATTTCATATTCGTTTGGTGTCCTTAACTCGCTCTTTCTGTCAAGTGTTATTGTTACTCTGGCCGCAATATGGCGGGCGTAGGCAGGAGTGCTCTTGCAGGACCTTTCCCGCGTCAAGAGCAATTTTGAATAGCGACATCGGTGAAACAATGTTGAAGATTTCAAAGCTCCCTTCCGATTGTAGACTGTAGACATTTTGTGCCTATCTTGTTGTTAGTGACAAAGCCCCTTCTTGGTAGTACTACCACAGCAGTAGAACATCTAGTTTTAACCCGAAATCTAAACTACAACATGGCAAAAGTTGACAGTTTAATTAACCGTACTTGGAACCGTGATCTGTTGGTAAAAACGGTTGGTTGTTTTCTTTGACACTGCAATTTTGCGCGTTCACCTGTGTCTGATGAAAATAGTTAGCACGCCTTGTTATTTTTTAAGAAACGTCAGTGAAGGAGCTGATCACGCTTTTGTAAGACGCCAACGGCTTTGACCAAATAACCGTAAAAAATGAACTTGTGGTGAAAAAAATGTGCTTAAAAACTGTGTTGTTTCTGTGCAAGTTTGTTAACATTCGGTCCACTGCTACATAAACCTGTTTCTGCGCAATGCTCTATCGCATGGATTTGCGTTATTTAGGTTGCTCATATTGCGATGTTTTCGTTCGTGGTCACGTCATGCAGCATTTTGTTGCTTTGGTGGAATGTGAAAAGAACCGTTTGAGTCTAGTTTTTTTTCAGCCATAGACCGAATTTTTTTTGAATGACAGAAAACAAATTAAGTTATAATGTCTGAAAATATAGAATAGTGAATACTGTTACGACGAGTGCTATTATGGGAAAAATGACCGAAATGTCTCAGCGAAAACAAACAGTGACCCCTCACGTCAAATGCGCCGCCAGTTTGAAGCTTTCTTAACGAAAATCTGCCCGTTATGAAAAAAAAGACTGTTCAGAATGTATTTATGAAGCAAACGCCCGCATCTGGTCGATAACTTTTAATCGCATTTTCGTCGACGTTGTTTTAACGGTGCTGTGCAAAAAATGCAGAGCGGAATTTTGCAGCGTTTATGTTTGAAGAGACTGCTTCAATCGAATGTTTGCTGCTTGTGTTGTAGTCGGAAGGTCAGCTCCAGCGTGAAGCCATGTACATCAACAAATCCCTGAGCTTCCTGGAACAGACCGTCATTGCTCTGGCCGAGAAGAACAGAGCTCATGTGCCTTTTCGACACAGCAAACTCACCCACGCCTTGAAAGTAGGTTGTTCTTCGATGTTTGTTCATGGAAAGGTTGTAAAAAAAAACCTTCCTTGAAGTCGGTCAGCAAAGTTTTTACCGAAAAACACCTGGTCATTTGGGACAGTTAGACATCTTCAAAGAGTAAATGCAAAAACCAAGAGAAACTGTACATCACCGGATAGTAAGCTGTGAAGATGTATACTGCCAGCAGTTTCTTTGTTTTTCGGTGTGTTGTGATAACTCTCGCTTGAAGATCAGCACAAACGACAACGATTTTGAAGTTCTTTACAGATTGTTGCAATCGCTGTGTCTTTTGTTGTTTTCCATCTTCTTTTGTAGCTGGTCGATCGTAGCAATGTTGCAACCCTGTTCATGAAACCATCAAGTGCTATACGAGTCAGTAAAAGTAGGGTATAATACCACCCTTAATTTGATTGCGTCTTCCTGGGACATGTGACATCCGTTATATCCGGACCAAACTATTTTTACATCATAACGTCCATTTTTAATCAGTTTCACAAACAATTGTATCTGCCCAGCGAAACGTACATATCATACAAATTTTATGCAGGGTACCACCAAAAAAGGATTTTCTAAAGGGATGTTTTGTTTGTGCGTAGAAAACGTCATGCGCGTGTTAGATCCGTTTTTCTTCATATTAAGTCATCGTGTAGGAAGACTACACGGTGGTCATATTTGGCCAAACAGGTTTTGCACTTACAGTAAAATCATGTTGAAATGTTAAGGTAGCAAGGTGCCCAAAATTTGATGCACACCAGGTAACCGTGGGTAATGTAGTACCCATGTTTCCTATGTGCAGGCTTTCAGGGACGTATTTGTAAAATAACTCCGACACCAATCCATTTGTCTCTGAAAATCAGGAAAAGTCATGGAAGCACAGGTTTCCAACATTTTTATGAGCAGGGTTTTTTAAGGCGTTTTAGGGACCCGATTCGGGTCCCTAGAATTTCAAATCGGGTGCCTAGAATCAGAGAAATCGGCCCCCTACAGATCCATACCGGGTACCTAACATTTTCCTTAAAAAACTGTTATAAGTATATAAAATCAACAAAAAAGAAGCCCCAGGATGGTCCACCACCCTGGTTATGTGAGCAGGGTTCAAAAGGCCACGACCATGACCAGATAGTCCGTAGTCCTTTGAAAATTCAGATTATGGGAGGCTTGATTGTAGGCCTTGCTTGAATAAGAAAATGTTTCAACCTTTTCTTAATTTTCATTAGTATACCCCTGTTCAAACATTATACATCCTCCTACCTCTACATTTGTACCCGTTTCCTTGATGTGTATNTTTGATGTATACGGGCGTGGGACTAGATTTCATTGTATTACATCAACAATAGGAGTGTTGATTGTTCATTCATAAAATGCAGCCGAGCGCTTACGTTGACGCTGCCAAGCATGTGCAAGATGATGAAAGTTTTTGGTTTGATACAAAAACTGGTCGCTCAATGGTGATTGTTCTGCGCTTTACCTGTGCGAACCTGACAAAGCTAAAATGAATTTTACTAGCAATGATGATATGAGACATTGTCAGCAAAAACTTGTTTGTAGCGAAGAAAAACGTGTGGTGTTCAAACAGGACTCGATCGGAGGGAGGTGCTGCACAACATTGATCGCAAACGTTTATGGCGACGAAGGTCAACTTGATGAAACGGTAAAATGCTCTTTTTCGATTCTCTTTTTTTCAGTCTTATTTGCTTCATGACTTTGGACAACCTTCCATGTTACTGATCTGTGGTGGTTTTGTTTGCAATTCTGCTTTGTTTTGTCGATAAATACGATCGTATTTGCAAAAACTGTTGACCAATTACATCTGTTCTGCGCGGTCGATATCAGCCTTGCGAACTTGTGCTTCAACAAGACGTTGGAACAGTTGGTTCATCCGATGAAAGCCTCGTAGATTATTATCTATTTCTGGCGCTTTTTGCACAGATCGCCACCCTCCGCTTCGGGCTGAGGATGATGAGGGTTCCTGTCGAGGCTGCTGTCAATGATCACTTCGATCCCTGGCTCCTGGTGCGGGAGTTGCAGGAAGAAGTGAAGCATCTCAAGCAGGTCTGACAGTTTAGTCGTCTGTGTTGTTCTAAACAGATCCCGGGACTAAACCTTCCCAGCACGTAGCGATAGAAAAAAGGAATCCATTTGAAAGTTCACGTTCTAGCTCGGACATATCAGCTATTACTGGCTGCTTGTATTCCAGTTAGTTGATTCTGGGACAACTTCAACAGTTATCAATGATGCGCTGAAAATAACTTGATTCATGTGTTAAAATAGCATTCATGTTAATATTCTTACCGATTTCTATGCACAAAGCACTACGCCTTATGTTTATTTTACCCCTACTTTTGGTGCAGCTTTTTATTTGACCCCTGCAATAATTTGTATTATTTTATCCCAACATTAATTTTACATTAATTTATTCTACCTCTATTTTGGTGTATTTTCGTTAATCAAGCACGCGCGTCAGTCTATCTTGGAAAAAATACCAACCCGCTGTTATATGTTTCTGCTTAAAAGTAGGACTGGGTGTCGCGTCTCTTGCAACAACGCCGTCGATGAATCGCGTTTTGTGCAACTTCAGTTTGAAAAGTGTTCCATATTTCATTTGTTGGAAGTGAAACTTTGAACGACAACGTATTCTCATCAACTCGATGTTTCAGTTTCTTTGGATCTTTTATTTCAGCCAGTGTTCAGATTACGGCGAATTGCGATCGTTTCGCTTTACCGGCAGTTTGCTCACCGCAGGACATTTGATGAAAATTTTATCGCAGCAAAAGCTCTAAAAGTTTACTTTTGTTTTTGCCCACGTGTCAGGATTTTTGTTGCGAAGATGTTTTTTCTACGTTAAAGTTTTTGTTTGTGAAAAAAAACTTGGCGTGTACTGGCTGCATTTCCTGTCAAAAAGCGTGGAGGCATCGAAACGAAATATTTCGCGTTGCGGGTCACAAACTAGCGTTGAGAAAAAGCAAAAACGTCCGACCAGATTTTTGTTTCGTTTCAAACTCGAATTGAAGTCGTTCTCACAAGAGATTTTCCGCACCTTTTCATTCTTTCCAAGTAACTGGCAACCTCTCATGCAGTCTGCCTGTTTCTCGCGCAGGAGTTGGCGATGCACAACACACTCTCGAACCGGCCGCAGATCGACTACGGGCCTTTGACCGACAGGCAGCAGAATGACATCAAGAAGCAGGTGACGTCACTCTCAGTCGACCGCACCCGTCGAGTTTGACTTTTGTATCGCTTTGAAGACCCTGGCTGATATATTTCCTCGATGAAATGTGTTGGTCCATGCAGTGAATGCATTAATTTCTTCGCGCAGCGTATATCGCGCAGCGTTTCCCGGGGAAGCTGGCACGAAGTGTTGAAACTGATGAAGATTCACTTCCAGTTAAGACTCTTAACGCAGCTGCGCTGGTTTTCAATTCTCGAATCAGCGACGACAGCAAAACGCTACACCCCCGCTACCGTTCCCCCCGCCAATGCCATCCGTAGGTGTCTTTAACGGTATCTTACTCGGTGCTTTCACCACTTATCAACGATTGTTTGCTTGAAAGACATTTGGGCGACAAAACTATTCGTCTTTAAAAATCAGCAAAACTTAGGTGTACAGGAAAGTTATGTTTTCGCGAAATTTTGAACAAAGCTCGGTTTTTCATTCTTTGTTTTCAGACGCGTTCCCTATCATGAGGCTCTTCGTAGTTGCGCTGCTTTTTTTCCAATTATTTTCGGTCGCATTCCACGTTTGTCGTTTATCTCTGGGTGGATAAACAATTGGTTAATATTTGTGCATATACCTGTGTACTTAACTGACCGATCCTGTGCGTCAGGTGCGTCTTTTCCTGGAAGGCAAATCGAGCGAGATTGACGTCGACAATCTGCGTTACGTCAACGCCGTCTTCGCGCAATTCCGCAGCGTCGTCGCGGAGATGGAGAAGGACGTGAACGATCAGCTCAAGCGGAAGTACGTGTTGCTGGATCGGACTGACTCCGAGACAATAATGGTGCTTCAAAAGGTTTGTCAAAAACTCACGGTCCTGTAATTTTGTACCTGCTAGTGATTGACTGAGAGTGCCTTTCAAAGTTTCTCTTGTGGGTGGTCTCGTGACGCTTATTTACTGTGCTTAGTTGTCGCCGCTGCATCGAGTCGAACATCAATAGAACAGAACAAACGCACTCGAGTTGACAATTAGCGATTCTGTCAAGTAGATGTAATAGTCCAGGAGTCATTACAGCAAGTAATGACTTGTCGTAACAGAATTTGTATATTTCGAAAATTTTTGAAGTCGCCACTTTATTGGAGACGCTGGAGAAATTTTTCGAATGAACTTCCGCCATAATTTTAGTTCGTTCTTCACGCCTTTTATTGCCAGCAACAAACTGATCAGTGGTTGCTTTGATCAGGTTGTTGAAAAGGAAGGTTCCAAGCAACATGAAGTTTTAACAACTTGATCAAATATGCAAATTCCCGCTATCGATTTGATTTTCATTGTCAGAAATTCTGTTTCTTCATTGCATTTATTGTTGCACAACGTTTCTTCCTTATTTTACAAAATCGAAACATCGCTTTTTTGGACCAAAATTTTTGTCTCTATGGCAGCCATGCTTGACTGAAAAGAAACAGAGTTTGGTGCGAACGGCTTACTTAACTTTTTAAGTAAATGTCCTATCGGAAAGTTTATGAATGTTATGCCTTTATGAAAGTAAATTTGTGCTTCCCGTTGTTTTGATAAAATAACATCTGAAAAGTACAGCCATTCCCGACATTGCGTGTCTTATCCAGGCCCGCAACTAGGGGGGAGCAGGCGGGACGAAACCCCCCTGAACATTTTTTCACACCCCCTGGAAAATTGTGTTGGACATAGTTTAAAACTATGGGAGACGGTTTCAAAAACTTGGGCCCCTCTCAGAAAACTCTTCGCCCTCCCTGGCGTCCCAAGCTGCTGGTTACGGGCCTGGGCTTGTCCTTCATAAACGCCCCTTGTACTTTGCGAACCAGGCCGGGATGCCAGTTGATGAGGACGGGCACCTGGTCGGGGTCAGCGACGCCGCTGCCGCCTCGGCCTCGGCCACACTCGCAGCTCAACCTGCTGCGCAGCCTGCTGCTAAGACCGGAAAAGCCGCCGCGTCGTCGCCGAAGCGTCGGAGCGGAAAGAAATCGCGGGGAGGGGGAAGGTGAGTGCGTGCATCGCAAGTAGTAGTCTGGGGTTATCTGGGGTTATAGAGGTCAATGAACTACTCGTTCGCAATCCATCAATCAGCGGATTTAATATCGGTGTAATGTTGTTTATCCGCTGGTCAGAGGTTGAGTAAGACTCAGAATGCCCTTAAGTTCCGGGTTGCTTTCGTCATTGGTCGAGAGGACGTCATCGGAAACGTTTTTTGTGGAGACACTGGAGCCTGAAACCTGTCGTTTTTTGAAAAACAACTCTGACAGATCTTCAAACATTTTGTTGTTGGACGCGCTCTCCGTGGACTTTCAACATGAAACATTAAGTCCAGTTGATTATAACAAACGTTTAATAACGTTCAGTGGGAGAATGAAGATTTCGTTCAGCTGGCGTTTCCAGAAACTTCTCTGAACTGTGGAAGGTTAATTTTCCATGTTACTGACATTCCATATTACTGATTTCTAGTGGTTTTGTTCGCAATTCTGCTGTCGTTTGTCGGTGAATAAGAACGAGTTTGCAAAAACTATCGATTAATTGCCTCTGTCCTGTACAGTCGATACTAACCTTGCAGTGCAAACTCTGTAAGTGGGAACAATTGGTTTATCCAATTAAAAGCCTCGTAGATTATAATCTATTTCTGGTGCTTAGCACAGATTACCACACGTTAGTGGATAAATAAATAGTAGTCATTGCCAGTTTTTTTACGGTGTTTTAGGGACCCGATTCGGGTACCTAGAATTGAAAATCAGGTCCCTAGGATCAGAGAACTCGGGTCCCTACAGGTCCATACCGGGTACCTTAACATTTTCCTTAAAAAAAAGCTGGTCTATGTACATGTTCAATTACACATGTGTAAAAACTTCCAAATGCCTATTTGACGCAATCTACTCTAGATTTGTCATTCTTTAATGTCGTTACCTTTGAGAAAAGCTTGATGGATGTCAATTACCCCTTTTCAAAAAATAACAAATTACAGTTTGCAATCAATTAATAATGAAACAACACAAGCATGATGTCATAACTTTCATTTTAGATGTCCATAAAGAATATAGTCAATAGGAAGGCTGATACCGCCTTTTTCCTATCATGCGGTCAAACCTTATCGTTTACTCTTTTGAAACTGCACTTCAGAAACGCTCCTTTGTAGCTGCGTTTCTTTGGAGACATCTAATAGTTTTTAGCTTACACTAGACTACAATACAGCTTATACTGCTAGCGACCACTACTCAACTAGACTATGATCCACGATGCATATCAGTCTCCGGTACTATGATGTCACAGAAGACATGGTGTTACAAATGAACAATACAAGATATAAACGCACACAAAACTCTACATTCCACAAAGTTGAAAATATTTTAGTCCAACGTAACCAAAAAAAAGATAAGCTATAGTGTCCCCATGAAATTGTCAAATTACCCATTTGGGGATAATTGCTCACAGGTTAAGCTCTTGACCTGAAACCAGGCGTTTGGTTAATCTCAACAGATGGATTTGAACGCTTTCGTGAAAGGCGTAGAGTTCCTTCCATGCTATGCAACTTTTTTCTTAATTAAACTCGAAATAGACCAAACCCTGTTTTATTTTTTCTTTTGTGCGATACGTTAGAACTTAATGACGTAAATGTGCAGCAAACTTAAGATTTTGTACAAGATCTATATTCGTCGTGAACGAAGACTTTTTTCTCAGTTTCACCCAATTAATTTCGCGAATAAGTTTTCTCGCTTCGCTGTGGTTTGTCATCTCGTTGTTATGGTAACTGCTTAGTTTTGCGCACGAAACTTTATGCCTAGACTTTCATTCCTAGATAGATTTAACGTCTACCCATGGGACTGTCGTTGTTGTGCAGCCCCACATCGAGAGCCCCCGCCACCCCTTCTCCACCCATCCAAAGCGAAGCATCAACGAAACCCGCGAAATCCGCCGCTGCTCCCCCACCACCACCGAGCATTCCCGCCGAAGCTGCTGAGTCAGCGCGCAAGGACAGCATTTCTGCTGAGTCAGCATTAGAAGAGAAGAAGCAGAGCAGGACGAGGTTGGTTTCAGTGTCAGAGCACATCGAGTATGGGGAGTTTGTCCATCAGCTGGGATGTTCATCTCTGATCAACATCGTGTCATTCTAAGTAAAATTTGCAAAAAAACGTTTGCAAATAGATTGCTTGCTTATCTCACATGTGGAGAGTCGTTACTTGATTCCAAGTAAATTTACAAAATACTTTTTTGTGTTACCAGTGGAACTAGAATTGAAGTTGCATTCTGCAAGGATGCTTTTTTCTTGGCTGGTAGAACGCTGTTGCGTCAGATTGCTCATCACTTACCTGCAGAGCTTCTTAGACATGTTTGTTAGAACCAGGAGTTTGAATTGAAAGGCCAACCAAGGCTTCGCGCATAAAAACATGGTTCTAACTGATATGTGTTGAATACTTGTTAAAAGCTTTTTTATCAATTCAGGTGTGTTTTTGATTAAGCTCAACATAAGTATCGAGTTAAAATCATCTTGAAGCAGAGGTCAATTGTGGCGTCACAGAAACTCGATCACAGCAAAATGCACGCGAAAAATTGAATTCGTGACACTTGTAAAAATTGTTTGCAAACGTCCAATCGATGCGCGCTAAATTTCTTCCAGCACTCCACCACCTCGGTCGCAGGCCTTCGAGGAATTCAAAAGAGACCAGGGCCAGGAGATCAGTCGTATTTTGAACGAAAATAAGACCATCCTCCTCAGCAAGAAGCAAATCGTGAGTGTCGCATTCACGTTGTGCACTGACAATGTCAGTGAAGACTCTGATAAATACATTTGATGTTAAACAAGTGTTTTTGTAAAAAAAACATGCACGTTTTATTGAATGGCTTTTTCAAAAAACAGCGAAATGCCAACAAATCCCCACCAAACTTACAATGGTGTGCAGCCGACACGCTCTATGAAGCTTTTCTTCTCATTTGCGTTGTCACAAAGCAAAGCTTTGTTTCTCTGAAACAACCCATTCGCCGAAAGACTCCCAGCGCTTTTGAAGTCACCAAGCCTCGCTCTGCTCACCCGGTTCCCGTTCATTGTCCAGGTCCGGGATTTGTCTCACGCGGTCAACGCCACGAAACACATGATCGATGGGGCGAGAACTGCGCTGGAGCGGAAGCGGAACGAACGTCTCGAACAAGGTGGGTTCGACTTCTTGCTTTCTTCACTTCGTGTCAGTTCCCGAGCGTTAGTGTGACGAGTTTTGTGGAAGGTTTGAAACAATGGGATTGTTTCGTGAAGTCCAAAACAAAACCCTGCCAGAGTTTGTACGCCCTGCCTTTTCTTCTGAACCTCGGTGGACCATTCTGTGAAGTCGGTTAATGACAGTCCGTGAACTGGAAAGGTCTGCGCTGCTCACAACCAGGGCCATGTACGTTCCACACAAACCATTAGGTTGCTACCTGCTGTGCGAAGCAAGCTCATCCCATTCGTTAGAATGGCGCCATTGGAAACCATACAAGAGAATAAATCATTCTTACTTTTTGGCAACTATTTTAAGAAATAACATGCTGTTGTTTTTTGGACTTCGTGTTTAATTCAATGACACTGGTTTGTTGTAAACAAACAAATTTAATGTCACGTGACCAATGCCTTAAGATTAGATGAAAGAAATCATTCATTCGTGGAAATGTTGACATTTGGTCCAATCACAATTGTAACGATTCAAACACACGTAATAGTAGATGGACTTGACATCACAACCAACCTTACATAAACAATGCTCAGTGGTGCCGGTATAGCTCTGGTACTGACCTCAAAACAGAATGCCGCATTGCTATTGTTTGGTATGCTCCCGTCAACAGGTATGTTTTTCTGCAGCGTTTTACATGAACGCAAACACTGCAGTCACTGAGTTGACAAAGAGAAGTCTTTCAGATTTCGCAAGAATTTGTCGCAGAACCAACCAAAGCACAGCTCGAGCTACTGGAAGTATTGGGACTTCGACTAGAACACTGCCACCGGATATCCACGCTTTGCTTATTTAGGATTTAGGTTTAATCCGATCCGATTGTGGGCGAAGTTATGTCACTGCAGAAAAATGCTAGGTGTTTAGNGTACCCCCCAACCCGTTCAACCTTAGTAGGCGGCGCGTTTGTGGAACGTTATTTACGGCCGATGCCAGCTTTAGCTTTTGCGGTTGAAACCAGTTTTAAACGGCGCGTGAAACCGGTGCTGTAGAGATATTTTCCTTGAAATAGTCGCTTTGAAATAGAGATGGTTTCTGTAGAGTTTTGAAATTGATATGACTCGTTTTTGAACCTTATTTGAGAATTCCGATAAATCCAAACTTTTTGTCGTACTGGAAAGCCTCGCCAAGTAGTTGTGTACAATTTGTGCAATATCATCTTGCTGGAATCTATCACTTTGATGGAGGAAAACCAGATTTGCGAAGCACGTAAAGTTTGTTTTTTCGTTTTTGAATTCAAACTTCTGGAAGGTGTTTAGTTTCACTGCGACGTTCTGCGAATAAATACAACTCACCTGAAAAAATGCACTTTTGCGCAAAACACTGCATGTTCGTTGTTTTGCACATACCTCCAAGAATGGCATCAAATCCACCTTTTTCGATACAAAACCTTAAATATTTTCAGGTGAGTTTGTTGATGAGGAAGGTGAGACTGTTATTGACGAAGAGGAATTCCAACTCATCACTCAACTCAAGAATCTCAAACAAACCTACAGGTACCTTCACGTTATCTGACATGATTCCTTAACAAGGCGAAGTTTTCAAATTGTTTCATTATTTGTTTTCTTTGTAAGTCGTCACAATGACATGGGTTTGTTCCAAATTAGTTTCCACAGCGGTAGTTTTTTGTTTGTTCTGTTCAGAAACGACTATGACGAGCTCCGCAACACCAAGTCTGAAGTTGATTATTGCCAGAGGTTGGTGGACCAAAGTCGACAGCGATTGGTGCAAGGTTTGCTTCTTTTTCATTTGATCAGTGTGAAAATGAGAGCACACGCAGAGTTGGCAGCATGTATACTCAGGAGTTATGTGTTAAGTTTGATAAGCAACTGCAAAATGTTTGCCTTAATTTCGTGTCTGCGACATATCACAACTGCGCAGTCTATGAAAAATGAAAATCAACCGAAATTTTATCATTTTTAAGAAACGTGATCGAAATGTTTGAACTATATTCGTATTTGAATCATTTTTTTAATTATAAAACAAAAGACACCGGCTAAATGGGACAGTTAGTTGAGCACCCGGCACCAAAGCTGATAGGTTGGGTTCGATTCCCGTCCGAGTCATGCCGAAGACGTGAAAAACGGTACTTGCGGCCTG
>JGI24021J15306_10004556_pt1 | contig 16166 bp, 10 predicted proteins | sample Ectturendosymbi1_FD_15306 | JGI IMG/M metagenome (IMG submission 15306) | reverse complement strand
TTGGATGCATCCAGAATTTATATCACAATAAAAGTGTTTTCGTCGCACAAATTGGTTACAGTGACTAACATAAATCTGTCAGGAATTGCGCCTCATCTAATATGGTAACACTAGTGTAACACAGCAAAGCAACTATGTGATGTCCTTGATATTGGTAGCTTGAAACTAACCAAGTTTCTCTCCAATAACAAGCAGATATTGAGTTGCATTCTACAGAACGATCTTGCATGCAGCGTGGTCAACCTTGATCAGCGACAACGTCCTACTCACAATGCTCTTGGTGTTTACTGGAACGCTGAGTCATATTGTTAAGAGATAAAATCAACATTCAGAGCAAACCCTTGTCACGCTGCGTTCTCCTATCTGTCATAAACCAGACCTACGACCCACTAAGTTTGTTTCAATCCTTCCTTCTATCAGTCTGAAAGATTTTACAAGCGATACTGTCTGTATGCAGCAACCATAGGCGTACGAGACGGCATGGGCTCGCCCCCAGCATGAAAAATTTCAGGGCAAGCTCTGTTTTCAGGGCAAGTTGCTCAAAAATCCTGAATATAAAAAGTATTTCCAATACAGTGAAAATTTTCGGGGCAAACTCTGTTTTTCAGGGCAAGCGCAAAGTTGATCAAAAATCTTGAACGATAGAGAATATATTGAATACAGTGAAAAATTCCAAGCCAAACTGTATTTTTCAGGGCAAGCGCAAGTTGCTCAAAAACCTGAACTGTGAAAAAAATTTCAATACCGTGTATTCAGTAGATATTCACTTAGTGGTGATTCGTTTAATTTGGGCTAGTGTAGTGTGTAATCTGGACCAAAGTCCTAACTGTTTTCAATGTCTTTGACCTGGACCAGGCCCATAGGCACAGGTTTTTCTTTAAAAGGACTGATATGGCCTGCTGCTGAAATGTTTGGAATTGCACATATTCATGCAGCAGTCACATTGAATTGCTTGCTTGCATTGCATTGAAGTTTAGTACTTTATGAATTCCATTTTCCAGTTTACTAAACGACTGTACATGGTTTCTTTATTCGATTGGTAACGATCGTATGGCAGAACATCGTACAATACTGTACAAGGTGGAGCCACATGCACGAATACGATACAATACGTATGGGCACACTGGAAAATGCATTTTGTGCGGGTGTTTCATTTCCCGAGGTGCAATCTTCAGAAGAAGTGGGCCGCACGGGCGTGCAGAGTGCTTGGCCCCTTTGCGTGCGCGGCTTTAAGTGCCGTGCTTAAGCGCACAGCAACGATAACACAGGCAGTTGTAGGGAGTCAGATCCTTCGATCCGGAACTGTCGCTTTTAACTAATGCGCTGCGGAATCGAAGTCGCGCACATATTTACATCAGTAAAGGCAATTACCGTAAAGTTTCTTGTCTGGGAGAACACAAGACGCAAGGAACGTCACCCCCTAGAGTTATCAAGCAGGGTAACTACAGAATTTGCCTACAACGGCACCTGTAGGGAAGGGTTTCTCAAACTGTTTAGTTCTGCGGCCCGATTTTAACAACGTTTTTTCAATGCGACCCTTTTCGTGGAAAGCCTAAATATCATTGTATTGTGCAACGTATTCACTCCCACACGCAACGTGCTAGACTTTAAACATGCATCGCAGTAACAAGGAAGATGTTAGTAACACGTATAAACATCCCTTTACAAATCTCAGGAAACATTTTTATCCATGGTATATTCATATAAATTCACGAAAACTACGTAATTCAGAGTGGTTAAACAACAACGTAATCAGGGCCGTAACAAGGGGGCAAGGGATAGCACAATTCCCTGGGCGCCGAATTATTATGGGGGCACCGGATCACTGCGGAGGGTACCGAATGACTGCTGGGTGCGCCTAAAAGTCCCAACAATGTCAGAAGTAATTTATTCAATACAGTAGATTTGCTTACGAAAGACTTCAGGTTCGAAGATGGGTGCTCCTAACTTGCTTCTTGCCACGGAGGCCTTCTAACCTCGTTGCACCTCCTCACGTAATGGAAACAACAAGGCGAAAAAATTACCAAAAACAGTTTAGTTTATACACGCTATCAACTATCAAGCACAACTAATGGGATAGATACACTTGACGATTTTTACATAGATCATCCCTTCGTAGATTCATACAATTAGCCTGTAACCAACGCAAGATGAACAAAATTGTTAACATTTTTCACAAAGCATCCCTTTTTGTAATTGATGATATCAATTTTGAGAATCCCGCATCACACAAATAGGTTGTGCATATGGCTGAAAGTTTATGAACAGCTAGATCAGAAATCACTGGGTATTCATTTCGTATTCTTATCAAAATATCACACAAACTCTGTTTCGAAAATTCCAGTTGCAAACTTTGTTTCATTAATAAATCCGCAAATTAATTTTGGGTTTATTATGTCATCTGTGTAGATTCCTTAAATTTCAAGTGTGTGTTGTTTGCGGATCCAACGTTTTCTGAATGAACTCCCAAATAATTCTGAAACTGTGTATGACACTCTAAACTTTAGTTTAGAACTACTGGGTGTATTCTCAAAGCAGTTATTGTAGCCCCTAGACTAGACCTAGAGTTCTAAAAACAGGCATGCCTTCGTGTTGGAATGAATGCAACAAGATTAACATTGGTCAGTATGCAGGTTTTTTAAGGTGTTTTAGGGACGCGATTCGGGTCCATAGAATTGAAAATCGGGTCCCTAGAANCAGAGAAATCGGGTCCATACAGGTTCATATCGGGTACNTATAATTTTCCTTAAAAAAAAACCTGAGTATGTTTAAAAAATCTTGACGGAACAACACATAACCTGTGCTTGGTTGAATATTATGTTCAAGAGTTCAGGCAGACATTCAGCTGACAACATGAAGCGCTGAATTGCATCTAAAAATGCAGTAGAAATAAGTTCACTGCAGGTCTGCTTTTAATTTTCTCGTAAAGTTTACAAAAATGTTTTTATCTAATTTGTCAAGCTGGTTTGTTTAGCGACGCAAAATTACACTTTGCGCCCGAAATGGGAGGTGGTGTTGTTTAAAATGAGAGAGCAAGCGGAAGCGTGTGAAAAATTATTGAACGTTATGAATAGCAAGCATTGTTCGATGAGTGAGTTCCAACCGTTCATTGCGATCAGTTGCAACGTCGTCATTAGTTGCAATAAGCATCGAACGACTTGAGATATTCCAGCACCACCTCATAAATATATCGTAGTTGATCTGCAATTAACACATAAGTGTCAAAAATATTTTATAAAAAAATTTATTTTCTACAAACAAGTTTAAGTTGACATGCAAACAAATAGAAAAGCTACGTACTGTTGCTTAGATCAAAACTAAAAAATTACAAAATTGAGCCCAATTGGAACTCCTCCACTACGCACAGGTACAAGGCTGTTAAACAAATTCCAAACGTAAACGGCCATTCCGCACACTGATTGACAAAAAAATATTTCCACTTTCGCGTGGTTTTTTACTCAGACGATCACGTGGTTTACAACAGACCGTAACGGGCAGTGGAAAAGTCTAAGAAGCCAACTCGAGTTACGTTACGGCGGTATTGCAAACGAAATAATTCGGTTATAAAGTTTATAATATAGTTAGGGTACAAATAAACGATTGTTCAATTTTTCCATGCCAAAGATTTTACGCAACAATTCGCAATTTTTTCAATCAGTGTGCTGAATGGCCGTATACGATTCGGGTTTGTTTAAAACCCTTTTCAGTCTTGTACCTGTGTTTAGTGGAAGAGTTCTAATTGGACTCAATATTGTAATCTGAGTTTTGCAATCTTGAGTTTTGATCTAAGCAACAGCACGTAATTTTTCTCTGTTTCTACGTCGACTTTTGCGCAGGACTGACGATGTGTCACACACGAAACTAGTTTCCTTAAGGCAATAAATTGCAATTGATTCGCTTGGTGTGGGTCACTGCTGTGATTTTACTATTACTGCTAAATGATGAGCAAAGCTTGTATCATTGCAAGAAGATGGGAGCAAAACCAGGCAGGAGATTCCTCAAACAGCCTGCTGCAAAGCTATAGCCTGTAATTGTTGCTCTCTTAGCCTGTTTTGGTTCTCGTTAATATTTTCATGCAAAAGTCGATCAATAATTAATTTTCGATGGTTAAATTTCTTGTTATTTCTTCCTTTTGTTTGGCCACTTCAAAAAGAGTTAAAAATTGCTTTATCTACATTGTAATTTTCATATTTATATCATTAAACAGGTATTGCTTGAACTCAAACGAATATAGACGTGCTTCTCACCCCATTGTCCATTACATATGGAAGAATATCTCGTAAGTCCTTGATTGCACGGAAAACATCAACCCTATTTTGTTTATTTATTCTTTCAAGAACATTCAGTAGAGCAACAATAGTTCCACTTTTGGTGTGTCCATCCCTGTAAAGAAGACACAATAACAAAAGCACGTATTACTTGTACGTCGTAACTCTATGCTTTTAAACAGAAATCAATCAACCGTCAGACCGACTATTGCGAAGTGTATGGCACAATTTATGCTTAATTTTTTTCGTTGCAATAAATTGCATTTCTGAATAGGACAATCATTAAGTGATATTATTTTCATGGTGATGCTTATTGTAACTTGTTGAACTGTAAATGGTCTTTCTCTATGCTTTTTAGCAGAAAAAAAACCGATCGCACAGAAAATTGAAGTCGTTATTTTACTTCTTACTTGATGAAGGATAGTTAGAAGTCAAAGCAAAACTGATGATGAAAAGTCAAATGAAAAATGAAAAAAAACAAAACAGTATGCAATAATCGATAGTTACATGTCCATGTAGATAAGTAGTTGTATCTGTCAAAATGTTTCAACCATCATTGCATTTCAATTGTTCGTGCCTTGAATACAATTTGTGGAAACACGTTTATGGCGTGTGGATATTGGGATACAGTAAATGTTTCATATTTCATAATACTGTATGTGTGCAATGTTACAAAAAACACTGCAGGGTCAAGAATAAAACAATCCCTAGCTTCGTGGCAGGTTTATGAGAACCTTGCTTGCTTGAATCCGTTTTCATTCATTTGCGACGATCAAACTTGCACACATCTGTCTTTCAATAGTTGTAAGCCACAGTTGTGACGTACGCAAGTGAATAAAATGCTCTTTATTTCATGGGAAATTAATGTCGTGTATTTAACACATTTTCAGTCCTTATTCAAATACTATCTATTCGATATCTATTAGAATTAAGAGTGAATATGTGTTGAATACACAACTAGTTTCCTGTAAGATAAATTACAATTTATTAACTTGAGTGCATCTCAACCGTGTCTTACAAATATTGAAACACTGCAGGATTGATGTTAAATAAAAAGTTTCTGTGCTTGCAGTTTGAAACAATATATGAATTTTTCTTATCAAACATATGGCCGTTTTAACTTTTCCTGCAAATCCATTGCCAAAAAATGTATATCAAGATTCAACAAACTTTAATGTAATACAGTGGTTTATCATTTTCCATTTTTTGATACTTTATTCAACATTCTGCAAGTAATAAAAATGCAGCTTCACTTTGTTAATTTCTGAGAATGAAAATATCAAACGACAAATATGGTCGTTGAATCCGCGTGAAATGCATGAAATACATTGGGTAGCTTTAATGTTTAGTATATTGAGATTGACGAGGCCAAAGATAAAGCAGTGGGGTTTGAATTATGAAATCTTTCTTTTTCTACCTGCAGTAAACAAGAGTTCTTTCCACATTAGATATTCTTTCAAGTCGTTGTAAAACCGATATGAACTGAAGCATTGTTGCTGGGCTTGGTGGTGTTGATGAATGCCAGGCTGTGAATCCAATGAATTTTCGTTTGACCTAAAAGCAAACTTTTTTTATATAACAACAAGAGGAGAATATGCCACAACAACATTGTTTGTGGTTACAAATTCGATTTCAGAACTTTGTTTTCCAGCCAGAGTTTGCGTGCAAATGACCAGTGAGTAATCTGCAATTCAGGACGTACCACTGTTGCATCTGAATAGCTCAGATCTTTCTCATTGGCGCATCCATGTTCTACAGAGGATCCGATTTTTAATGTTGCTTGTCCTATTTTGATTGATTTTGACTTTGAAGATTCTGTCACGTGATCTTTGTGGCCCTGAAAAAAGGGGCTATTCATGTGACACTTTTAATCTTCAAACGTGGTGTATATCATAGGTTGGCAAACGTTATATGGGAAATGACCCATGCTACAATTATTTTTCAGTTTTGGATACTTTGATACCAGCACAAAAATCAAATGCACTTACAGTATGGCAAAAAGTATTGTTCATATTCAGATAATCCGTAAATGAAACTTGAAACGTTTTGCGTATGGACTTCCCAGAACACGAATTGAGATTTGGTAACCATTTTGGACATAAATCAAATTGGAAAAAACGTTTTCAATTTCGTTTAAAATAAGGATTCTTCAATATAAAATACAGTGAACGTTTCGTGAAACGTTGTATTTCAGACTCAATTCATTTTTGGAAATGTGTTAATGCCAACTCCAACAATGAAACAATTTAGTGCATGTACTGCCGAAGCAAGTACAAACACTTAAGTTAATTCAACAAATTTCATCTTACATCCATGGAAACAACCAAACAATTGGGAAGCTCGAACACCATTTTCCAAAAGCTTTTTTCAATCTCGCCTGGGGAACCTTTTGCGACAATGTAGGTGATGCCTTCAACCAGCCCCTGCAAATCATTAGAAACATTTTGCAGTAATGAAGATAACAGCTCTGCATTTTTGTGTGAGGTATTCAACAAAATTTGTCAATCTTTTAAGGTGGGAGTTCAGGTGTAATAATATAGACTTTTTATTTTCCTTAGCAATATTTCCACAATAGTCTCGCAAGTTTTTGGATCATTCATTCTGCTTTCCTACCGTTATGGTTTTCCTCCAGTCATATAACGGTATTGCACATATTAAACTTTCTACCCAGAGCAAAAGGCTTTTGCTGACTGTTTTCTCACTCTTTCCTTTACACGATAAGTAGCTTCGTCTTTAAGAGGTCTGCAGCCTAAATGATACTTCGCAACCTCTCACTCCCTCATGAATTTTATAAATCGATGTACTTGGAAGTCATCGCAGTGCTACATTTAATGCTCATGATGGCGTCATTCTTTGCTTGTGTTTTATACGCTTGTGTTTCGTCAAAGTAAACGTATTAGCGCCATCAAGTTTATACTCTCTACTGCCGTCGCGAATATATGCTCGTTTTCTTTAATTTTTTGTGTGTTCCTTGTTACTGCGATGCATGTTCAAAGTCTAGCGCACTGCGTGTGGGAGTGAAGACGTTGCACATTACACACTAATGATTTCATGATTTCGGTGCATAAAAACAAAAACACGTTTGATGATGACTATAGAACTAACAGAGGTAGTAGTTCAGCATAATCAGCTTTTTGCAGCACTCTGTGGTCTCTATCTCTGCAAAATCAGTGTTTACAGCTGTAAAGATACTTTTCCGATTGAGCAACGCTTTAGAAATATCACAAAGGCAGTGAAAGGTTATTCGCGACCAAATTTCATCAAGTGCACAAAGAATCTTGGAATATACAAGGTCATCATTTGTGCTTGATCACGTTTCATGTATGGAACAGTTCGTTACAATTTTTCAGCGACAATACTTCTGCGCGCATGACGTCTTCTTTTTAGCGAGCTGTTATTGTCCACTGCTAGTCCGCGCTAGTCCCAGGGGCGCATGACGTGTAGTTCATTTATACAATCTGTCCAGCCCTGTATCGGGGCTACAGTAAATTTCCTGATGGCATGGAGATTACCACAATTCATCATACGATTCATTGCGAATTATTAAGAGAAATCCATGATCATTTCCAATTGTATCAGGTAAAATTTGCATGCAAGCGACTGACACGCAAAATGGAAAAAGTTGGTCAATACTTTAGGCAGTTTTCTTCATCCTTTACTGGCGTATTTCAATCCATTGATACGCTCTAGGTTAAGTTCATTACGATTGATTTTGAAGAATCACTTTACCAATGAACAAAACATATACCTATCATCTACCAATTCGTTTTCAAATTATGGGGTGACATGAGCAACAATCACCGATTGTAGATCAGGTGCTTTATTATCCAATGCTATTTTCATTTGCACCAAGCGGAAGCACTAAATCGTTGACACATGTTTGAACGGATTTTGAAATATAAACGTAACATCAAGGTTGTGTCGAGAAACGTTTGGCAATGATTGCATATGAAATAAGTCCTTTTCTATAGAAAAATCATTTATACATGACTTCTGCAAAAAAGTACCATGATTATTGTCCAAAATAATAATAAAAATGATAACCACAATTGTTAACAAAATTTTGAAAATACATCTGATCACTGTGGACACTTACATTCCCACGTTTAAAATAGCAAGATGTTTCATTACATTGAACAAGACTTGCACCACTTAGTCTGCTTTGATTGTAAGCTGTATTGATTTGGAAAATGTGATCACTATTTTGTTTACTTTTATTATTACTGCTTTTCGTGGAAATGTTGAAAGGTGTTGGATCACCAGAATTTAGCACTTTAACTAGTTTTTCTTTATTGTCACTAACATCTGAGCGATGCACCACTCATATCCAATCTAAATATATTAGATTAGACGAAATTTACATGTTAGCCACGCGTGAAGAAATCGTTTTTTTTAGTGAAATGTTTTTCACGGATGTTGCAAAAGTATTGCTGCAAGGGTTAAGGAGGTCACAAATCCTCTCTACAGGAAAACTTTAACTAATTCCATTTGCGAAAAATTTTATCAAAAAATAGTGATTGATGATAACGACCGATAGCAAGGATCTTTGTGATATAAAACCAAGTGGGTTGCTTACTTCAGAGTGCAACTCTAGGAAAGCTAAGAAATTCAAAGTTTTGCATTTCATTCATCGATTCGTGCAAGCAGTGATTCCCAACATGTTTGACCTCCATGAGCACTAGTTTTATGTAAAATTCAAAATACTTAGTACATGTTGAAAAGGTGCACAGATTCAAATGAAATACGTTAATCATGTCAAGCTGCCGTTGACACGTTGCTTAAGCAATTTTAGTTATTGTACAGTATCGTCACTGCACGCAAGGCTTTCATTAACGTCTCGCCTACTAACTAACATTTAGATCAACTGGGTTGGAGCAGATGTACGGGAATCAATACGGTCTTTGTAGTAAAGGTGATTTTAAGCTTGAAACTCTTTTGCAACAACAAAATGATGCACGCCGGCGTAGATACACCTCGTTTGGGATTTCATTTATGACGTGAATGTTCATTTGTTCAAAACAATATTTTTCAAAGAGTTATAAATAAGTGAATTCGACTACAGTGGAATGCTGTGGTGTTTCTTCTTCTTGGACCTTAGTTAGACATTACAAGCCTGAGGGCCAGCTGCATTTTCTGATCCCTTCTGATTTTGCCAAGTCAGTTGACAAGATATGACAAAAGCTATTTGTTAAGTTAAATTTATGTCATATTGTCATGGTTTTAGCATTTTAAACGCCTTAAACTCCATCTGATAAATATTATGCATACGGTGAGTTTTAAACAATGGCGCCACTATGGAAGAGGGAGGATGACAGGTGTCTTCCGGTGGCCCTCCTTGCTACGGTATTCTTGAAGGCACCTTTCGTCCTCCCCGTCAGTTTTAAACTACGACGGGGAGGATGACAGGTGCCTTCACGTTGCCCTCCTTGTTACGTATTCTTGAAATGCCAACCAAACCTGACACTCCGAGAGCAACCACTGCTACCCGTGCTGGATTTGTTCGGTGCGGACTGGGTACGACTTTTTCAAGGCGCGGCAGCGTCCCAACTGCCGAGGATGACCAAAGTCCCAGCAATCTGCAGTTGAACACCCAGGGCTTCACCGCAAACAAGATCAGCGTTATCAAACAGCTAGCAGTGGATTGAAGAACTGACGCAAACGACGACGAAGAAGAATTAAGCCACATATTTCTGAATATTTTGTAAAAATGAATTGCAATTCGATAATACTCTTAGCAGTTTCAAATATGAACGTTACAATACACTCAGGAAACCACATAGATCATAAACATAAACCTCATAAATCAACTTTTCCAAAGACCAATGTACAGCATAAGTGCTCACTTTGAGTGGTGTTCGGCTGTGTTACTTATTATTAGTTTACGACTTTTTGTTACTGTAAAATGAGGGATGTGGAAAGCTTATTCTCAAAATTAGACGAAACTATTGCCAGTGGAAATATACTTGTAACTAGGGCAATCAATGTTTTGACCAAAAACTTGAAATTTTGGCTTTATAATTTGCAATTTTTGACTTTACTTTGACCTATGAATTTCCTGCGTTTGCAACTGCAAAATAAATCAGGTTTAGGTGTTGAAGTTAATCCTGAGGCATATCCATGCACTCTACGCTTTAAAATTAAAAAAATTGGTTGTTTAACATTGGGGATGACATATTGATAAGTACATTATTAACTATAGTAGACTCAAACCTGAGAAAACCATAAAATTGAAACATTATATGCATAACGGATTGAGAATTTACCAGACTAAGTACTGTCAGACCACGTTTCTTGCCTTACCACGCCTATCTCATATAATATTCAATCGTCCAGTAGTGGGCAAAACAACATTATTACGTCAGAAATTGCAACAAGCCCATTATTATTTCAGCATTGCAACATGACTTCAAAAAGCGTATCAATATCAGTTGTTGCAGTTTCAATAAAATATCGATTCAGAGAAGAAAACTGTGCTGCAAACAAGTTGGACCCAACAACAAATTTTGATCTAATGACTTGGGATTAGCTCATGGTATGAGCGTGAAAATTTTTCGTGGACGTTTCATAGGCTTTTAAAAAGGCAGAAACATTTTGACTTTTGGTTGCCCTACTTATAACATTGTTTCACAGAAGTGTTATAAGATTGTTCAGTGAATGATTTGCTAATGTAAATACATTATATTTCCAGAGCACTTGTCACGTAAATTGTAGGATGCACAAGATGCATAACCTGCTGAGGATTTGTGATACCCTCAACACCATACATTTTCAGTTGGTAAACAGACATGGCTACAAATCATCTAATGAGTTTTGATATATCATGTTAGAATTAGTTTTTATCCACATATTTTCAAATAACCAAGCTTGAAGCAAGCAAATATTCATGTTAATGGAAACGTCAAACCTCAATTTGATAGGCATCCATATCAATTTCCATTTGCATATCATCATCCCATATTTTTACAGCTTGTGGATTTTCTGCAAAACGTAAGATATCAAAAATATACGCACAGTGGAAAGAGAAGGCGATTTCACACGACCAAAGGGAGAAAACGGAATCTTTCAACATTTGCACGACCACCAACACCAAAGCCGAAAAATCGGGGAATCTATGTGAATCAAAGTCACTACCACGTCCATTCTTCTGGCGCGCTCAGCCTCTCTAGCCAAGCATTATCTGGAAGGTCTGAGATAATAACGCCATACATCAGTTCAGAGATAATAAGTCCATACATCCAGTGGCGTAGCCAGTCCACAAATTTTATGTGGGGCCAAATCTTAAGCGAGCAACACTATTTTGTTTGGGACAGCCCCTCGCAAAGCACAAAATGACAAGATATTCTAGAAATTTGGGTGACCATGGTCCCATTGACTTCCAAAGCTACGCCTATGCATACNTCATATTTCTTGAATGGTGAGAGAAAAATTGAAATTTATTGATTATNTTTCAATAAACGCTGTTGATGCCTCCATAGTAGGTACAATATATGTACTCTATAAGATCTTAGTGTCTGATTCTTTGCTGGGAAAGGATTCCATTTGATTGTCACTCGCGGTTTCTGCTTTTGGGACGAAAATCCAGGACAAGGCAAAAAGCGAATTTATGGTTAACATATATCTGTCTTGCTTATTGCTTTCACGAGCTTGGATCAGATACAAGGTCTATGGCACAGTAGATAGAAGAACAATAAAGTACATAAATATTGCTTGCACATTGTAGGACAGAGGATGCTTGATGTTACGTGACATCGATTTCTTATTAATAATTTACTGATAGATTAAAACCCTTTAGATTGTGGAGGCTAGTTAATTGGTACAGAAATCCTGAAAACAATGCATCATAGAGCGGTTGATCGTTGGCAAACGTAGTCAATACAGAAGAACAACCATGTTTGAAACAAAACACCAGCAACTACTTCATTCAATGATCGGTATACAGATTTGTTGAATAGTGAGAGAAATTTGGAGATTTTTCCNATATCGGGGACAATGGNGGTGAATGCATTAGAAACTTGTATAAAGATGCGTATTGGTAAAGAAAAGCGTAAAACCTGCGCCTAATCAAGTTATCAANTGTCCTGACAACCCTTGATATTTATATTTGATCTGGTGAATACTAACTTTTTGACAAGAGCTTAAAACAAAATTACATTATTCACGGTGTCCTGGTGCAAAAACTAAGAGCAACAGCGTTTAGTGACGCAGGGTCTGAAAATTCTCTGTATTTGGACGTCTCAATAACTCAGAGATACAGTGCGCCCTAAGCTTAATGGTTCTAATGCGTTTGATCCTCACTACTGCCCAGAAGCTGGCGCATCCGTGTTGTCGCTAATTTAATTGCTGGATGAGTCAATCATTTGGTTTTAGACGTTTCGCTCCACCTGTTAATTCGGTAGTTGTTTGTCTATCATCTTTTAATAGTTTGACGAGTTGCAACATCACAATTTCGTATAATTATAAGGAACGTTAACAATCAAATCAAAATGACTATTCTCAACAAAAACATTTATTTCGTAGAATTAATTGAAATCAAATGACCCATTTCATCATCGAACACAATTTAAACCATTTAATAAAATGCGTTGCTTTTCTTTCATGCGATTGTCGTGAATTTTTCGGAATTTTTGCAAATTTTCAGAAATAATGCTTACCGGAAAATTAGGTAGAAATACCCTACGTCAAACTAAAATCTCGTTCAGGTAATACGTACAGAGTAATAAAGAAATTTAAGATCGAACACTGTCAATATTACTAGAAAGAAACAACCGAGAATATTATGTACAGTATAATGCTTCGCTGGTCAATCCACATTTTAGAACAACATTAAATGCATATCCAGGTTTTCGAGGGAGACCATAAATTAGACAAGAACAAGGTTTGACAAAACGGACTTTTGATCGTTTCCCGCAATAATTGCAGTTAGGGAACGAGGTGGATTAACCATGAAAATGGTGAAAAATGTTTTAATAATGTGTGATTGTGTGTGCTCAGAAACGAGTGAGTGCATTTTACGACCTGTGAAAATTGCTTCCTGCAAAGGGCTGACACAGGCAGGCATGTTGGGTTTATGACAAGTGGGTGAAGCTTATTTTATGTGAGCTATCTCGTTGTTCAAACAATGAAACGATTATAATGATGACCTATTTCTAAGAATAAGAACGAAAAGTTTCCCAACACGCAGATACTATTTACTATTAAATTTCACCAAAAGGCGTGAAATATTTCTCAAATTTTCAAACGTTTCAGCATGAAACACATGGTTAGATACACGTTTTCTTGTCGCTTCGCAGGTGCTTGTAGCGTTGTTACAAAAGGAATTTGATCCTAATCAAAGTTAGGCAACTTTTTCTTATGGGATTGAAAATTTTTCAAAATTCATTTTTGAGGTTTGCAAAAACTTTATTTAAAAAATGTTCTGAAAATGACTCAAGAAGCGATCAGATGGGAATTTGGCACATTGCAGAGAATTCCTATGCATATTAAACATACCAATTAAGTGATATTGAATCGTCCACAGTGCAGCATTCACTTGCAACAACAGTCGCGTAGCTCATGGCGCAGGTAAGTAGATATGGGCGTCGCATAGCACTCGTGACATACGAAAGTTGTACAGAAGCCAGTGCAATGGAACTGACATGAATCCAGGCCCGTAACCAGCTTGGGACACCAGGAGGGGCGAAAAGTTTTCCGAGAGTGGCCTAAATTTTTTGAACTATGTCCAATATTTTTAATTATGTCCAAAACATTTTTCCAGGGGGGCGAACAATTTTCTAGGGCGGGATTCGCCCCCCCTGCTCCCCCCTGGTTACGGGCCTGAATGAATCTTACCATTTAATCCAACCGTTGGCAATGTATCCGCAAGATAATTGAATTCCTTTGTCATTATCTTCGCCCTATAAATGAAGTTTCATCGAAGTTGATAAATGGATAAATTTGTCGAAACGCATAAAAGCAATACTGAAAGACCCTGTATTGCAATAGACTGGTTTTGTGCATGAAAATGAAATAACCAAAGAGGAGTAAAAATTGAACTAGGAAACATTTAAGTAGTATAATCTAATTTCTTTCAATTAAAACTTAGATATTGATTCTGCCCAAAAGTATATTGATTCTGCTTCAAATCGTGAAGACAAAATCTTAATCCAACATTTCGATTTTCATTAATTTTATTCCAAACATGACCAAAGCGCTGGTTTCAAAATAATACATTTAGCGTCATTTTTACGCTTAAAACGTCAATCCAAAAACATTTTTTTCTGGAAAATGTTGTGCACAACTGGAAAAACAAGGCATAAGATACGTACAAGTCTGTTTCAGTCAGGGCGTGTAGTTGATCAATTGTGCGGTCCGTTTTGGGAAGGAAGTGGTGTTCCAAAATTAATTTGTAAAGGAGTGCATATTGTTTCTGGAAAACAAGTAGGTTTCACACCCCAGAGACGAAATACAATTGTAACAGCACATACCAAAAAGTTGATTTCGTAGTGGTCATAAAATTGTGAACACTAATTGGCATGGCTTTGCGTTTTTGTTTATGTAAACATTTTCTACGCATAGATCTTTCAAATTTCAGGAGCGTTTTTAGTCCAATAAATACTTCTCTTAATTTTCCTCCCGTTTTTCTTTTCTCGAAAATGAATCCAAACCACTTGACATTTAAATAATATCGAAAACTGATTCATTCGAAAGGTGACAAGGAATTACTCAAATTTTTGACAATAGATCATGAGGTTCACTCCCAATAAATCGCAGTGTTCTAGTGATTACCATGTTCCAACCTACAACTAGGTCGTTTGCAAATGATTTAACAAGAGACATTTTGATCTGGAGACTGCATCGACTTGGGAGCAGCCCTAGCCGCGACCCCCCAAGATTGCCTATTCACTCTAACGATGGACCTGCTGCCACATGACTATGCCTGTCGCCTGCAGGAACACGAGTGTATTGTCGCCTTCGTGACGGCATTCTGTCTTAGAGCTGTTTATTAGTCTTCTTTCAGAAGGCAGCTTCTCGCCATCGGATTTTCATCTACGTGCATCCCCAAATGTCTGAACCTGCGAATCGCCGCGTAAAACAACACCTCGTCAGTAAGGTGAAACCAACCTGTCTTAGACGGAGATACCGTGACACATGTACACTATGAATGAATGACGTATCCACCACATAGTGAATTTTGCGACAATGGTAGAAACAAACTGTTACGGCAATAACGCGCATAGCGTTGGTGGCGCGACGAAATGTCCAGAACGTTGGTCTAATTATTACTCCTTTGTGCTCAAAGCGACCGAGTTTGCACTGATTTCGTTTTTTGGTCAAGCTGCGGAAAATCAGGCAGCAGTTACATTTTGGAGACGAGCCCGTGGTTTAGTGGTAAGTGCGTCCGCTTCGGTGCTGGTAGGTCGAGAAGCCGACTCTCGGCCGGGCCTCACCAAGGCCTTGGAAATTGGTACTGTAGCCTTCTTACCAGGCGCACGGTGTGCGGAAGATCTATAGGGAACTCACCCAGAACGCAAAATAACCCGAGTGAAAATGAACCCAGAAATTGTACAAACTCAGTCCTGTCGCTACAAGACCATTGTAGTTATAAAGCGCCAACAACAAACCACCATATCAAACAAGTTACATTTTGAGAGGACAACGGGAAGGAGCACAAAATTGTTCTTAACCACTCCATGGCTGGTTTGTTTGGCTCCTGCATTTACATATTTGCATTGACCATATGTTATGACTTTCGTGGAAGGCACTTTGTTGAAGTGTTCATTTGTGGATCGTAGTTTTGTTGGCGGCGATAGCATTGGTGCTATGTATCTCGCAATTAGCGTACTGGAAGCTCGCGTATTAGTGCGCTGAAGCGGTGAAAAGTAGTTAAGCGAGTCTTGTGTATTTCGGAGAGTCGTCCGC
>JGI24021J15306_10004555_pt1 | contig 16167 bp, 8 predicted proteins | sample Ectturendosymbi1_FD_15306 | JGI IMG/M metagenome (IMG submission 15306) | reverse complement strand
ATTTTTTGTGAAGAAAAACAGAAAGTAGGTCTCTTCGCGTACCACCTTGAAGGTCTTCGCGTACCACTAGTGGTACGCGTATCACAGTTTGAGAACCACTGTTGTAAGTCATGACAGATGCATAAGGCTCCCTGCATTTTTCAATTATCTTTTCAGCCAGTCGTTTGTTGACTCTGGTGCATTCTGGTGCCATCCCATCACTTGTTGTAAAGACAAGGGGATTGAATGAAAACTTCTAACCATTCCTTGGTAGTACTTATCCTTCTCTTTCTCATGTTGTTGGTAGATCTCTGCTAGGGGCTTCCCAGAATAAGACTGAGGTAGGATGTGTGATCCTTACGTCAAATAACGTTTTCGCACAGCTATTCCACAGTCCTCTTGCAGAAATATCCAACCTTGCATTGTCAGCGGTGTTGACTTTTCTTTCAAAATCGTTTTCGTTCATTGGCAGGTATGTTGGTTCTGTCAGAATATCTCTACAGACCTTTCTCATTATCTGTGCCTCACCGAGATATGCTTTATTCAACTGAACTTATTTTGTTTTTCATGTACCCAACACTTATTGGATTAATGTTTGCTGGTAAACTTGTTGTAATCTGTTTGTACCCATGTTTCTTCAATCTTATCTTATGATGCCATGTGTCTGGTGGGACATGCATTCACCGATGGTACTCAGTCCATTACATGATCCATGCGTAATTATGTTACTTCTTCACAATTTCTGTGGATAAACATTATTTTTCTGTCTTTTGACTCCTTGTCATGCCTATTTGTTTTTTTAATGAAATTACTTGCTTCTGTAATGCAATGTTGTGTTTCATGCATCATTTTTTGCCTCACAGCCCTTATTGTTGCTTGCTTCCTTCACATATGTGCATGCTTCACCTGTTCATCTGTACATCCTTCAACTCTTCATCCATTGCTCCTGTATTGCCTCTTCTTGTCTTCATCCTGTTTCTGTATGTGATGTTGCTATTGCTTTCTTTGTTGGTGTTGTTGAACTATATTGGACAATTGTTTTTCATCTATTGTGCCAGCAAAAAATAGCTCCAGCAGTGCTTCTGGCTTATGAGGTAAAGCAAACACTGCCTTCTTTATGGCCCAGGCTGGGTACAGGTCAAAATTAAAGTGGGGTACGGGTTGGGTTATTGTTTTTTCTTGTGATGGCTATGGTTAGTCATGAAAATGTGAGCCTGTGACATCTCTACCACACACCTCTAAATCACAGGTGGCATTTGGTAATTTGAATCCTAATCCAACTGCAATACGGAGCTCATCAAAATGAGCAGGTTTCCAACATTAGAAATTGGTGAGGCTTCTGACCAGGCAACAGTGTAACTCTCTTCAATGCCCTGGCGTCCTTGCACTGATTTGTGTTTTTTCTAGCTGAATATTAATTATCGCCAAATCAACTCAACTTGTGTAGGGAGTAGCTGACAGTAGACCCAAGGACTCTTAGTTTGGGGAAGTCATTTCATGAATTTCTGCAGGTGAGGTCATCTCAAGCTGATTGTATTTCCTTTTGTAGGGGTGAATAATTATGGTGTTGGGACCAAGCGTCAGTTGTGTTTTTACTTCCCCATTAGGAGGTTTCTAGTTAAGAGAGGTGAAGTAGATGACTGACGAGGCTTATACACTACAGGAATAGATGTTGACAAGAAACATGGCAGAGACTGATGTGAAAGGGAATGGAGGCCAAGGCCTCCATGCCAGATTAGCAGGGATGCTTGAGACCAGCTTTCTTTTCCAAAATACACGTTGCATATTTTCCATGTTGGTTTTTACAGTAGTGTCAAGTGCTTCCATGAGTTTGGGGATTAGGTTATTATGTCACTAACAAAAAACCTGAAGCCCAAAACTAAATTTTTTTTTCATTGCACACTAGAAGACTTGCCAAATTTTTTGAGAGTTTGAACTAGAGATCGACCGATATGGCTTTTTTGGGGCAGTTTCCAATATATTAGCCATTCATGGACCAATAACCAATATTTCCAAAATTTTTAAATCTTATTTTCTGCTTCATTATCAAAAATATATATAATGCATTCTATGCCTTAACTTTTTTTCAAAAACTTTTAAAATCAGGATTGATGAACTAAATTCTTCCAACTTGCAGAAATTTCAATATTTTGCTATGATTTTCAATTAATCTGAATGATGATGATGCTTTTGTTTTAGCTGCAATGGCCGGTGCGTGCTTCATTGTTCAACCTCTCTGCTTGTTTATGAAAACGCGCGTGCTAGCATTGCTGCAAGATGACCATCTTGATTTTGTTGTGCTTTCCTGTGCAAGTTGTCTGGATGCGAGAGGAATATAACAGCATTTTGTCAACACCTACTGACGCTGACAAAATCGGTTGCTTGGCTGGTAGTGATACATCAGTGAAACCCAAATATCAGCCTGATATATCGGCCGCCGATATCTCGAGTTTGAACTGCTCTCTATCGCAATCAGCAGAGGAGCTTTGCGGTTGATAAGACAACTGAAATATGCTTGATTTTAGCTCGATTTCCAGGTACGATATATTCGTAGCCGGCAGCCAAGGTGTTAATTGGCAGCATGAAAAAATACCCTTGTTGCCGTGACTGACTTTTTGATTAGTTTCTTTCAGAAACAACACCATATTTCCTACTACAAAACCTTTTTAAAGCTTATGTTTTGCAAGACACGAATTTTAGAACTGATTTAAACTAATGAAGAGTGGGAAGCTACCGAAGGAATAAAGAAATTGATTGTCCTAGATTTAGTCTATCGGATTACTTCATTGTTTACTGCTGAAGAACCTTTGAACTTAAAACTTTGATTCATAGTATTCACAGAAACTTGGCATAATTGCATGCATGTGTTTATGCGTACCAAATTAAAAAATATCTTGTGGTGACAATGATTTTCTCGCTAATTTTAAATTTTTCTTTGAGCTGGCAGTGCTGGTGATCATTGTACGCAATTCTAGGTGATAAGCAATATTATGGAAAAATCATGGAAATCACCTGGTACTCAGTGCATTTTATCAATCACACAACTGGTATCAAAACTTTCCTACTTTTTTTATTTTGTGCTCTTTTGCATGTCAGTGTCACATAACAGGACTTTTATTCATTTTTTTTCCTGGCGTGCTTTAAGCTACAAGTTAAATTCAAATATATAGGTGAAAACACATCTCACTTGGTGCAAGATTAAAATTTATTTCTTTATAAGTTTATGCTAGATTGTTGAGATTGTTTTTTGTACTTGTGGTGAATGCAAGTGATTTTGTAGTTCATGTCTTTACTAATAGCGCATGATCATTTCAATGAGATAGATTTTTCAAATATTATAATCTTTTATAATAAATAATAAGTTAACTTTGCTGATTTTTTAGGAACTCATAAATATATTATATTTATATAGAAAGTAAAGTTTAGGCTCGTCATAGACCAGATGGCACAAATTCATTTATGCTTTGAGTTGGTGTTAAGTTAACACTCATCAGTAAAAATCAAAATATACTTTCTACCCCCAGTGACTCTCATAAAAGCCAAAGCTTGGAAAATGATATTGATATAAAAATATGTTTGGCATAAAGTATTTTTGCATACATGGATTTTGTGCTAGTTGCTAAAATTAGTTGTGAAAGAAAATGACAATTGGTAGTTAACAATAACATTTTTTACCAAGTATTCATTGGTGAACATAGTGTTTATCTGCTTGTCTTATGTGTATTATATATACGCTTTCAGCATCTAGAACAATGCATGTTCAACGAAAAATATTCTGGCTTTTAGGTGTGCATACTTTGCTTGCTTCACTTTCAATCTCCACCATTGCAGAGACTGATTCCTTTTATGAATCAGTTACTATGGATGTTTTTGGACACGATCAGTTATATTCATTTTTTAACTTCACCACACAGTGGATATTCAGGGATCAATTCAACCCACAACATTACAATCTGTTTCCTAGGTCATTTGGTCAGATGATGCAAAAGTACAATGTTTCTGAACTCCATTTCACCATGACACAAGGTTTGTGGCGATACAATGTGTGGGGTCTTCCACATGCATCGGCACCTACTGGTGCTCAGTTATGGGTGTGGTTTGAGAAGGGCACTGTTGATGTTGATAAAAGCTGGCTTGGATTTACAAATGCTTTATCAGGCCTGTTTTGTGCATCCCTTAACTTGATCAACAAAGCAGTCACTGTTACCCCCAAGCTGTCATTTCGCCCAAGTGGTGCAGTGGAAGGTGGAAAAATTGACAGCAGTTATTTGCGGTATGGAGCACTGGCACGAGAAAACTTGTGCACAGAAAACTTAACGCCATGGATGAAATTACTGCCTTGTGGCTCCAAAGCAGGACCATCATATCTGCTGAACCCAAGTCGATTGCATCACAGTCGCTATCTTTCCATTGGAATACATTTTAAACCAGTTTGTGTTGACACTGGTTGTGATGTAACAGCGATTCAACTGCAGCAACATGTTTCTGTTGTGTACGATATCAGGAGTGCAACAGATGAAATGCCAAATTTCAGCTTCAGATCTCTATTTCATCGCAGAATCAAACCGGGTTGTAAATTGGCTGAATCTAGCATTCTTAAGGTAAAAATGCCGAAAGATTCTTATTTAGTTCCTGCTATTGGCGAGGAACTAGCCGGTTATTTGACTGTTGATTTGTTTTCACTGAACTCTGATACAAACTTTGAAGTAAAGTGGAAAAAGAGACCAAGTACTACTACACGATCACCTGCTCCTATCTCCAGTCACTGCTATGTGACTGGTCTGGGGATTGATGGTGGCATTATGTGTTCTATAACCAACACATTGGCCCATAATCTGACAGTGGTGTTCTTCCAAGTCATACCTTGGTTTTTGCACACGCAACTGCACACGCTCCAAGTGGAAGTTGGTGGTATGAAAACTAGCCCACTTGCTGTATATTTTGCACCTGCTAAGATCAGAGATACGCCTCAGACCCTTGAAGTCGTTCTCTCACTTCCTGCCGACTCTGTGACCTGTCTGCGCGTTGACTTTTCGCGTGGATTTCTCACATGGACAGAACATCCTCCCGATGCTAACCACGGCTTTTACGTTACACCTGCAACAATCACGATCAGATCGTCTGACCTGGGAAGCGAACGTCCTGGTGTGGTTGAAAGGATATATAGCGAAGCACTTTTAATCAATATTCCTGTGCCCGACTTTTCGATGCCATACAATGTGATATGTTTGGTGTGCACGGTAATTGCCGTTGCGTTTGGTTCTCTTCACAATATTTCGACTCGTAGGCTGCAGAAAGTTCCTGCCTCTCAGCCCAGTACTTTGAAGGCAAAGCTGATGTTGCTGAAAAGCAAGATTTTTCATAAGAAAGAAAAAGAGCTCGGTCAAGCCAACACGTGATAAATTTTATTGAATGCAAAAGTTACAAAAATGTCGATGTTACCATGTTTCAACCGGAAGGAAAAGTCACTGGGTAGTCTCTGAGCCGATGATAATATGAGTTTTGAGTTTGCCTTGGACGCTGATTTGCAAACGATAATATCCAAGTTTGGACAACGGTTGTTTTGGACAACATTCTTGAACGAAAGTATATTTTTGAACAGTTATATTGTGTTGCATTTCTGGCGCATCATACTTTTATTTGCAACATGAGAAAGTTTTGCAACCTTTTTCATCTCAGGAGAAAAAATTTTTGTGATTCTTAGAAGAATAACAGCTGTAACATAAGTCGTGAGGAACTTCCTTTTATTCAGAGCACGCTTGTGTGTTCTATTGTTGTTACGGTTTAACATAACCCTTAATATAGGCGTATGTGTAGTCACGGGAGATTATTTTGGTTGCACTGTTATTTGGGCTGTAATGGAACCATTTGTTGCCTGAACCGAGTCCCGTGTGTGCCAACTGGGATGTTACTGGGATGTTTTAACGCAAGCAAATGGAAAATGATTTATGGTCATTCATTTGAAATGATTTTGCGTTTTTTTCAATCAAAAATGAATTGGGCATTAAATACACGCGAATTTCACAGTTTTTTACCTTGCGAGCTGCTGATGTTGGCCTTTGTTTCTGTGACTTTGTTGTTATGTCCCAGACAGTGAAGGCTTGTTGAGACCTAACACATTCACTCCAACTGTACCGTTGTTTTTAATCTTGTCTGTCTTCTTTGTGGTAATGTTTGTAGATGTTGCTAACTGCAACTGTACGCGTTTTTTAAGTAGTATTTTTCAATATTGTTTCAAAAATGATTGTACGTGTGCGTGGAGCAAATTTCGCGACTGACGCGTTGACTTTTTTAGAAATGTTTAGTTGAATTGTTTCAATCGTTAGAATTGTTACTGCAAAGTCGCTTTTAGTTGCACTGTGATTTGCAAGCAGGCAATCTGAAAGTGCATACTTTGAGCAAGCAAAAATAGTTTGAATTGCACACATTTGAATAGTTACCTGGTTTGAATTCCAGTCAGAGCTGGTAATTGCTGGTTTGGTTCAGCTGAAGACCAGGGGTACACTGACCTGCGCAAGATGTCATCTCGGGCTATGCGCAAACTTCATGGGAGGAATGACATAACAATGCCTGTCGTCAGTGATAACGATGATGAAGAGAGTGGCGAAGATGGAAATGAGTTGCACAATCTGTCTGTTAACAAATTTGCTTTGGTAAGTTGTCTGTGCCAATTGCCGAGCTGCACTTGCGTGTTTCCAGCTGTTTCTTTTTCGCTAAGACATTTCGGTCATTTGTCCTGTCATAATAGTGTTGAAATGTGCCGTAACAGTAACAGTATTCACTAGCCTGACTTTTCGGATTTAATGATCGAAATGACTGCATTATTTTCCGTAATTTAACAAAAGTCAGCCTATCAGCGAAAAAAGCAGATCTGCCGTGAGCTGCCCTGCCTAACCGCTTTAATGTGCATCTGTTTGAAAGACGGACGCGCCTCTTGGCCGACTTTTTGCTTTCTAAATTTCTGCCCTTGTTCCAGCAGTTCAGTGTTCGTGCAAGAAATAATTGTTGATTTTTCAGTTAAACGAATCCGGTGATGATGATGATGCGGAAAGCGAAGAAAAAGAGAAAGTTGAAGACGTTTCACCTGCCGTCAACAAACAAACAAAGAAGAAAAAGAAAAATCGCAAGAAAAAGAAAAAAAATCTTTCGCAACAAAACAATGACACGGTCAGGACTAAGTTGAGTTTGTTTATGTGTTCGGTTGCCAGGAAGTCCCTCGTAGATGGATTTCAAAGGATCTCTAAAGGCATCGTACTCCACCGTAGTTTTAAGAGATTATTCTTTCGTGTCTCTGGATCCGATTTGCAGTTAATCTGTTAGTTTGATGAAAGAAACACTCGCGCTATTGTGTTTTATGTCTCTGAAAAGGAGCGGCTTTGCTCGGTAAACTGCTCTGCAATATGGCAAGTATTTGTTGACCTGATACAGTGAGATGGCCTTTATAGCACAAAGCACGTCTTTCCCTGTATTTGGCACTTCGGTCGTGAAACCACAAGTTTGAAAGCAAACGTTTCTACCCAATTTGCTCCACCAAAAAGTTTCGTTATAATATTAGTCTATCCTGAATCGTCACCAGCCCCGGCTGATGACGTCATGTTTATGGCTGCTACAACATCACATCAGTAACAAGACTAGAATTTATTGTCTGTTGCGTTCAGTTTTATTTTCGCTTTGCGAAAGCAGAGATTTGTGCGCCTGGATCCATTTTCCGCGGGCAAAGTAATGGTTAACCCTTGCTCTTCCAAATCGCCGTTTTCACATTCGTTCAGGCGGGTACACGACTTTTCGGTTTGAGCCGTTTCGGTCTGGGGACATTTATTTCGGTCACGACGTTTCTGTACATAAACAACTGAATACCTTTGTTTATTGAAATGATTGCTGTACACAGGCAGGCGATATGTCACGCTAGCTGGTTACCATTTCCCTTTTGAGGAGTCATGATTGCGATTAAATCTGAATTGTAATTATGGCTTTGAAGTATTTCTATGTAATTCAGGTTTTTTTAAGGTGATTTAGGGACCCGATTCGGGCCCCTAGAATTGAAAATCAGGTCCCTGGAATCAGCGAAAATCATCATCGGGTCCCTAGAATGAGAGAATTCGGGTCCCTACAGGTTCATATTGGGTACCTAACATTTTCCTTGAAAAAAAACCTGATTTAATTGCAAAATGTCGATAATGATTTGATTTGCTTGCTGATGGTAATGAAAATCATATGTTAATGCTGATTAACTGTTGCATCTTGGATCATCTTGTTAGTTCTTTTAAATGAAACCTTTCGTTGATTTAAGTGCGTTTGCAGTAAAAAGTGAACACGTAAGATTTCTGTAAGATTTCATAGTCTGACCGAAACGGCTCAGACCGAAAAGTCCTGTTCCAGTCAGGCAGTTCTTAGCAGGTAGCCCTGAGTGTAGCAGGTAAGAAGGAGCTTTTGAATCTACATGTTTTGGTCATCGCGCTCCTCTACAGTGATACCATTGAATATCAAGAGAAAGATCAACAAAAAAAGAAAAAAAGTATCTGGTCTCCATTCTCGTCTGCGTTTCGGTATTTATTATTTATTTCAGTGAATCCTATTTTTGAAATCAATTATACTTAATCGTGAAGCGGCTGTTGCAGGTTAAAATTTAAAGTGATATAAGAACGACAAGAAATCAATTATATGTATTGCAGCTATATTTTACCTGTATCGGTGTTTTGCAATAGCTCTTTGAACATTTCGGTCAGCTTGGAAGAACCTGACAAAGTAACGGTATCGCAGTGTTCGAAATACACTTACACTAACGCATTTCTCCAATTAAATTCGGATTCCACAGTCACTGAAAATGTGGAGACGCCAATCCGCTTTCTTGTGTCTTTTTTCCGCAACAGATAAACAACGACATCGATAAACTTCTACACAAGATCGAAACGAGCGACTCCGGCACTTCAAAGATTGCTGGCAGCTCACGTCGCCAAATCCACGACAAACCGCTCCGATCAGTGGTCACTGTGGAGCATAGGTGCGTGACGTCAGAGTGCTGCAAAAGGTCGCGAGAGACGTAGTTGTTGCGATCGAGTGCACCTTTGCGCTAGAGATTCGATTGAAGTAAAACGGCGTCTATTGCTTGTCTGGCGCAATTGGTGGAGCGCAGGTGCGTGACGTCAGAGTGCTGCTAACGATTTTTTTGGTGTCGGCAATTGGCGGCAGACCCAAGTCTGAAATTTGCTTCTTGCCGGGGCAGTTGGGGGTGAACGCTCTTGCCCAAGCAGTGCTACGGTGATTCACTCAGTGGCCGTGGATCGAACACCCAACCTTTCAATTGAGAGGCGTACACTCTTGGACTCAGTTATCGCCGTCCAGCAAACAGTTCTGAGAAGCAGACGTTCCGATCCAGTGCATCTTTGTGCTCGTGATTCGATCAGTGCTTCCCAACATTTTTTGCCCAAATCTCACGTAATCACCTCTGAAATTATGATTTCCTGTATGTCGTGATAAATTAATCTTATGATTTAAAAAGTGAACTTCGTTTCTACAAAAGTTTACCAATATGAAAAAAAAATCCCCAAAAAATTGAAAATTTGGGCCCAGACATCGCCAGTTGGGTTCAATTCCCCTCTTAAAAATCAAATTTCCCCCCGGTGAGGCGTGCGTCCCACATTGCGCACCACTGGATGAGCTTGAAGTGAAATGTCGTATGCTTTTCTGAAGCAATTGATGAATTTTCGTGGGCTTCAGTGAAAGTTCAGAGCTTCCGGATGTGATGCACCGTTTGACGTTTGCATGAGCCAAGTCGTAAGGCGATGTGGAAACGATAGAAACTTCGCTATAGAAGCATGCAGTTAAGTCAACTGATAACATTGCGGTGAACAGTCGGTCGTGGAGTTTAGTTTTATCACTTTATCATCTCACTGTTCCTATTATACAGTAGTTTCTGCTCACACCGTCTTTGAATCTCGCTTTTCACTTTCATGTGACGCTTACCATGCATAAGTAAATGCCATGCTTGAACTTCAAACCTAGCGCAATATCGTTTGCCTTCTTTTGACTGTTAGCTGTACCGAAACAACGAGAATATATGTTAAAAACATTCGGAAAACCAGTTTGGGTCAGATCGTGCTGCTATTTGCCTTAAACTGTTTTCCCCGTAATGTATGGCGTGCTGCTTGAACGTCTTTGTTTCGCAAAAAAGGTTGCTCGATCCTGACAACGAGTTGAAAAAGATCTTTGGCGTACGCGCCTTGATGGAGGACTCGTCGTTCCGACGGAGAAGCCAGTTGAAATCGAACAAAGGTTTCTGGCTCACCAAGCCCCAAGGAAACTGGGCCAGAGTGGGACGGACTGGCTTGTTGATGCAACTGATCGAAACAAAGAAAGGGTGCGTTGCTTCGCTATGTTTTCTACAAAAATTCATTTGAGTTCATTTGCTTAACTCTGGTCGTTTTATTCAGGGTTACCACGCGGTATTGAAAGTATTGGATTGTAAAATAGATTTTCAAGGCGTTGAAAAAGTTTTGAATTTGGCCTAAATGTCCATGAAGTATGGAAACAGTATGTAAATTCTTATTCAGCCATTTGTTTATTCAAATTTTGTTCTTTGCAGCTGATGACAGTTCTGCAGATGTTTTTCACTGCGCTCCACGAACAAAATTTTGGAAAAACGAAGATATGTGATGGGATTGAAGTCTTTTCATTTAGTATTGAAAAGGTATTGAAAAAGTATGCAAAATAATTTTTGAAAATGTGTGGGAACCCTGGTTATTAAGTGGAGGTGGGAAAAAACTCGTACTCGCATCGGATGCTAAAACTTGACGGAGTATTAGCAGCAGATGGATGGGTTGTTTGGATAAACGAACAAAAAGTATATGTAAACAAATGACTTCGCTTTATTGTTATAATTTGGACAAGGTCGCCAGGTCGGATTACGGCGCTTCTAGGCCATAGTTTGGCCATGCCCGCAAGTGACATGCCAAGCGCGTTTTTGCATAGTTTTTGTGAGTGATTGGGCTCATGCTTTAACAACTGCCTGAGCCTGCAGTTGCTTCTTTTTTTCAGCAGTGTTTGCGAATCAGCGCACGCGCTCATGTGTTGCAGTCTTGCCCGGTGTGACAACTTCACCGTAATGACATTTTGCCCGGTGTGACAACTTCACCTTAGCGACATCTTGCCCAGCGTGACAACTTCACCGTAATGACATTTTGCCCGGTGTGACAACTTCACCTTAATGGCATCTTGCCCGGTGTGACAACTTCACCTTAACGACATCACGCCCAGTGTGACAACTTGCCCCTAATGACAACATGCCTGGTGTGGCAACATGCGCGGTGTGACCGCGTGCACGGTGTGGCAACTTCCTCCGAATGACAACACGCCCGGTGTGACAACTTGGCACTAATGACAACATCCTCCTAATGACAACTTGCCTGGTTTGACAGCATGTGACAACATGTCCGGTGCAGCAACTNCCCCCTAATGACAACGTGCCCGGTTGCCCAGTGTCACAACTTGCCCGGTGTGACAACTTGCTTTTGTGACAACCTGTGCCCGGTGTGACAACTTGCTGTCACTTCTCAATTGACGCAACGAATGCAAAAACTTAATCGATTCTTGTATTTTCTTTTCACTTGAAGCGTCCAATACTTCAAATACGAGCACAGCAAAGAGTACCAGGATGTTCAGTTCAAATTCCTCGACGCGGTCGACTCCTCCGATCATCGCAACATCGCCGTAAGTAGCAAGAGACAATGCTCTTGTCTGTTTTGCAACAGTAGCGCGCTGTTGTTTTCGTTGCTTGGCAACCAAGCGACTCGCAGCTTGCGCAACCGCACTTGCCATCAAATCAACCTGTTGCGTATCCAGCAAGCTGAAGATGTAAGTAATGCCGGAGTTTGAACAAAGAACTTGCGTCGAAACAAGTGTCAGAGATGCTTCAATCAAATTCAAATCTGTTTTAAAAGTAATTTCAAGCGATCACGTCAGACCTGCAACGAGGTTTCAAGGTTGAGGGGGGTCGGAGAAATGCATTGTTAAGGGGGGAAAGATTTTTGTTTTTGTTATGTTCAAAACAAATTTTTTCCCAGTCACAACACAATTTGGAGAGGCACTGCATAAAAACATTTAAGGGACGCTACGCCCGAATACCCCCCATGGCTACGGCCCTGGGTCGCTTCAGTCCGCCTGCGTCTGTACAGTATCAGGATTTGCCGCCATGGAGCTGTGCTGCGCACATAACAAGCCTATACCGGCATGGGTTGGCGTCGTCGCGTTCGTACAGGAAGGAAAAGTAATACAATTTCGTCAAATGGTTGGGTACGGCGTATTGCAGTGAAATACTTGGCCGCAGCCTATCGCTAGGAGTTGACTTGCTTTGAGCTATCTCGTGATTTTGCCCGGAACCCAATCTAGACTGTGTTAATGTTCCTGTTTGTTCGTTCATCTTTTCCTGTGTTTTGTTTGCAGTCCGTCCTCGAAAGCCACACCTACCACGCTGACTCGCTGGTCACCTTCAGTGACGTGTACAAGGTCCATGACGACATAAAGATGGCTCGCGAGCTGATTGGTTAGTTCGTAGCTGCTGAACTGCGAGGCGGTCGTTCGTGGCAGCGAACCGCGCGCGTCCCACGCCCTCCAGTGTGCTTATCCAATGTCAAAATGTCACTGATTTCAACTCGAATCCGCAACGTTTCAGCCAATGGCATTGATTTCTACCCATAACGCAAGATTTTAGCCAATGCCAAAATCTCACTGATTTCAACCCAAAACCGCAACCATTTTTTCTCAACCGATTGCAAACCGTTTTGTGCCATCGGTGAAAATGTGCGACATCTTTGCCGAGTAAATATGGAAGCTGACAACTGCTTCGCAGCAGTTTTCACCAGGGCTGTGGAGCCTGAACTCAAATTTCAGGCTCCAGCTCCTCCAACATCTAGAACAGGGTTTCTTAACCAGAGGTGCTAGCACCCCCAGGGGGTGCTGAAATCAATTTCAGGGGGTGCTGGGGAAGGTCACATATGTGGCGGTCAAAGGTAAAAGGAATATGATGTACTGCACTTGTCTTTTCTTTATCCTTACAGTATCCATGTTTTCGCCAATGGAAGGGGGTGCTGGACTGCTTAGGCGTGACCAAAAGGGATGCTAAGGTAGAAAAAGGTTAAGAAACGCTGATCTAGAAGCTTTTTGACTCCGGCTCCAGAACATTTGGTCCAAAAAACAGAAAAAACANTGTATTATTTGTAAAACTCGCTTGAACCGGAAACGAAATTATGGGCTCCGGCACCATCTAAAAATGTTCGGCTCCGGCTCCAGCCATCCAAAATTGTCCCGGCCACACAGCCCTGGTTTTCACTAATTATAACACATATTTTCACAAGTTGCACGAGTATCTAACGGCTTCCTCCACGCCGCCAAATGTTCCTGTCGGGAACTTAAAAACCCTTCTTGACTTCATAACATTCTCGGCAGTGCTTCACGTTGAGATTTTTCTCAGTGCTTCACGTTGAGATTTTTCTCTTCCGCAGAACGCGCCCTGTACGGTCTCGAACATTCCTTCCACTCCTGCTTTAACTTAACGACCGGTGCTTGTCGTCTCGAGTACAAGTATCAGGAAAACAGGTACTTTGTGTGCATTTCTTTAATCTGCTGGTGAACTGTTTTGTTAACTGTGTTATTAAATGGTGTACGCGGCAAGCACCTTCGCAGGTATCTTGCTTTATTTAGTAATATATATGTTTTTATCTTTGGGTGAAATGTCACAGGTTTTATTTTCGGGATGTTTTGCCAAAAATGCGGTTCGTTTCAAAAACTGGCATTTTTTTAATTAGCAGTGTTGTGAAGATGTGGTTTTTAAAGCACGGCGGTTAAAGAGCATTGCATGCCAGGGTATGTTGACATGGTAACTGGTTGCTAAGTGCCGCATTTTCGTATCGCAACAGCGTGTCTATTCAAAAATCAAGTTAACGTCGCAATTAGTTCAACAAGCAGAACTTCGCTTTTGTGGACGTAGATACATTATTTAAAAGCTTCCACACTTTATGTGGAACCATTAATGACTGTTGGCGAAGTGTTTCGTCATAACTGCCTTTGTGTTGTCACAGGTCGATATTTCTTGCCTTGTTCAAGCATATGAACTTCGTTGCTCAGCGGGCCTGCAACAGGACCGCGTTGGAGCTGGCCAAGGTCTTGCTAAGGTCGGCAATCCTCGCGAGCTTCTTTTAATGCAGTGACCTAAACCAGGCCTGCACAACGTACGGACCACATGCGGCCCGCGCGAGTTTTCTCAATTGCAGAAAATGTTGCAAAAGTCTCGACTTGAAATAATTCATTTCTTCCAAACTATAACGACATAGACTTGTGGCCCGCGGCAAAATCGTGTTGGTCGATTTGGCCCTTCCAGCTTTCTGAGTTGTGCAGGCCTGTTCTAAACCTTTACAAGGGGACGTCTATTCCAGTGCCGTAGAGCAAACATTTTTGGGGAGAGTGAAATTTCAGGTTGGAGCAATACGTTTGAATTTAGGCAAGCAGCAGTATTTTTGTTTGGGGCGCCGCTTCTCAAAGCACAAAAATACTAGATATGCTAAAATTTCGGGTGGCATGCCCCCCTGGCTACGCCCATGGTCTATTCGCAAAGATTTAGACCCCTCGTTTACGGTTATGTCATTAATCAAAGTTGTAGTCGTTGTTTTTGTTTCTGCATCTGAGAGTGAAAAGAAAACAGTTCGCCATGTTTTTCACCGGGTACCCGTCAACAACCACTGCTCTGGAGGGCGTCTGATCAAAAAACAGTAAATATACTCTTAGGTGTGTGAACTCACAACCTGCTATTGTTTTAATTCACAATAGCAGGATTCCTTCGGCCTCTTATAGAATGGAAAAAAGTTTGGTCATTTTCCAGCCTGGAAAACGGGAAAAAAACGTTTTTTTTGGTGTTTCAGCGTGGAAAATAGAAATAATTTTTCAGACTTTTGCTTTCGACATGCATTCTGATAATACTTTATTCTGATACTTCTGATAAGAGTTAATATAAGAGCATACAGAAGAAAATCGATTCCGTATTAAAAATTTGCTGACACAGTAGATTCCTTGCTTATCCCCACTGTGGAGAGTACTTCTTGGTAAGATTGACAATTTTGACTTCCACCGTGTTAACTATGACAGTGCCTGTATTTGACCCGGGTATGTCATTCCGTAAAGTTAAGTCTGGAAAAAGTCCAGAAAAAGTTTGGAAATTTCAATTCGAAATTGCGTAGTAACACTGCAATAGCTCAACGACGTTCTTCTTGATCGCCAACCGCTCGCGCCACAGGTTGAAAATGGAAACGCACGTTCGAACGCCATGTTTGTCCTTGCTGATATGAAAATGGAACAAACTTCGCGTTTTTTTTGTAGTTTCGATCCTGACGCTGATCCGCTAGGTGTCATCCTGCTGCTGGACAATTTCGCACTGAGGTCAGCCGAGTACGAGTTCTTGATCCGATTCGCCAAAGAATGGGGGGTAAGATGAAGCTCAGGAAGTTGAGTTGTATTGTTGAGGACAAATTGTAACTTGGCTGTTTTTGAGGACGCTCGGTGTGATGTGCGGTGTTGAGTGCGCGACTCACCACAAATGGGAAGTGCGCTAAGAATAGTACCAGTGTTCCCTCCAAGGCGCGCAATTGCGCAGTGAAATCTCATTCTTACGCACTTCCAAAATTTAATGTTGTATATATATCGCATAGCCTTTTCAACGCTTGTAACGCTTCACTGGTTGTGTGCCTGCATGGTTGCGCAATTGCATGCGCTTAGTGCGCAACAAAACTAACATTTGCTCAGTGTAGAATTTTCTTGGAGGGAACACTGAATAGTGCATATATGTGTGTGACACGAACAAGCAATAATCTCATCGGGTGATCTCTATTGTTGCTTGCTGCCACAGTGTGAAGCTTTGGGCACTCGGACTTTCCGTCCGCAACAATTGCCAACTGAAACTATGGACTGAAGCCCGCAAATACATAGTTGGAAATTAAGGGAACAGTTGTTAGGCGTTGATTTTGTTTCCATTAATGCGTTGCGCATTTTAGCCCTCTGCGTGAGGAGGGTGTGTTACAATTACCCCCTGGGTGGGGTGGGTATGTTGCAATTACCCCCTGGGTGGGGTGGGTGTGTTACAATTAACCCCTGGGTGGGGTGGGTGTGTTGCGATTACCCCCTGGGTGGGGTGGGTGTGTTGCAATT
>JGI24021J15306_10004554_pt1 | contig 16167 bp, 16 predicted proteins | sample Ectturendosymbi1_FD_15306 | JGI IMG/M metagenome (IMG submission 15306) | reverse complement strand
GGCCCGGGGCAATTGCCCCCGTTGCCCCCCCCCTTAATCTGGCCGTGGCTGGTGCGCTGTTTCCGTGTTTTGCATTCCCCTGTGATCATGGGTGTCCGCAAGGGGGGCAAAATGGGTTTGCCGCCACCTGGAAATTGGAACTAAGAAAAATTTCTAGAAAACCTGAAGTCAGTAGCTATTGACTTAATTCTTGCAATGACAGTTTTATTTTCCGATATGACACTCACAATGCGCAAGAGCCGGGTTCACTGTTGTGGTGTAATGTACGTTTGAGCTTGCGGTTCGCTCATGTCCGCTATTGCCTGCCGAGGCAGGTTGCGAAATTTGGCAGCGGATGGTTCTAAAATTGGCCTTTATTTCGTCACAATAACATGGCAACAAAGGTTCACTTCAAGTTACGCCAGTAGGCGTTTTGCCGCATGTGACTGTTGAAAGATGACATCAGTGGCAGGTAATGCAGCGAGACAATGACTGCTGAGAGCAGTAAGTCACGTACTTTTATACTATGTGAAAAGAAACATTGCTGCAAACGAAGTCCATTTTTGGGACTGTTCCTGTAACATGGGGGTCATTTTCTTTGTGGTGTAGACAGGGTAAAGCGTTATGTGAACGCGTAGGCGTAGCCAGGGGGGCCAAAGGGGCCATGACCACCAAAATTTTCAGAAAATATAGTCATTTTGTGCTTTGAGAAGCATTTTTTCAAGCAAAATAGTATTATTCGCCTCAAATCAAACATTTTAGTCTCCCCAAAATTTTTGCACCCCCAATTTTTGGGCTGGCTACGCCACTGTGTGAACGTCCATTTGCATTGCATCGTCAGCAGCCTGAAATGGAAAAGCACAATGTCGACTTTGCCTTTCCGTGGAAAATTTTCTGCAGACACGCATGCCTGTGTTGTTTGTGCTTATAATTAACACCTGCTATGTATTTTGCCCTATAAATAACCATTTTTGTTTTATTCGAGTACCCTTTCGTCCGACCTCTTGGTTAGCCCGTCGTTGAATGTGCAATTCACCACGAACGGGATGTTTGCGCGAAGACTTACGCCCACACACATGTGGCGCGAACAAGCGAAGACTAAAGCCCATATTTATGAAATGTTTGTGAGTTTTTGGGAACTAATGATTGCATTCCCAAACGGTGGCCAATGGCCCCCCTTCATTAAAGTTTGCCCCCCTGTCTCAAACCTCTAGTTACGCCACTGATGACAAGTACACAGTATCCTAATGTAAACCTCAATTTGGAGTGCAAAGATTTTTTAGGATGCATCACAACTAGGGTTGCCAGATGCGTTTTGTAAAAATACCGGCAATGTTGCCAACAGTGCCAGATCTAAGCTGTGTCGTAATTTGTAAGCGGCACAGGGCAAACAGAGAGACATTGAGTATTGCTAAGCCACAATTAATAATATTGCCCGTATTTTGGCTGGCTTATTACATTTCGGTGAGTGCGTGACTTGACAATCGCACCAAGGATTGCGTCAACAGCAACAAGTAAACTTCGCTGAAAGAACTGTCCTCACAAGATTCACCACTAGAGACATTATAATTTGAGAAATTCAACGGTTCTGTTGAGAAATTCGATGGTTGTTCGGCAAATTATTTATTTTCAAAATACCGGCTTCGGGCGCTGATTATCAAAATACCGGACTTTTATCGACCTCTACTAAATTAGCAGTAAAATACCGGCCATCTCTGGCAAGCCTAATCACAACGCCCCCCATCAAAAAAAGGAAACAACGGAAACTAAGCAACATTTGAATTAAAGCGCGAAATTAACATTTCTATGATTTTCTGCAGCACAGAACTGCACCAATAACAAGTATTATTACAGCGAGGAGAAGCAGCAGTGCAAATTCTACGTAAAGGCCGATTCTTGCTTCCCTAGGTCCCAGACTTAACCCAAGAAACTCGGTGCTGAAGCTGCTGTTTGACTTTTTTTGGCAGTGACTTTGGTCATCTCCGATACAACTTGCATATCTAGAAAAATAAGTGATTATGAAAACGTTTCGTGCTATTAAACTAGAAAATTTCACAACCACCAACAACATGTAAAGATTGTTTGTCATTTGAGGTCATAGGCTACTACTCAACCGTCTTTATCGAGCAAACCTTATGAAATACATAAAACCATGCTGTGCTGTTTTTTTGCCACGAAGATACTAAAAATTAGTCTGAAATACATCAAACATGTTTGGATAAGCTAAGCACCTTATAACACGTGCGATGTAGTTTTGTTCGTGGGTTCCATGAAATAAATGAGCCATCGGACCACGAGCGTAGATTGCTACATCTTCTCCAGAATGGGTTTCGGATTTTCTGGGAACCGCACTTTGAAATCGCGCCCTGGGAGCTTCTGCAAAACAAGCCCAAGCGTGTAATCTTAAAACTATTTCAAATGTAAAAATCATTTATAAAGTTTGCAAACAGAAGAAGATTATCTCACCAGCCTAAACCGACTTAAAGAAAAAACGATCTGCTCAAGCGTTTTCTTGTACATGACATGGTAGCAAATAGCAATGACATCAAATTGGGAAGAAATACTGCGCCCCCAAAAATGTTAGAAGAAAGATGAATCACACGTTTGGGCTACATCGTTCCTTACCTGCTAATTCTATCAAGAAAAAGTTTAAATACGAAGGCAATGATTACCTACAACAGACCTACCATTAATTGGACAAAAACTAACAAACCACAAGCACCTTCCTAGACAAAAAACAAACCGAAGATGTGTCATGGCCTTCCAAGCACTACTCACTTTGTGGTTGCTATGGAAAACACAACATATCCATGGTCCCAACTGTTACACAAATACTGACAAAAAGATATGTTTCCCGCTGAACCAAAACCTGACATGTGCAAAATATGGTATTTATGTGGCGACTTGTGTGATATACCATCAACAGTATGTTGGCCAAACACTTTTTTCACGAGATGTTCAGCGTACCGAGGTACTTGGAGCAAATCAGATAACAGGGATAAGCGACCAAATGGCGTTACCGCAGCACTGTTCAGTGTTCCATGACATTATAAATAAAACACTGTGGAATGTAAGCCGGGTTGTAACACTCTAGTACCTGTGAAGATAAATCACTTAGCAACAGTGATGGAGTCTTGAGACTCGTCTCGAGACCTATTTTTGCGAGTCCCGGCCTCGAAGGTTTCAGATGGCGTCTCGGTCTAGAAAGCTACAGGTCTCGGTCACAAGCCTATTGCCTTGGGAGTTTGAATACTGCAAAGATATGGCTTAATAAAATTTGTGTAATTCAACATGTTTTTGTTTGTTGTATATGCAGTTAAGAAACAACCACCAAGAAGGAAGGAAAAATTCCAGAAATTGGAAAACATTTCAACTTCGAAGTGGAGGTGACATTTGTTTTGAAAATGTTTAGAAAAATTTTGGCATACTCCACAAATTCTCAAGTCTAGAGTCTCGGTCTCGGATTTTTTAAGTCTCGGTCTCGAATTTTCAACGAGGTCTCTGCCTTGAAGTTTAGGTCTCGACTGCATCGCTGCTTAGCAAACTTAACGCACAAATTAAGATTTAGAGCATAATCCTCGTGTGAAATAATTGTTCTTGTACGCTTTTGCGTTGTTCACTGATTTTTCCCATTTGGCCCTGCAGACTTGTTTGACCATTTTTTTACCATCCGTGTAGGTTAGTTGCAGATGTTGGTTCCTCCCTTCACATCGTTATCATTTAATTTTAAAAGACGCTGCCTAGAGCACATCTACCAATTAAACTTACGAACGCAATTCTGCTTACGCACTCTCAGGAGCGGACACAGGCTAATTTGGTGGCAGGGGATGCGATATCGATTTGCAGTGAATCCAATGCTTCACAGGACCATATTGCGTAAATAAATCACTTTCGCGTACGTAGATTTACGAGGAAACAAGTCTAAGCTTGGTTTAGAAGAAGCTTGAGTGATAAAACTGGTCAAACTTTAACAATGCACCGCTACGGAACCAACAAGCAATGTGGCACATAACAACGATCTGACATAGTAACTGGCGACAGCGCAGGTACGTCGAGGACTCCAGATAAACAGTACACGTGACGATATAATACTTATTCTCATTGTATACAAGATTTGTGCAACGACATGATTCAATCATACGATTTGCAAACAATTTCCAGGCAGTTGTAACTGGTTTGAAAAACATAGCAACAAGCTCGAATTTTCATTCAAGGTCCAAAGCAAAAGCGGTGTCTCTATTGGAGTCAATGGAAAGAAGCACTTTTTGTTGCTTTGGCATGTGCAAAGAAGCTTATGGCGTTCACACTTCATTTATCTCAAACGCTGCAATCGATAGACGTGGATTTTTCGGCAGCATTGACAGAAAACGAAGAGGTACGGCAAACAATTTCTGCATGCCGGTCTGGCACTGAAGAATGGATTGGTCACGACCTTGCAGTCTATCGACAGGCAGAAACTTTGTGCCGAATGCTGGGTGCAAGCATAACATATCCACGTAGGGTGTCCTCTCAGGTTTACCATGCCTCGTATGACAGAGCCTATGCATCTGAACAGTATTTCAGGTGGTCTATTTGGTATCCCCATTTAGATTCAGCGCTAATGCATATAAATCAAGTGTTTGGAGATAAATCAAGAATGCCATTCAAGCTATGCTCTCCAGTGTTCCGAAATATGTACTAGAACGTTTCAAGAGGTGTACAAGTTTTACCGACACGTACTTAGTGTGATCAACATGAAAATGTTCTTTTTAAGAACTGAAAATATTTGTTGTGCGGAGGACGGAGGTGTTCGTCGGAAAAAACGTGTAGGGAGCACTCCCTTTCAAAAGAACTGCCTTCCCGATTTCCGAATGTAAAAGATATTTGCAGTATCGCTGTCATGATTCCGGTGACTTCATGCACCCCAGAGAGAACGTTTAGTGAGATGAAGATTTTGAAGTCACGTTTAAGGTCAATCATGGCAGAGCAGAAGACAGATTGAATGGGCGGCCTCTGCTCTATATGCACAAAGATAAGCCAGTACATGCAAAAGAAGTAATCAACAAATTTGCTCGATCAAACAGAAAGCTTGACTTTGTTCTGTGCAAGTTTTCACTGCGACTCGATTTGCGCAGGGGTTCTCGGAGTTTGGCAATGCTAAACTGCACTTCAAATGGTGAGGCCGAAGACAACTTCTCTGGTTCGGGCTGACCTGTAGCGGCTGCAGGTTTGCCTGCAAACATGCGTTTGGCAGTTTTTCGACCAGCAGTTTGCTAAGTTCGTTTTTGTATTTATTCGAGTTAGATGTTTTGATTGAAAAGCATTGGAGAAATTAGTTTGTATAGCGTTATTGCAGATCGTTTGCTGATCTTTCGTAATGTTTATGTTATTTTCATTGCTGATGGCGAGCAGCATAACATGGCTCGCAGATAGTTTTGTATGTTTGCAAAGTCATGGATCGGATCGTTAGTAAGAGCCAGTATAGGTTGTATTTTTTTCAATCAAGCGCTGAGTGGTCAAATTCGGTCCAGGCACGATTTCTTTCAGGTTCAGCGTGTAACCTTTCACATTAGACAGGGCACATCCGGTACGGCTGATGAAACGAAGAAACGTCTTTGACTAATTGTTAGCATAAGTTAATTTTTAGCATCTTTAGCGATTAAGTAATGTGCAGTACAAAAATATTTTTGGCGGTGATTTTCAATGAAATCAAGTGTCATGTCAACACCACTTTAGGTCTGGTGGGGGGATGCATCCCTTGCATCCCCCCTGTGTCCGCGCCTACGCACTCTACCAACGATATGTTTTGAGTCATCGCGGCGTGATTCTGTCAATATGGGTGTGTTGCTCGGTTATTGGCGTCAGATGGTTTTCCAATTTTAGTGAAACCAATTATTTGGGAACAACGTACCTTCCAGTTTCTACTTGTCGCAGCTTGTGTTTTGATTTATTCAATTTAGTATTGAGTTTTCTTGCTTTCTCTGTTCTTGCGTCAGCCTTTCAACGTTTCACCCGTAAGCATTGCTTGCAGATGACAGGACTGAAGATGAGTGGTGTTGCGTAAAATCGATTTCTTGTTTAAAAAATTTGCTGATTGATTAAACTTCGTCGGCCTTAATTGTGGGGACTAGAAAATTAAGTAATGATACTTGTAAAAAATTTCCCTAGATTTTAGACACTACTCAGGCACGCTGAGCCAATTTGGCTAAAAGCAATTTACAACCTAAATTTTGAAATGCTTGCAGTTCACGTTTAAAGCTTTTCTTTCAGTAGCTGATTTTTATGCGCTCTGTCAAGCAATCCTCTCGCAATCTGCATAAGTTTTGCGTTATTGGAGCTGGAGGGGTATTTGCTTGGCCCGTCCATGGTTACCTGTCGTGTAACAAAAACATGTATGACCAATATGACCAGCGTTGAATGACGTGTAACAAGAAAAGATATTTTGGTCAAAACGAATTTGCGCATGTAGGTAGTAGGTGCACCAATATTGCCCAACCTTTAACTCATTTGTGATCGAAATTGTCATAAATCATTTGGCCACAGGTACATTATGTGCTGGAAAATTGCAAATTATCGTTGAAAATAGCATATTTTCATGTCTCAACCTAATTTACTTCTGCTGAATGTAGAAGCTTCGAGCAGAATACGATTTTGATCTTCAACTGGCCGCCAATAAGGACTACTGGTGAAATTTTGGCATTTTTCCTGTCTTTTTCGTGTCTTTATTACGCATACCTCCCGAATTTTCCGTTGGGAAATTGTGTTTATTTTTGTCAAAATAAAAATCTCTCCAAAATACAACAAGTTCGTTTTTCCGGGTTAGATGAGCTTGAGAACAACTTCTGAGTTGATGAATACAGTTTTCCGTCCGAAACATTTCAGCAAGCCTGGATGATATTGGGTAAACATTTTTTAGTTACTTTGGCCAAAAATACCAACGGTGAAAGTTTTATTTACCGTACCTGAGCAGGGAAGTTATGTCCAACCGGTAAGTGGTATAGTTGGTTGATCACCCACCATCAAAACGTGTAGGCTTCGATACCCGACCGAGCCATCTTGAGGACGTGAAAAATGGCACCTGTTCAGCCTCGTGCTTGGCGTTGGTGGATGCGTGCAAGGGAAACGGTTAACACGCGGTACGACCATTGATCTGTCACCAGAGCAGCATGCAATCCGGAAGCAGCGGCGTGGCTCACGACGCAACCAAGCGGAGATGGGCGCCGCAGACCACTCGCGACACTCCGAAAGGAGTACAAAATCCGAGTATAAACGGAACTGAAGTTGTGTCTGCAGTTTTCTATTTGACAGCAATTATGTCTTTGAAAATACTAATTTGTAATACATTTGTCACACGTTACTTGAACCTTTCTAATTTTTGTATCCTCTTGGAAAACTTTGTCTCAACATCCAGAAATTTTTCTGCCAGCGTCCAGGTGCTAACACTGAGATGCATTCACTTTGACAGACTCACCCAATTCGACGGCGGTTACATTAGCACGAATTTGGCAAATTTCTGAAATATTTCCGCCTTGATATCCTGGTCCATTGCCATATGTAATTGTTGTGTAGATTTTGCCATCTAAAGCGATTTCTGGGTCAGAGTTCGACGGAGCAAGACCTGCAAAGGTAGGAGTCAGTATAGTTTTTTTGACCTGACCGATCAACCATCTTTCAGTATTCTTCTTTAGGACTGCCTTAAAAAATAAGTTAACTTCCATTTATCAAGCCACATAAAAGCACTGTTGACAAACCTTACGCAAAATTTTCACCTAAAATCGGGTTTCCTCTGAGACTGTACCCGCCCATGGTCATCACATGGCTATGGTCAGCAGTAACAATAATGAGAGTATCACTTTCTGAAGTCAAATCCACCGCTCTTTTCACAGCTTCGTCGAGAGCTAATGTATCGTGTAGAGCTAAGTATGGAAGGGTGCCGTGATGAGCATGATCTGTTATTTAGAAGAAACACGAAATCAAACCGACTTGAATAACTATAGCAGTTGAAAAAGATACCAGCAAAGTTTCAATAATATTTTGCATCTGCTCTGTTTTAAAATGGCAGAAAAATTTGTAATTAAAAGATAAAGGCTAATTGCACACTGGAAAATAGTAAAAAAAGACAATTTGTTTGAATGTTCGTTTCGCGAATCCGAAAACAATCTCGGTAAGAAGCTTTTGGGTCTGCTTCAATTATTTTCTTTTTCTAATTTTTCAAAGCCACGTCAGTGAAGATCTTCCGATACGATAGTTACCAGCTGGACGTTGCAAAACCTCCTGTCTTTACTTTTTTGGGTTGTTGAATGGAAAAACCATCAATTTCGTTCATTGCCAGCTGCACACTAATTAATCACGAAACTTGGCGAGCCTCAGTTCAAACGAAAAACCATGTAAGTCTTTTTCGTAAAATCCCTGCTAGATGATACGAAATTAAGGTTTCCAAAATCAACAGTTGTAATAACAACCTGCATGGCATCAAAAAGTTGGTTGAGGGCTTGCATGATTGTTTTTGATTGAATCATCTGGAAAGACACGAAATCTCTGACCGAAAATCTTGACATGATCGAAAATCTTGACACTCACCGCATTCGCGATTTTATCTCTTTCGACAATCGCTGTACAAGGAAGACCAACGTACCTATTCGCCCTGCTTCGACGTACAGGAAGTATCCTTTATTGTTTTTACGTAGCATTTTGATTGCTTTCTCTGTCATGTCAGCAAGCGATGGCTCCTTTACACCAGTTTCGTTTCTGCGTTCTGCTTCATACTTCATATCTTCTGGCTCAAACATTCCTTAAAAAACAAGTACACACTGGGCAAAACAAAATATTCGGATAGACTGTTGGGTTAAAACAAACCATGTAAACGCACTGGGTGAAAAACAAATACTCGGAATCACTGCAGGCAAAAAAGTTGTTATTTATAATGACCATACTTTTATTTAAAGCTCCGCAATTAATACGCGCGCGCGCACTTAGCATCTTGGCAAACGCGCACACTGGTTTTATGTTTGGAACTACAGAGAGGCGTCCATATGGTCAGCACTCGCGTTGCATTTTGCGGTCCCCCTGATGTCGTTGCGCACCCTCACTTTCTATTTGTTTAGGTATGCGTGACTGGATGGTGGAACGATTTCCAAGGAAGCACTGCGATGCTCAGTTGCTACATTCTGCTGCGTGCAGAACATTAGTGGCACCAACCTGTAAACCCAGTATCGGGATGTCGTGGCTTAAATTTCATTGGTGTTATTGGCTGGTTCGACTGCGATCTACTAACGCAAAGATGAGCTAAGCTGGATTATAGATCGCTGGCGGTGACTGGCAAGCGGTTCTCAGCACGTTCCAACCAAAAGCACTTCACAGACATCCTGCAGGGTATCGCATTTCTGCTTCGCGCGAAAATCATCGTTGAGCATCGAAAATAGCAATAAGAGAATTGCACAAATTTGGAGATTGGTTCTAGGACAACTGTCACCCGGACAACTGCCACCTAGGACAATCGCCACTCAGGACAGCCACCCGGACAACTGCCACATACATTAGGTCAATTGTACTTTTTTGTGTACTTTTTCGTTCCTTCTGTACATCCGTGTATGCATCACAATTATGGTGTTATTTCAGTAAGGTATACATCCAGAGACTGCGTGTGGCCAATAATTTTGGTTGCAGGGCTATACAACCTGCCGTGGCGATCGAGTGTTAGTAGTCCTAGTCGCCAGGTTCAATGTAGCATTCCTAGGTTTGAGGCCTTATTCAGAAAAAATGTGTACCTGTTCCTTGAACGGTGCAGAGTCTAACAACGTATGATTGCGCGCTTTGATGCAGTCAGATTGTTTATATTCGTCCTTATTCTTTGAACACCACGACCGCATCTTACTTTGTGACTGAGTTCCCGGACGTTACAGTGTTAGTTTGAGGACGCGTGCCGGCCACCACAACGCATTCGTACTTCACCTCTTGGCCAGGGTTGGACCTTGATTCTTACCATGCGATGTTCCTGTCCTACTCTGGATGTAGTGTTGTACCAAGTGTTACGAGTTAGCGAACGACTGTGCAAAGAAAGTGTCTGTATTGTAGTGTTGTACGAATTGTTAACGAGTTAGCAAACAATTGTGTCCGTAATCCTGTGGTCCCACACCCAACGCCGCTACAAAATGTTCGTGTCTGTTATTATAAATTTGCGTTGTGCAGACAGTGTGTGCTTCTGCGCTATGGATTTCGTGACTGGTACAAACATTAAAAATAAAATAAATATTTCTTATTTTCAAACTTACCCCAAAGCCGATCGGTGGTCACCGGATCCACTGCATCAAACTGCTGCTTGTTCCACACATACTCCGCTCTCAGTTTTTTTGCCTTTTGTTGTTTTTTCCACATGTCAATCAAGTCTTGACCATCCTGCCTGTTGTTCGTGCCGTTTACGTATTCAGGGTCCATTGTTGTGTTTGGCTGGAAATATTTCCGGCCACCTCCGAGCGTAACCTGAAGTATGCACCTTGATGTAAGCGATCTAATTAAAAATAGCTGTTCGGGGCTTGCCATATTTAATTAATTGGAATTGTGCTAATCCGTCTTGATGCAAGTAGATCTTTTCGTGCAGTTGCTTCTCTTAAAACGGACTTTCCATGAAAATTCCAGTTCAGTTGGTACAACTTTGTTGCAATACATTACGAAAGAGAAAAAATATGCTATTTGTCATAATCTATTTTAAACATCAAGTAATACGAAAACCTTCACACCAAAGATTCTTGAAAGTTTAGCTCACTAGTTTGTGCTCATGCTGTTTGTTTCCCTCTAAATCGAACAACGATTATAAGGTGACAAGTTTCAAAACCAGATGTTTGCACTGATATTTTTTAATTTAGTACTGTACTTCACCAATCATGGGATGACACCTTGAAAATGAAATATCAATTACAAGATGTTCCATGTTAGCAGTGTACAAAGTTTCCAATAGCTAGCTACTAAACTTGTCGGAAGTACGGGATGTTTTGCTTCATACGAAGTCAGAAATTTTGCGGCCCGGAGCAACTTATATACGTTGAATAGTCAAGATCAGAACCTCTATCTCCATGGTTCTCAAACTGTGCGTCGTTTTAATTTTCCAAGGGCTTCGAACATAAGTAAAATCAGTGCAGTTTTATTCATTAAAGTAATAATAGTAGAATTCAGTGCAGTTTTATAACTTTACCGAAGAACATTGTTCAAGTGCGATCATAATGGCAGTAGATAGCCTAATTACTATCTCATGACTACATAACTGCAGTTATTTTTAGTTAAAAATGTTCACTAATAAAGTTTACTTTTATTTGAACCAAAATACAAATAAAATAAAATATTAGGGTCGTTTATATCATGCTTTCATCAATTATCTAAAACTTAGATAATACGTGTCTTTATTAACATCGCATTGCTGGTGCGTCGCAAGTCCAGCAAACTTTTCCAAAGGCGTCGCAACGAAAAACGTTTGAGAACCCCTGCGAGTCTATCTCATGGTTAAAGTGCTGTTGCCGATTGAACGCTACACTTCGGATGCTTATTGTCACATATTTACAGTACATCTGCGCAACAGAACCATTTGCAAACTTGCAACGTTGTGCAGTTTTCTAAGACAAATCATTTTGTTTGCCGACTTCGTTTCTTGCTGTTTTCTCTATGTTTCAATGACGCGATTTTATGGCACAGCAAAAACAAAATTACAGCGTTTCTTTTAAAACCCAAGTTCTGACTCGTCAGGAAACATCCTGAAGTTTTGCTTATGGGCATAAGCTCTGTAATGTGCATGGCGTTTGACAAAATCAAAATATTTTGTGAAATGCCGCATGTGGTACGATCTCTAACATGTGGTATGAATTAAAAGTGTAAAACAAGTAACTTTTAAACGTAATATCCAGGGGTGCAGTGCTAAGAAAAGAAGAGGGGGAATGCACCAAAGAAACTAACCATTTTTAACAATACTTCAAACTCGTTTTGAAATCAGTATTTAATGAAGTAGGCTACTCACTTTCATTGCACTACAAACGAAAACATGAAAAAGTGCGGTAACGCCCTTCTCACGAGTTCCCGCCCCACTGCAGCTCTGGCATATCGCAATAACCGTGTTGTCGTGCAATCATAAAATTATATTTGTCTGCAACCAATTCCAACTGAAATTTCAAGTTATATGAGACATCTTCAGTGCATCCTGGTGTTATGGCACTACACAAGAAAGTACTGAGAAATGCTTTGCTGGTGAATGCTCTACCTTCATTGTGAGGTATCACAAGGATTTCTTCCAGCACATGGCCATCAGGTGCAGCACAAGACGGGGCTATTATTAGGCAAACCTCGCACCAAAGCGAGCTATGAAGGTGAAGCACCGTAATTTATCTAGTTTCAATTCGTTGCAGCAAACGACCACAATCCTGAAGACTTGAACTGTTTGCGCAGTATAGGCATATAGCAACAGCGGACAGCTACCAACACGAAGCAAGCGGCCAGAGCAGAGGTGTATCTACAAAAGGCAGAGAGGCACGAATGACCCAAGAAGCGTGGCTTACTTCGCTTTCCTATTTGGATACCAAGATGGTACCGCTTAAAGTGATGCAGTACCAGAGGTTTGCTTGACCCTGTACGCTGTGGCGTAACTGACTGGGGGCAAGGGGGCGAGACGCCCCCTGGCAAGCTAAATGTAAAAACTGGGCCACCTTTAGCAGATATTTTGATATTTATTATTCATTTGGTTTTCAGTTGGTTGCTGCTTTTTGCGTTTATCGGGGTGTTTTCGTTTTTTTAGCCAGTTTAGACATCCACGACATCCGGGTTCGCTATCATTTCTTAACTTTTTTCTAAGTGTTGGCTAGTGGTCCGCCTACGGTGGTTAATGGGCCCCCTTCAAAAAACTTTTGCCCCCCCTGTCCCAAATCTCTAGCTACGCCACTGCCTGGAAGCACATGCAGTCTCTTGTGTCCTCCCATGTCAACTCGTCAGGATCCACAACTGGGCGGAAGGTCTTCGGCATGTATGTCTTAAATATTTTTACACCCAGTGGTGTAGGAGGCAGGGGTGCAGGGGGTGTAAACGCAACCCCAAAAAGTTTTGATTTGTTAAAAATTTGGGCAAAATCCCTGAAAATCAGAACAAATCCGTAAATATCTAGGCCAAATCTCTGAAAATCTGGGCAAAAATGGTTCCCAACGTTCTTTGACTTCACAAAATGACGCCCAATGTTTGCAGAAAAACAAGTGAAGACCAATTTTTGGATGTCCCACCAAAAAACGGTCAGCAAAAGTTGCACGACAACTTTTTGGGGAAGTTTGGGAAAATTTGGGCAAAAATCTTTTGCACTCCCAAAACTTTGCTTGCTCCTACACCTATGTTTACACCGAACATTCGCATCCAGCGTGTTGCGACCTACTGCATTTTATGTAGTCTTGTCACTGGAAGTGACATAATACGCTTTTTCCTGTATCAGGTGTTCTTCCTGGTCTTTCGTTTGAAAAGCAGAAATTTGATGCAAATTGTTTTATGTTGATGACATCTACAGCAAGACAGCATACTTTGCTTACCAAGGTTCCACTTAAGTTTATTCGGCAACAAGACACCTTGAACAAGTTCCGCTGGCACGAGTGAGTGTTGGCTTTTGTCAATATTTTAAAGGAAGCATAATCGATTGAAACCACTGACAATTTTTCACGTTTCAGACCATAATAGCATTTTGTTGCTTAAAGAGTTAACGTTTCTTTTTTTGATGCTTTCACAGCCAACTTCCCTGTTACCAACACAACAGCCAGTTCCAACACCACACTGCGTGTGCCTAAATTGGTCATTAATATTACCGCCGTAATCATTTCCCGGCAAGAAAGACAAACACGATGAGCAAAGTAAAATTTTTAAATTTAGTTCTGTCGCCATGGTGTAAATAAGCTATGTCCAAGCTACGGCCCGCGGGTCGCATGCGGCCCAGTCGAAGGTTTTGAGCGGCCCAGTTTAGGTTTTCGTTGCAGTAAAAGTATCCTACATGACAACTTGTCCTTATATTGATAATCTTGAATTTGATATTTTTGTTGCAAGTGGCCCTCACTCTCAGTGCCACTTTATCATGACTGTTATTGCAGTTAGGATTCGAACGCTTTCAGTATATTAGCTTTAGGTACATTTAGTTTGCTAAAGATCAAAATAAGCTATTCAATGTGCGGCCCTCTTTAATATGTTCTTCGATGTGCGGCCCTGGTTAAGATAGTGACATAATTTTTGGCTCAGTAAGCCATTTGGGTTGGACATAGCTGGTGTAAATTAATCGATTGCTTGTAGGGCGTACCTACACAGCAAAAGCGGTACTGCGGTGCATAAGAAATAAATAGGATGAGAACAAAGACGTAGTAATGTCAATACTTTGTGCAAAACATGTCTATGAGGAATTTTTTCAAACTTTCGCAGTACCCTTTGGACAAAATTTTCAGCTTTTTGTGCTTCAGCTGCAGCAGTATGGTTGGGAAACACAGGCGGAGTGCGTGGATACGCTACATTTATTTTAGTCGTTTACTCTCCTGAAACATGGCGTCACTGCAGCGTAAGTATATTGATACAAATAAATTGGCCAGTTGACATTCCAGAGAAAGGTTAGGTCCGATAAGCACGTTAATTCAAATGACCTACGGGGAATTACTTAGCACCGCGTTCTCGCGCCGTGAAGTGTTTTTTAAGATATTTGCCATGCGCGCTGCAATCTGTACTACATTTGCCGCTTAACCAGAACCGTCGCCAGAAAGTCTTCAACCGGGGGGCATTACGTTTATGCAGGGGGGCTTGAAAATGTGAAAGGTTGATACAACCTACAAACTTCAGTGATTTACAGCGCTTCACATTTCAATTTAGGGGGACTTGGAGCTTTGTTTGGTGTGGCTAAGCCGCTGAAATACCACCAGTGGCGACGGGACAGCGCTTAACGCTTTGGTGTGTAAGCCCGCATACATTGACAGTGCCTTGTCCTATCAAACTGATTGCTCCACCATGCATAAGTAAAAATACAATACAATTCTTATACCTATTTTTGTTATTGAATTTCGCAACAGAAAACATGTTTTACCTTTTAAAGATTTTAACAGAGAGTCGCCACATAGCCATTGTTCTAAACCTGACATTCAGTGATGCACCAAAAGTTTTGAAAAACCAGCTATTAGTGAAATATTTTATTTTTAACTACAACCGTGCCGGTAAATTCCTGACAGCGATGATGTAGACCTGTTGTTTAGAATGGGTGAGTGTGAGAGAAAAGGGGGCACCAAAATGTGAAAAAAGTGAAAAGAAGAGCACAAACGCGTCATCTATTTTGCTAGGGGCGCCATTTTAATTAAGAGGCTTAATTTAGAAATTATTGCTCTGGATTTGCCTCCTGTAGTTGATCCGTGATTGACGGATGCATAGTTCTCGATTGACTAAGTGTGGTTTGGACCGAGAACAAGGATATTAGGGATCACCAGACAGATGAACGGAAAAGCACATGCACTGTTACAAAAAGAAAGTGGCAAAGAAACTGCCGTTTGTACTACGAGTTGGAGCTGATCTGGAAATAAATTTTCCAGTATTTGGAATCCAGTTTATGTCCGAAATTTTCCAAGATTGCATTTTAGACGTTTTCACCGTGTGGTCTGCGGACTTTCGCGCTTCAGCGTACCGTGAATGTAAATAAGATGTGGTTTTGTTTTGAAGCCATGACTTGTGGGGTACTTTGTTTGAATAGCATCTTTCACCTCTTGGATCCAACAAAGGTTACTTTTTTGCCGTTATTCGCCACACCGAGTCAGGGTTGCCAGACGGTGCCTAATTTGGCAAATATTGCCATAAATCACTATTTTCCAAAAAATTTGCCAATTTTTATGGTAATATTTTTTAATGCCAAAAATTTGCGATTTTTTAAATACCAATTGTGACTACTCTATTAATATTAACAAAATTTATCAAATTAAACCAAAACTTCAGAAAGTACAGCTCAGATGTCTGAATATGATTTACTGCTTGAGGAATTTTCAAAACATTGCATAGCAATTTTGACATTTATGGAAACTTTCGAAGAATAAAGATGAAATTATATATTCTGATCATTTTTAAGAAATCTTATTGGAAATTTTCTTTGTCTTGCTCGTTAATTATCTCCTTACAAGATTTATCTTGAGACAGGTTATCTGATCGAAAATTTCGTAAATTATTGGTATTCAACCACAAATATGCTGG
>JGI24021J15306_10004553_pt1 | contig 16167 bp, 8 predicted proteins | sample Ectturendosymbi1_FD_15306 | JGI IMG/M metagenome (IMG submission 15306) | reverse complement strand
CCTTCCCACTTGGTAGCTTTGTTTTATTCCCCGTGCTTTTCTTCTGTTTTGTTTTATTTTCATATTCCTAATGTTTGATTACGGAGCTTTTGGCTTAATGTTAATTTTCTTTATGATTCATTTCTATTTGTCTTCGTTTCAAGTGTTTTTTGATTTTGTTTTGTCATGATTATCTGTTTCTTTCTTGTTTTCGGGTGTTCCTTTTATTTGTTCTTTTTCCTTTTTTGGGTTTTTAATTGACTGCTGTGCAGCATTACTAGTGCTCATATTCTTTTACATAAATACTGCCAGCAGTCGTCCTGTGTTTCATGTTGGGTACACGACAAACAACTGGTAAGCTTGTGCTACGAATGGCAGCGACACGCTCCGAGGACTGTCTAACCACTACATCGTTATCAAGACTCTTCGCGGAGCGTCAGTGTTGAGCTCTGACAGGTCGGGCTTCATGGTTTCCATCTGCGTTGAGATCTCCTCAATGTGCCTTGGCAGCTGGAAGGACGTACTACTTGATGCTTCGCTTACTTCTTGTTGTCGTTACTGCTCATTGATTTGGCTTTTGTTGTCGAATTTTGTGTGGGTTTAACGCAGTCTTGCTATGTAACGGAAGGTTTTGGGATGGTTTTACTTCCGCTGCTTCGGCTTCTTTATGGCCCGTGACCAGTCGCGACCATCCGTAGACCCACCGCGTGGCTGCGTCAATGAATTCTTGCAAGCACATTTGCCTACGCCACTTACGCATCCTGTGTAACCTACTGAACTGTTATTTTGTTTGTTACGTCACTGTACACTTGCTAGTTTGTTTTGGTTAGTTGTTCCTACTGTGACCTTTTCCTTTCCAATGTTAAGTGGGCAACTGGGTTTCCAATTTTAATTAGATTTTCTTAATCGGTAACTTTACTGTTTGTGGGTTTTGTTTTATTTTATTCTGTTTATACTTCATGCACTTCGCAGAGCTGATGATGCCTACATCGTAGGCGAAATATATACTCAGTAAGATCTCAAAGTGTCTGATTTTTTGCTGAGAAAGGACTTCTTTCCGTAGACTTCGCTTGCAGGTTGTGCGACTGACGATGCGTAGTGTTACGTTAAATCGATTTCCTATTAAAATTTTGTTATTTGATTCTAACTCTGCACTTGTGTGGAGACTAGTATCTTCAAAAACACATAAAAATNTGTTCTACAGGTGCGTTTTGTATTGTGGAAAGACTTAGGTGATGCTTGAATAATCACGTTTCACGTAAAATCAGGTGGGGACCAATCTGCAAAATCATGCCAGGTTTAAACCGGTCCATAGTTAGGCATACCATACGTCTCGTTTTAGCCGGGACAGTCCCGGTTTGAAGGCTTTGTCCCGGCGTCCCGGTCAGTCAACCAAAAAGTCCCGGTTTTGCATTCAGTCAAGAAGTATGAATAGCATGTGGTCTGATAAGTGATAATAGAAGCATAATGTAAAAGCCCTTATCTGCAAGGCAATTTGATACTGGCTTTTCCTGCTGTGATTTCTACGAGAAAATAAAATCGAACAAAGACTTCTTGAAGAAAATATTGTCTGCGGAAAAGTATTATTGGCGAATAAGAAAATTTGCAAATGCTTGAACATTGCTTTGTTTCTTGGTAAAATGTATTATTTTAGTTTTTCTTGGTGTCTTAACTGTAGGAATCGAAAATAGCTACATACTCCAAGTAAGCTATTGACCACATTTATCTGATTAGGCTCGTTGTTCTGAAGCGTCCCGGTTTTCAGTAACAAAAATATGGTATGCCTATCCATAGTGCAAAAAGATTGCCAGTCGTGACGATCTATACGCTTGCTGTCACCTTTTTCTGATTACACCATTCATGGTTGTTTGGTCACTTGCCACTTTGCATTGCATTGCCTTGCCTACACGTTAGTGTCGAACGTGAGTCCCACTGTCAGATCTTGTTTAGTTTCCAATCGGGTGGTTGCTGCGTTTATTGTCTGATTAACTTTGTGCATTACAGATGTTTTCTTAGTTGATTAAAGCTGAGTGGAAGGCTTTATTTGCTAATAGGTTCTGTCATAACAGCGACCCCTACGTAAGATCATACCATAATTCAGGAACGTCAGGGCAGATTTTCAAAATAATAACAACCAAAACAAAAAATGTGTAATAATTTTTTTCTACAGATACACTGAAGTACACCACACATGCATAAGATTTCTTATATCAATAATACCTGCTTTAGTGAAAGCAACGGTGCATCAGTGTTGCATTTGGAAGAATGAACAACAGTACCGGGATCTGAAGGATCAAGCTGAAATGAGTCTTTTGCATTTGGGGAAGACCCACCTAAAATAACCTTTAGTTTAGTATCCTTCATGACTAAAATTACACCAGTTTTAAATGGCAAATTATGAACATACAAAAACATATCTAAAAACTTGCTACCAGTATTACTCACTATTAACATGCATCTTAAATTGCAGATGGTGTCCAGTTTTTCAATAAAAAACAAAATATAACAACTGCTTTAAAACAGGGAAAACGAACAAAAAAATATTATACCAAGCCATATTGCCAAATGTTACAATTTTTACAAATTTGAATTTAGTTCAGCGAAGCCTGATTAATTTAAACTTCATCAAATACCCAAGCAAGTGTTTCACTCTTGACACTTTTCTGTTGCATCTAGCATCAGACAATTTTTGATGCTCTTTAAAATTACTAGCTGAAGGCATGTTACAAGGGTTTGGACCTGCTTGTGCTCAATATTCAATAAAGCTTTAAAAAGTAATTTCAAAATTTAAGTTTTTCTTGCAACTAGTTTGTCACAAAATACTGAAGCAAAATTGTACATATCACTATATTTCCCAGGAAAACCATGTTTACAAAGCAATTTCTTCACAATTCAAGTGGACCTCAATTCAGCTCAATCCAGATAGAAAGTGATTTCTGACTACTTGATCAGAATGTTAGCATATAACTATAACTAAAAAGTTACACACTTGATGCACTGCAGAGTCAGCTGACTCAGCCCTTGAGCAATGTTCCAAAAACATTTTCAATGGTTCAAGGCATTCCACTGTTAAAGAAACGTAGTATCATTTAAAACATGTAACATGTTCAAAACACCAAGTCCAAGGTGATTTCCACCACAGTTAGGGTCTATAGTTATTACTTGGTTTTCATCCTGTTTAGTGTGGTTAAGCATACAGCACAAAGCTCATGAAAGTTTTGCATACCTATTGTTAGCTCTGTTTCATGAGGCTTTTTCAGAAGACGTCTTCGCTTCATCCGACGATATTCTTCATACACACTTTTTACAACTTGTTCTGTAAAATAGACATCAGTAATGTTGCATTTTGCCATAGCAGGGAAAATCAGTAGCACTGACATGAATCAATCCTTGCTTCATCACATATACTAATAGTACAACAGTAAAATATTGATTTTAATATTGTTTTTCGAAATGAAAAACGATATCACATACCCAAACAGTTTGCATGTTAATCACAATACACAGCAATGTTGTTTTGAATGCCTATATCCATTCAACAAAATCTTTGAAACGCTTACATATACCCATTTATATTCTTAAGTTAACCAAAATAAAAGCTATCTGACTCCAGTGTTTCCCAAGATTTTTTTAGGTCGGCTGGTGTCCAAAAAGTGCCGTCAAGATCAAAAGAAAAATGAGGACATATGAACATACATTTCTTACACTATCTTTGATGAATGGCCAAAAAAAGAAAAAACATCTTTACTTTTTCAAACAGGACCAGTCATCACATTCATCTGAAGACAAAAATGAAATGAGCAGTACCCAAACTGTCCACCTTTTCCTTCAAAAATTAGCATTTTTACAAAACTTGGAAAGAATGTTTGTGTCTGAACGCCACATCAACAGGTCCGTAGCCAGGTTTTACGGTTGGGGTGGCAAGATTTTTATTTTGTTATATGTTTAAAACATTTTTCTTGGCACAACAAAATTTGGGAGATACTGCCCTAGAATGCCCCCCTGTGACTGCAAGCCTGCACAGCAAACAGCTTTGTTTCCAGATGCATAAATTGTGAAAATGTTCCCAGCACATTTTTCAGAAAATCTTGCAAGCCGAAAACGTACAAAATGTGTCTGAACATCATCACAAATAAGATTTGTTTCCAGACATGTAAACTACGAAAATGTTTCAAGAGCATTCTTTAGAAACTTAGCAAGAGGAAAACTTCCAAAAGGTGTCTGCACTTCACAGCTAACAGCATGGTTTCTAGACACATGAATCGTAAAAAGTGTGCCCAGAACATTTTTCATTTAACTTGCAAGCTGAAAACATGCAAAATGTGTCTGAATGCCAACGCAAACAGATTTGTTTCCGGAATCTGGACCAATAAAGGTGTTCTTAGACTAGACATCAAGCACAGTGAATTGTTTGTTTATTTATTCACACTGCTAATCACTCAATTGCTAATTATCATGAATATCAATTAAAAAATCTTGAAGAAAAACGTTAACACATTGCGTGCTGAGCTATCTGCTCATGTCTCATACCATAATATGCGAAACGGTGTTGCGAAGCAGGTCGTGTCTGCCGGCAATTAGTTGCGTAGCGCGTGAAGTGTTGTCTGGCTGCAAAATGCTTTGTCTCTTTCGATTTATTTGTGACTATAACTTACGAACCACAGGTGCTACAAAAAAATCTGAAACATTATAAGAAAGTCAATTTGTACCTCCTGAACTGATGTTCTTTTCGGACTTTAGCAACGTCACTGCGACGTATTACAGTGCAACAACTGTAGCTCTCTGATTCGTAGATCTTATTTGAAGAACACTTTGCTAAATCATTTCCAAACGAATTTGTTGAAACCAGGTTAGCGTTTTTAATACAACTGTTTTTTTGCAGCAAATTTTTAGAATAAACTTCAGAAATCATCGCTTTGTTTGCCTGCAGTGTGGGTGAATAATACAAAGAACTGTAATACGCCAAATAAAACAATGAAATGTGAGAGGCCAAAGCCAACAACCAATCCTGGTATGACACATGAAAGGCAAGTAATTGTAAATTACACATGTTTCAGGGAGTGATATTTGTTGAAGCATGGTATCATGCAAAGTCCCACATGCAGCATAGCGTTTGCCACGCCTTCTGCACAATTTGCACCTTCGCTGAGACCCTTTGTTCGGGCTGTTGCTGGAATGACGCTCAGCACTCATACTATTCATTTTTGAATGTAGAAATACACACTGTTTTACCTGAAAAATTAAAATATTAGTCTAACAGCACAAAAATAACCACAAGAGCTTAACTGTACTGGGCTAACTGCGAAGCAACCACGTTGGATTTCAATGTGAAACGAGTTTATCTGAGCAATGATTCGTGGTAAACACCACATATTCTCGCAGGTTGCTCCTCTTCTTATATCTTTATTCTCTGAGTTGTGCAATGCTCTTTCAACAAGAAAAAATGCATCGCAAGTGCTTCAGTCCAACCATGAATCGCCTGCATGATCAATGCGAATTGTAGATGAATGCCTGTGGTGGCACTTTTGACGTGTGTTTTATGACGTGGGTTTACTCCTTTATGCACGCCGTGGACATACATGTAATGACACGCATTGTCGCTCCTACGCACGCAAAGCGTTAACACCTTCGCTGATGGTATGTTTAAGTCTAAATCAAGCAATTGGCACGTATCTTGCCAACTGCATAAATTGCCAAGCGATTGTGCTAGAGAACTGTTCAACAAGTCTTCAAGTCTGCAATGAAAAAAATATTTTTTGGTTTTGGGTTTCGGTTTTTTGTGAGTGATGTCATAAATGGGATAGTTTTAGGCCTTTATGGCCCACTTCATCTGGCCCTAGGCCCAAACTGCTAAATGGTAGTAGTTCACTCACGTTTTTATTGGAAACTAGGCTAAAATCTGAGTCTTTTGAGACTTTGGATGACTTGCTGGGTTTTCAGTTCAAAAGTGATGACCTAAAAACAACAAAATAAGTAATTTAACCACTAATTAGATACTAAATTGATTTGTTGCTTTTAGATCATAACTTTTCAACCAGAGATGCTAGACAGTTGATCAAAGGCTAAAAAGACTCAAATTCAAGATAGTTTCCAATGAAAACTTGAGCAAAATACTCCCGTCTAGCGGTTGGGCCCTGGGCCAGGTAACATGAGCCAAAGTGGCCAAAAACCTACCTCACTTATGACATCACTCACAAAAAACCCAAAACCCAAAACCAAAAAAATTTTTTATCATTGAGGACTCGAGTCTTGTGAAGTTTTGAACAGATCTCTAGCACAATCGACTGGCAAGTTATGGAGCTGCAAAATGCGCAAAATTAGCAGCTTAATGCAGGATTTCGAAGTATGAGTATTTCGTACACCGGAGTCAAATGGGTTAATAACGCAATAGTTTTGCAGGTTTTTAAAGAATCAAATAATTGGAGCATATTTGGCAGCAACCACTTGGCACAATGGTACAACATTCTAAACAACCTTCTCTTCAAAAAACCCTGCAATGTTATTACAGCCTATGGTAGCAAGGTGCACAACAAACAGTTTTCTACCAAAATATGTAGAAGATCTGAACAATGAAAACCAGATCATCCCTATAAGCCAGGGGTGTACAACCTTTTGCCATTGCCTGCTGCATTACTTTGCTTTGCATGAAGTATGGCTGTCAATGAGTTCAAGTTATATTTATGAGATATGTCAAATTAAATAATAGGTTGTATCCGGTATATGTCATTTACATTTACAAACATAAATTGCATATTCATTCTATAGCTCTCTGTGACATCACCATCCAGATTGTTACGCATCCTATCCTGTCGATTGATTTTCTTGCCTTGTGTTTGTTTTGCTTCAATATATGCCAGCACAGCTGCCAAATATTATTTTTTAAATTACATGTGGACGGCTGCAAATTTCATTATCGAAGGCTGCAAGTTGTACACTGTTGCTGTAAGCATTCAATGTAGTAGCTCCATTGTATCAACTATCAATCTGTGAACATGTACAAGCACCGCATTGCCCAAGAGTGTTAATAATCTGCTAAGCACAGAGCTTTAATCAGAACCACAAATAACTGGTTTACTGCAACATACTTTTGTTTCACAAGCAACAACAGCCTCACCAGATGACATGCACACTTTGTTAGATCCAAGCACAAAAGGTGATTTGCTGGAGACTTCAGATTCCACTTTGGAGTAAGGTAAAGAATTGTGCATAGAATGTGTTGGCTTGTCATAAGCTGTGGATTCAAATGGAGAAGCAGCACCAGATGAGGAAATTAGACGTCTTCGCTTTTGACGGCATGGTTGGGAATAGTCAATGGCAGTACTATTACCTAAAGTAGAACTGCCAGCCTCACTCAAAAGATCAAAATGAGCTGTTCGTTTAAGTGTTATGCCGCAGGCCATTGTGTTTGCTTTACTTTACATTGAAACAAATTTCCAAGGTGAATCCTGAAAAAAAGCATTTAAATAAATGCTCCTACCTGGTAATATCAACTTGGTGTTACCTCATACTTAACACTTTGAGAGCCGGCCTACAAATATATCGTACATAGATTTCAGCTTAAAACCAGCAGTTTCAGGTTGCCTTACCAACACTATAGCTCCTCCGCTGATTTTGCAAGAGAGCTGTTCAAGTGCTTAAACAGATCGGCTAGTCTTTTAGTCTGAACTCGAAAAAACATTTTTTGGTTGGAGTTGCGGATTTTTTGTGAGTGACGTCATAAGTGAAGTAGTCTTTGGGCCATTTTGGCTCTGTTACCTGGCCCTGGGCACCAACCGTTAGATGGTAGTATTTCGCTGAAGTTTTTATTGGAAGCTAGGTGACAATCTGAGTCTTTTGATACTTTGAATGACTTGCTGGAGTTTCGGGTTCAAACGTTATGATCTAAAGTAATAAAAATATTTGACTAATCAGATAATTAATTAATTTGTTTATTTTAGATAATAACTTTTGAACCAGTAATGCTAGAAAGTCGACCAAAGCTTCAAAAGACTTGGAATCGAGCGTAGTTTCCAATGAAAACTTCAGCAAAATACTTTGGCCTAGTGGTTGAGCCCTAGGCCAGGTAACAGAGCCAAAATGGCCCAAAGACTACTTCACTTATGACGTCACTCACAAAAAATCTGCAACCAATGCCGCGTCTTTTGAGCCTTTGACCGGGACTGTAGTGCTTACCAGATCGCAGAAATTCCTGCGCAAAGCCACGTGGGATCCGGTTGTTGTGGCACGAGAATTCCTGATTTCAGCCGGACACCAAAGTGTTAAGCATAATGATGATGACATAAGAAATCAATTTCTGAAGAAGTGGGACAAGAGTTTTAGGTCTTTGATTAGCATATCTTAAAATGCAATGTACTTTGTGCAAATCCAATTTATAATTAGAGATACACTTCATACATATTTCTTCCAACCAATTTTTGTATTACAAAATCAGCACATAATAAAGATCACGACCAATGAAAATGATATCAACGACATATTGCAAACGTTTCAAAACATTTGCACACCCAGTCTTAGTTGTTATACTCTTAACCTATGATTGTTGCAGCTATTTCAGCAAACATTCTTCTTTGGGCATTGCAGATGTTCATGGTATGTTCATGACATATCACAGAATCAAAGGAATATGACTTACTCTGAAGTTAAAAAGTACTTTCAGCCCAGTATGAACTGCTGTTATCACATCAAATGCTAATTTGTGTTTGCCTTGATAGGACATTTTCGATGATCACAAGCATGAAACAACTTAGTATTATCTGATCACAACTTTTTTATTTAAGAAAAGCAAGACTGTTTAACACTTTCAGTACTGGGTGGATTGCCTATGGCGATATCCACTAGTACTGGGTGGTTTTCCATCACATCCCGCAGGCCCCACTGTTTTTGCCGATTTGCAATGTTAAGTCATGGTGTTCACCAAACTTGCCAGCCGATTGAGCTAGAGAACTGTTCAAACCCTTCATGGATTCAGGAAGTCTCCTAGTTTAGATTTAAAAAAAATTTTGCGTTTTGGGTTTTCTGCGGGTGATGTCATTATGGGGGCATGTTTTTGCATTTTGGCCAAGTTTACCTGGCCCTAGGGGCCAGTCCAACCCAACTAGTCACCTTTTTGGATCAAGTGTTTTTGGAAACTAGGCTATGATCCAAGTCTTTAGAGCCCTTGATTGGCTTTCTAGCATATCTGGAGCTAAAATAGGCTCCAAACCCAAGTTTTGACAAAAATAAAGAAGTGTCATGGAAAATATGATTTGCCCTTTCTCAGCAAATTATGCCAAGCCGTAACTCAGCAGCAGATTGAGCGAGAAAACTGTTCAAACCCTTTAAAGACTCAGGAAAGTCTTGTGTTTTAAATTCAATTCGTTTTTAAGTTTTGGGTTTTTGTTTGATGATGTCATTATTGGGATAGGTTTTGAAGTTTTTTGATGACATCATTAGCCGATCTACTCCCATTATGATATCATCAATAAAAAACCTGAAATGCAAAACTTTAATTTTTTTTTTATATTACAACAAAGACTTCCCTATTTTTAGGGGGCTTGAACAGCTCTCTAGCTCAATCGGCTGATGAGTTATGGCCTTTAGCTGAAATGGCCTGAGGTTACCTTTGTGGGACTTGAATTTTACCCAATTTTTGTTTTTGAACTGTAGTTTTGGCTCTTGATATGCTAGCAAGCCAATCAAGGGTTTCAAAGATTCGGATCATAGGCTAATTTCCAAAAAACCTTGAGCCAAAAAAATGGCTCCTTGGTTGGCGCCCAGGGCCAGGTAACCCTAGCCAAAACAGCATGAAAACATGCCCCATTATGACATCACCCACAAGAAACCACACACGCAGAACTAAAAATTTTTTGAATCTAAACTAGAAGATTTCCTGAATCGGTAGATGGTTTGAACAACTCTCTAGCTTAACACTTTAAGAGTCAGTCCACAAATATATTGTACCAAGATTTTGGCCTGAAACTAGCAGTTTTCGGTTGCCTTACCAACACCATAGCTCCATGTCGATTGCGCTAGAGAGCTGTTCAAAGCCTCAAAAGATTCAGCAAGTCTTTTACTCTGCACTCGAAAAAACATTTTTTTGTTGGGGTTGCAGATTTTTTTGTGAGTGACGTCATATATACATTCATTTTTAGACCATTTTGGCTCATGTTACCTGGCCTAGGGCCCAACCGCTAGGCCAAAGTATTTCGCACAAATTTTGATTGGAAACTAGGCTCGAGTCTGAGTCTTTTGAACCTTTGATCAACTTCCTAGCATTTCTGGTTGAAAAGTTATGATCTAAAACAAACAAATTTTATAATTATCTAATTAAATAATTAGTCAAATATTCTTATTAATTTAGATCATAACTTTTCAACCCGAAACCCCAGCAAGTCATCCAAAGTATCAAAAGACTCAGATTGTAGCCCAGTTTCAAATATAAACTTCAGCGAAATACTAGCATCTATCTAACGGTTTGGGCCTAGGGCCAGGTGAAGTGGGCCAAGGTGGCCTAAAAGACCTCCGCTTATGACGCCACTCACAAAAAATCCACACCGCCCAACCATAAAATTTTTTCTGGAGCAGACTAGAAGATTTGCCGCATCCTTTGAGCCCTTGAACAGCTCTCTAACACTTTCAGCACCTCGCACAAAGAAATGTGCAAATGCTTTTTTTGGCACGAAAACCTCAAAGCCTACTGGATGCAAAAGAGTTAAATGGTAACTTTGTGGTTTTTAGGTCATAACTTGTGAACCATAAACGCTAGAAAGTCAATCAAGTGCTCAAAAGACTCAGATTCTAGCCTAGTTTCCAATGAAAACTTGAGCAAAATACTTCCCTCTGGCGGTTGCGCCCTAGGCCAGGTAACATGATCCAAAATGGCTAAAAACTTAGCTCATTTATGACGTCACACACAAAATTGGAAGCCACAATTTTTTTTCATTGCAGACTCAAAGACTTGTCAAGTCTTTTGAGGGTTTGAACAACTCTATTCCACTGAAGAGCTACCCGAAATATACTTGATTTCAGGCCGATTTCCAAGTACGATATATTCGTATGCTGGCAACCAAGGTGTGAAATGTTTAGGGAAAACCACATACACATCGTTCTTAGATTACAATTTTGGCCAAAGAGTAAATAGTGCTGATAATGCAAGGTTGAATATTTTTGCATGAGGGTTGAAGAACAATTGTGAGAAAATATAATTTGGCATAAACATCCACTCCGACCAGCAACAGTGCAAAGTTCTGCACTGTGTTAGCAAGTAACCATTGAAAAATAGTGAAGAAGCAATTGCCTACCCCATGGGCCTGCCAAAATCGGATTTTTCTTTTTGGAAATACAGCCCTCCAGCCATCCTTTAAGGTAAACCCCATTCTGTTGCGCAGCCTGCCAAAATTTGATTTTTTATTTAGATATACAGCCTTCCAGTAGCCCTGCTTTTAATGTGACCCCATTCACCAAAAGACTATCTAAAAAATAGCTGAATAGCAATAGGAGCCCTATGCATCTGCTTCTAATGATCTACATCAGAATAATGTTCAGAATTGTACTTTTAAAGAGCACCCTTGCTGCAATACAAGACTTTAGGCAAACCTAATGACATTTGCCTCTAGTATCTCACAGACATTGACTTCAGTTTATTACCTAAGCCCACAATTCTGTAGAGCTGAATCATGGAGATTTATGTCAATGCCATGGCTCTGACATTATATGTGTGATGCGTGGATACATGTCATAGCAGTATGAAATGTTTTCATTTCTAGAACCATACTCCAATCATCAACTAACCTTTTTTTATGCACCCAACACTTAGTGGAGTACTTTTTAATTTTAAACATTTTGTAGTCTGTTTCCACCCTTGCTTCTTCAACCTCATTCAGGATGCTATGTGCACTGTGGGACATATGCAACTGTGGTGCTCCATTATGGTCCATGGGTAATTGAATTGCTTCTTCACAATTTGTGTGGATAAACATTGTTTTTTGCCTTTGCCATGTGCCTTTGTTCTGTATGGTCATGGTTGCTGCATTGCTTTCTGTCTCATTTATAACCTCTATTGACACTTCTCTCATCTACGTACATACCTCACCTGTTCATCTGTACCAGAGTCATGAGCAAGTTGAAAATGTTTGCTTGCTCCCACAGGTAGGTAGTATCTAAACAACCAAATCTGTTTTTCACATTCAAACGACAAAAAAAACTGTATCTGGCTTTGTGCCACATATAACACTGAGTTTGTGACACCAGCACTAGCAGTTCAATGAGCCTGGTGGAGCTGGAAAGTCTATTTCTGCTATGTGAGAGGTCGTCAGTTCAGTTCTAACCATGGTTGCTTCATGGCTTTCCTACTATCTTCTAGAACTAAAAACTCTACTCATCAACTGACCTTATTTTGTTTTTCACGTACCCAGCACTTATTGGATTACTGTTTACTGCTAAACATTTTGTAATATGTTTATACCTTTGCCTCTTCAACCTCATTTGGTGACGCTATGTGCTTGGTGGGACATACATGCAATTATGGTACTCTGTTACCATCCATGGATAATTAGTAATTATAGTACTTCTTCACAATTTGTATGGATAATCATTTTTCTGCTCTTATTACATGCTTTTGCTTTGCAGCATTGTGTTTATCATATTGCTTCATGCTTCATAACCCTTATTGTTGCTTACTTCTTCCACTATGTACATGCATCACCTGCTCATCTGTACATACCTGCACTCTTAACGCATTGCTTTGTCAGCATCATCTGTGTTATGCTAAGTTAATTATTGTTACACATATGATTTAACATTTGTTTTTCTGTAATATATCTTGGTGAATGTTGTTCAACTAAAATGTCTTGGGATTATTTCATTCATGTTTGCTATGGTCCCCTTTCATTTGCTATTTTTGATTGAGATACATTGCTTGCTTTTCCAATTTTTTCTTTGCATATGTTGACGTATGTTGATTGTCCACTTTTCTTTCACTGTACTAAGTAGAGCTATTACCATTTTTGATGGTATTAGGTCAGAATATATGTTTTCACAATCGTTTTTTGGAAGCGCTTTTGATGCACTTTTTAAAAAAGTTTTTAGAACTATACAAGGGTTTAGATTTAGGGTTAAGGTCTTAGATTAAGGTTTTGGTTTAGGCTTGAGATTAGAAATTTTGTTTGATAGGGTTTTGTAGTCCTTCAAAACATCAAAACTGGATGTGGTCGTTTAGACACTGCATGCAGGAATATGAAAATTTTGCCCGTTCTCACCTTGCATTTGTAGACTTTTAACCCACACCTACCCTACACCTGTCCCACCTGCACTTTTTTCACCCTATATCTCAGTGGTTATCAAACTGAAGTCTGCGGTCCTTTTGGGGTCCACGAGACAAGTTTCTGGAGACCACGAAGCACCTTCCAAAAAATCAACATGACGCTTCTGAAGAAAAAAATTTTGTGTAACATAAAATTTTTGGACAACTTATTATTCCAAACCAACTTAACAAACACAATTTGGAGCTATGATAGCCTATATTCTGGAACCAAACAGTCACGCTTGCCATAAGTGGGCATTATATAGGATGCAAATAAAGAGGTGGGTTCTCAGTTGGATGCGATTCACGATATGAGGGTTGCGTTGTCCAAAATGGAACCAAACATAGCCGAACTGATAGCACAGAAGTAAGTGCACCCGTCACATTAATACAATAAAAAACCAACGAGTTGCTTCGTGTTTATTTGTGTTGATTTTTAAAGGGGACCGTGAGCCATTAAAAAAGTTGCTAAGGGACCGTTGCGTATTAAAAAAAAAAAGTTTGAGAGCCCCTGCTATATCTGCACTTGTCGCTGTGTGTCTGACAACACTAAAAACTTGTGCAACATCTTTAACCATTCTTGGCAATTTATTCAATATTTCTCACATCTGACCCGCCCCACTCCAAGTTCAACTCGTGCCTGTCCCGCACCCACATGCATAGCTCTGCAGGTTCCCGACCTGCAAATGCTGGTACCCACAACCTGTGCTGGTTAACCTACCCCATGCAGGACTCTAATCTGTACAACATACCTCAACTCTTCACCTATTGCTTGCCCATCATCATCTCACCTGTGTTATATAAATGATTATGTTGTTATGCATATGACTTCAAAGTTTGTGCATCCTTGCTTTGATTGTTTTCTATGTTTGTCTTTGAACTCACCCCATTGTGGTCCGTGGGTACATTTCTATTTCTTCACGATTTGTATGTGCAAACATTGTTTTCTGCCCTTGATACTTGTTGTTGTAATGAAATGACATGTTTCTAATTGCATTGCTCTTTGCCTCACGACCCTTATTGCTGTTCGCTTCCTTCACCTATGTGCTTGCTTCAACTGCTCATCTGTGCATGCCTCAAATCTTCATCCATTGCTTGCCCACCATCATCAGTGTTATGTTGATGAATATTGTGTATGTACCAAAAACAATTATGTTATATACTTTCTTTTAATTGTATTATTCTTTGCCTTGTGTATGTTGTCTCTGTAAATGTTTTTTGTCACCATGTTTGTCCTGCATGCTCTATTTTGATTGTTGTATTTCTCATTTATTGTTGTTTATTTCTCTCACCTATGTGCTTGCTTCACCTGCTCATCTGTACATTCAACTAATGCAAGTGGCAAGCCCAAAGGCATAATAAAGTTAAAACAATACAGTACTACCAAAACACAGATGTTGAATCAAATACACAGTAGACATTATCGTAACACAGATATAGTGGGCAAGCTGCAATGGGATGGGTGAAGAGTTGAGGTATGTACAGATGGGCAGGTGAAGAATGCACATAGAATGTGAAGGAAGTGAGCAACAGGGTTCCCACAATTATTTACTAAAAATTACCTAAAGTTGAGCTTAAAAATTAAAATTCCCAAAATTTCATAAAAATTCCCTAGATTTTGCACAAATCAGTATTTCACTTTCATCTACCTTAAATAGAGAAATTCAACAGCAAACCTATAGGATCTCGAGGTGTGATTTACCTAGTCCAATGATTGTGCGTGATTTACCTCATCCTATGGTTGCCACACAACAGTGAATTGTGGACTCAATTGGTGCAACAGTCCTTAACGGTGGCGCCCCTACGACCCTAAAAAATAGGGTTATGGGACAAGAAGATGATTGCATGATTGTTCTGTTCTATTTTGAGACTTCCTAAGTCATAATATATGTTGTAAATGTGTAATGTAACACACTATGCTGCTTGATGAAAGGACATCAAAAGTTCTTATAGCAATGATCATTTCAAAATAGCTACATTTTGATTATGCAATCCCAATANATACCTGTAGGCTAACTACATTTCACACCACAGTATCACATGACTTTCGCAAAAATGACATACCATAAAGCTGTACTTTTGCTGAAATGTGATTAGGGTTTACTTTTGACGCATTCTTTAATGATGGTTATTCCAGATAGGCTTAACGCTTCTCTACAGAAACTAGCATATAACTTTGATGTAATTGTGTACTACTACTTTTTCCTGTAACTGACAGTAAATCAGTGATGTAGTCGAGACCACAACCTTCAAGAGCAGTGTTGCCACTGCTGTCAGTCATGTTAACATCAGATTGTTACCTTTTCAATATCAGATTTCTACATTACAGTTTAATATCATCTACACTTCTATTACCAATACCTAACAAAGTGCAATAGCCCACGTTGAGTCCAAAACAAACTATCATTATTAACTCTTTGGCGTCCAGCCACTAAAAACGCCTAAATGTACATGGCTTTGCGTGGGAATTTCTCTGGTCTGGAATGCTCTACAGACCTGGTAAAAGTTTCAAAAGACGCGGCAAGTCTTCTAGTCTGCACTAGAAAAAAAATTTTTTGCTTGGGGAGTGTGTTTTTTTGTGAGTGACGTCATAAGTGGAGGACTTTTAGGCCACCTTGGCCCACTTTGCCTGGCACTGGGCGTCAACCGTTAGGACCTAGTATTTCGCTGAAGTTTTTACTGGAAACTAGGCTACAATCTGAGTCTTTTGATACCTTGGATGACCTGCTGGGGTTTGGGGTTCAAAAGTTATGATGTAAGTTAGTAAAAATATTTGACTAATTAGTTAATTACATAAATTAATTAATTTGTTTATTTTAGATCATAACTTTTGAACCAGAAACGCTAGAAAGTCGATCAAAGGCTCAAAAGACTCGGACTCGGGTCTAGTTTCCAATGAAAACTTCAGC
>JGI24021J15306_10004552_pt1 | contig 16167 bp, 7 predicted proteins | sample Ectturendosymbi1_FD_15306 | JGI IMG/M metagenome (IMG submission 15306) | reverse complement strand
GGCGGAGGAGCTAGGGCGTTGGTAAGGCAACTGAAATTGCTGGTTTTAGGCTGAAATCAAAGTACGAATATATCGTACCCCGGTTCTCAAAGTGTTAAACATCAAACGTTGTCACTGCAGGTCTCTAATGCGTGTGTTTTGGAACAGGCAACAGCTTACATTTCCCTTCTAATGTTGCATAGTACTATTATGAAACAATGAAGTTACTGCCTTGTCTAAACAGCGCCTGCGCAAAACAATCCAACTAAATAGCGCCTGCGCAAACAACCCACGTTTTCGAAAACTCGTAATTGATATTGCGTCGAACGCACGTGTTTCTGAATTTCCTCCTCTGGCAGTACTGGCTCTCATGCTGTCGGAATCTTGGACACTGCCACACACACACAGGAGCTGTTTTGTAATATATTGCTTCATGGCGGGAGGACAGTCTCCAATCACGATCGTTTTGTTTTGTAGTTTCGGGCTAAACTTTATCTCCTGTTTGCACTTACTAGGTTATGACAAAATTACACAAGTTTGGGCTTTCCCCGGGGTCACGCCAAGTAATGCTAGTTCGTTTCCACTGAAACTATATTTTTATAAGCAACTTCTCATATTGAAAGGCGTGACAGTTAGCGTCAAAGATTGTGGCCATGTTATCTGAACAAAATATCAGTCAAGCATTGTACTTCGAAAATATCCTTTTTAGAATTAAGCAGTTGACGATGTTGTTTGCTACGCAAGAAGTCCTATATTGATTTCGATTTTTTCACTTTTACATTAGGATGCAAAGTAGTCAGAGCAATTGCAATTCAATCGTTCTTCTCCACAGTGACATTGTAAGTATACATGTATTTATAACACCGCCATCTTGATAAACAGAGCGCTCCACAGACGCAGTTGTGCAGCTGGTTGTCAGCATCAATTTTATAAGACTTTAACTACACTTAAAGTATATGTACGTTTGAATAAACAGCTCTCATTGCTGTATGACTAACATTTGCCGAATGTTCGACAAACTAAGTATCTTTTCAGCACCATGTTCGTAGGAAGAAACAGTAATTGTGATTTAATAAATGCGCTGAGAAAGCAATGATAACTTGGAAATGTGTTTTGACTATCAGGTCAATAACACTATCTATTCCAAATACAGTCAGATCTCATTTGTCCTAACTGTGATTAACCGGAATCCCTGCATTTCACCCCTTTAATCCGGAAACTACGCTGTCCAACACAAACTCAGAAACTTAGGAACGGATATGTCATATCAATAGAAAAAAAATGCTCAACTGGATTACGCCAACTGTTGCTTCGTTGTTCATTAAATCACAATGGAAGGGCAAAATCAATTTCCTAAGCACTGTGAATGTAACAGTGGCAGACCCTGCAGGGTGCAGTTTTAGGTCTCCTGTACAGTTTTTTTCACGTTTAAATCTCATTCTGAATGCTTACTTACTTTTGTATATTGATCTGCTAATAAACAAAAACAACTGTGAGAGATTCATTTAGTCATGTTTCACATGTAGTCTACATATTTGCTTAAGTTGACTGTTTTTTTGAGACTACCCTACAGTTCGTTTCTCTTTCCCCATTGAGGGTTCGCTTCGGCCAGACCCGTAGCCAGGTTGAAAGGTTTGGGGGGGGCAAAACATTTTTGGTCAGTCAAGACTTGTTTTTATGATTTATTTTTATAAAAAAATTTTCATGGCGCAACAAAATTTGGAGGGGCACAAAAATTTAGGGGGTATTGCCCTCGAATGCCCCCCATGGCTACAGGCCTGATTCCGATTTTCCAGATGCCTCGCTAAACTGACATTATATGATGAAACAAAGTAGTTCAGATAAACGAGGTTTGACTGTAGTTAGTTGCCCTGTTCGCAGGAATTCATCTGCTTACCGCGCACGCAAAAACCTGTGAGCGAATGTTACGCCATAGAGGGCTTTATGGGGATAATTGCAGAGTGGTATGCATATTGCGCACCACTTGATCTAGCCAGAGGGCTGTGCATCCTAAGGAAGAGTACAGAGAATTTGCGTTAATTAAGCAGAGACGAAGTAGCAACTTGGGTTTCAGAACTTCGGCAAAATTGCAAAATTATCACCGATTTCTAGTCTTAAGGGAAAATGTAGTTTTATGCTGAAAAGTGATATCAAAAGCTGCCCTTCCGTGACAGACCCCTTTTTCAGATTAGATGCGCCCCTGCTCACAGGCAAACCCCAATTTGCATACTTACAACCAAATGCCAAGTAAGCTTTTTCTGTGGACGTCTGACAATTTTTTGGCTATTTGGGCCAAGGTTACAAACAGTGAAAATAAAATAAAAGTTCTGGTCGCGGTTACTTATATTGGCCACTTCCGCAATGAATATCAACAGTGAAAGTTTTCCTACCACGATTAAATAGGGTTGACGCCGTTGGTAATTTTCAAGATTTGCAAGCAATAAGCATTGATCTAAATATTTTAACTTTTTAACTTGGTGCTTGTTTGTGCATGAAACACAGCATTAGCACTATTGCAAAGACATAACTTCCAGAGAAAAAAAATCTAAAGGAGGCAGCTGTATTAAATACATTGGTAGGTATGATTCTTGCAAGGAACAAAAATCACTGAACTCCAGCATCAAAAACAGCATTAATGGTTTTAAAACTTGCCAGCAATGAACATTGCACCAATCTTTTCATATTTTCAACTTGGTGCTTGTTTGTGCATGAAATTTGGCAACATTGAAGTGGTTGGTAGACTACGAATTCGCAACAAAATTGCAATAGCCTAAATACAACAATCAAGGCACTGATGGATTAAAAACTTGTAAGCAATGAATATTGCACCAATCTTTTCATTTTTTCAACTTGGTGGTTGAGTGCAAATAAAATTTGGCAAAGTTAAAGCGGTTGGTAGGCACAAACTCACAAGAGAGAATACCTCATGTAAACGCAGTTCCATATAAACCATTGTTAGGCTTGCTTTTTCTAAGCATCATGAATCGCAATAAATACAGCATAATTGGAAAGGTTGTTATTGTGTAAAACTTCGATGAATTCTTTGAACGATTGAAGATTGCATAAAGTAGGGCATTCACAAATCAGAAAGCTGACATTTGATCTGTGACAAATACTAAACAGATTCTTGCACCCACATGCTTCCCAAACAACTGTAGTGCAAATTTTTGCATTTTGGCGGTGTTTCAAAGGCTGGCCTTTGAACTTATCAAAATTTTGAGGACAACTGCGAAAACATACCAGTGGGGAACGTTTGGTGTGCCTCTCCACCAACCAGTAGGGAAGATGTTAAGCTGGTTCAGCATACAGAGCATTCAAAAATATTGCTATTACTTGAGATGTAAAATTTGTCATCATCTGATCTGAGAGATACACTGACTGCCATTTCACAATATATATATGCATGACATGTATAAAAAATCGCAGTCTACACAAAAATTATCCTACATTTTCTTACAAAGAAAATTTCACACTTGGTAAAAAAAAGGAAAAAAGGAATAATTTCACACACAGGTTAACTCACGTGGAGGAAGTGTAGTTACAACTGGCGGCGGTGGTGGTGTGGATCCTCCAACTGCAAAATTTTAGTTTTAAGAGTACACAACAATTTGTTTTACATCAAAACACACTTTACAAGCTTTCAAGTTACAAAAAAATTACAATTTGAAAATATTTTTGCAATTACTCAAAATATCTCACATTCTAGCAAAAATGAACCAATTAATTAAATTGTGTGAAGTTAGCAATTTAAACAAAGCAACATTGACAACAGAGAATGAGTAACTATCACCACTACCAGCAAAAAATGTTAAGTAAGCTGAGTTTAAGCCCATGTATTCAGCAAACCAACTGGAATAGCTTTTAGGATTAATAATACTCGCTACAACTTAAGAAAAATATGCACATGAAACTGTCAAGAAAATTCCTTTGAGCACAAAATAAATATCAACTGAGTCTACTACCAAAGAACAAAGATGGGTTTGAGTAACATAATGAACATTTTTGTATTACTATGCAATCTTCACAGGAATGTTAAAATTGCAGGATTCAAAATGTCTGATGAAGCCACACACCCCACACATTTTATTAAACAATTAATATTATTTATGCAACTATTATAAAATACACAAGAAACTTGTCACAGGTTTTCACTTAATGCTAAATCCATGCAATATCACACACTTGCACACTTATTGTTACTGAAACAATTCAACAAGCCAGTTACTATAAATATTTTCATATATATTATTAATTCCAAAAATCAGCCTATTGCAACACCAAACCCAGTTATAATTAAAAAATCTTTGCCAAGCTAATTTTTCCCATGGATGTAAACAAGTCATATGAAAGTTGACTTCAAGATATCGATGCATGTGTCACCCTCAAATGCAAAAACTCAAGCCCAAGCCACAACTTGCCATCAAGTCATGTTGAGTCTTTTATATTTACTGCCAATTGAATTTTTTAGTTTGAAGTCCTTCATTCTAAACATTGAAGTCAGTTAGCAGACTAAAAGAAGGAATTCATGTAGTGCAGGGGTGCACAAGCTTTTCACTATTTCTGGCCACAGTACATCTATTTTTACAAAATAGGTTGTCCGTGAGTTCTGATATTTTTATTGAATTGCTGCTGTTCAGCTTCCACACATTGAGCCTAGCCTGCTTCCACATGTCTATTTGGCCATAACTCTATTAAGCAGCTTCATACAACAGACAGGAGTTTTTGTTAATGTATGGCCACCATAACTTGGATTTCAAATTACATGTGCAGAGCTGCATACATTTTTATTGAAAGCCACATGCAGTCGCAGGTTGTGCACCCCTGATCAAATGGTTTCAGCAATAAGTAATGCTAAGAATCCACCCTCGATGCACAAATTTAGCTTAAAATTATTTGGAAAAGTTTTTAACACGAAATCAAAATCTAATAAAGGTCTTGCAGTCATCACAACTCACTGCCAATATTGCGTAAAGTCATGTTCTTAAGTGATCACGTGGTAATGCCTATACTGAATTGAGTTTTTTAAAAGAAGACTTGAGTCTCTTGTCATTCTGCTTTCCAAAAAAGACTTGAACTATTTCAAATCTTACAAAAATAATATTTATCATATTATTGCTTTGTACCCTAGTTTGGTGTTAAAATTCATCAGCAAGGACCTGTCCCAATGAACTCTGTGGTGCGGATCAAAACTGCTTTCAAAATTCATCCTGCAACAGAAGGTAGTTTTTGGCAAGACAGCATAAGAAACTTGTAGCAACTATTGATTAGCACCAGGCATGACACTAGAAATGCTGCAAGTATGATTTTTCACATCTTTCATATGACCCAACTTTGAATGGAAGCCAGAGTTAATTTGTTAAAGCAATTCCAATTCTTCTGTGCATGAACCTATTGATGAACTTTGTGCTAGAGATATTTTGCATTACATGATGAAATAACTAGGCAATCGGCCTCAATCGTGAAAATTCAGTCACAACCGTAACTAATGCATCTAGCTGTAATAATTTGCTCTCTTCTCTGTAGTCTCATCTGTTTCTTTATATTCTACATGAATCTGTATATTTAGAAGAAGCTTATAGCTGGTTCTAAGACCATGTGGCATGCTAGTAAAAGTGCAAAACTAGCTAGACACAAAGTGTAAAAATTATACCAGCAACAACCAAAAATGATATGTAATACCTGGTGGAGCAGGTGTTGCAGAAGGAGGACTTACACATGGGGCACAATTTTGAGTTTCAACATCAGGTCCTGGGCAGTCAGCTGGTGCACTTTGACATATTCGCGTGCGAGTCTGCGTACCACTGCAAGTGTGGGTGCAGGCACCCCATGGTGACCAAGGAGTCCAGCCAAAAACTAAAGAAGACATAATGTTACAGCCTTAATGCATCTGAAGTTGTACTGATTATGAGCTTTACAAATCCAAAAAAACAAGCACAGTTCATCATAAGAACCACAAATCAAATGAAAACAACATTTTAATCTTTTCCAAAAACCAAACTTTCCAATATGCTTTTCACAATCAATGAAATGTCTGGAGCATGCTAAGAACATTTGTATTTCAAACACGCTGACAATAGTAATGATAGATAATATTTTGATTTGCTTGGCGTAAAAATATTATCACAGAAAACTTGCAGTTGACCAGTTTAGCATAGTGTCATTTACACAGATAGCAAAAACTACAAAATAGTCAAGTGGGGTAAAAAAAAATCATCATTGTTGGGTCAAAAGGTAACTACCCCCTTACAAATTATTGAAAAGAAAAACAAATTCAAATGAATTGGTGCTACAGAGGCATTCATTGATACATTGTTTGTAGCATATTTGTTCCAACCCAAGTTCTCAAATAAGGTTAGCAGGTTTGTATGCAAATTGATGTTGATTATGTATAGATAGGACCAAAAGTTTCACAAACAAATTTCATGAACTTTTGTGCTGCTTCAGAAGTACTTTGCATAAACATGTCAAAGTTGGCAAGTGCTTTGGTAATGCATGTCTCGGCATACCCATATCAGTAAAAACTTGACAACTTACATTGAGTTTTATGGGATAGTTCGATTTTACCCTAAACGGATGTATTGACTTGTGCAAAAAAGAACTAGTTACTTTTTACCCCAGACAAGATTTTTTACCCCAAGTTTGCATTTTTAATATGATTTTACTGTAAAACCAAATGTAAATTTCTCCATAGCACTGCTCTGCAAAAAAACAAGAACCTTCATATGTTGTTTGGTGTTTGAGCTCCATTGCAAATGTTTTTGATTACTAAATTAGCTCAAGCATTTGCCAATTATCTTGTTTTAAGTCTAGAACAGAAGTTCTTTAACTATTTTAGGTGTATCTCCTTTGGCATTAGTCATTGATACTTGCATCTCAGCTAACCTCACAATTAAACACAAAAAACAGTAAGAAACTAAACTTTATTTGCAATTGTCGTGATTTTCAACAGTATGTTGCTACCACACCTATGCCCCTCTTGCAAACCTTTCATGCCCCGAAGTTTGAGAACCCTGGGTCTACTCCAGAAAGTAATGAAACAGTGGTGATGAAGCTGCTTCATAATTGCGTTTTCTTAAACTGCATCACAATAGTACTGTGTGGTTAAAAATAATGGTAGGTTCAAAAGACTCCTTTTTGCTGGAATCACACTACAGCAGCTTTACTGTTAAGAAGGGCCAGATCAGTAAAAATAGTATGTAGTTGCATGCAGCATTTGATAGAGCCTACACATTTAGTCAGATAAAAATAATGCAAAGATTTTCTTTACCAGATAGAAAATGTTTTTGACGCACGTACCTCAAGACAGTGAAACCTCTCTTCAGGTTATATTCAAGTCTAAAAGCAGGCCAGCTTGAAATTTCACCCTCCAAAAAGGACGATATTTATGCATGGAAAAGTCATTACAGACAGAAATTTTTTTTAAAGTACAAAGTGAGAAAATAAGGCATGGCAAAAGAGTAAGTCGAATAGATGAGGAACTTGTTTGTCGAACCAGTTACCAATGCACCGCTAAGTAATCAGTTAAAGTTTCCTAAGTACTACATATATAAAAGTAAAGCTGAAGACATAAAAATGAGTGAGGAATAAATACGTCCAAATGTATGCTGTTTTTGTGACCAAGCCTCAAAGCCTACCACTGGGAACAACTTTAAGAAGTTTTCTTTGTGGATGTCGATGATGATAAACAAACAAGTATGGAAATAAACTTCTTGCACAGCACTGAGAGTACAACTAATAAGTCACTTGTTGTGGGATTGGCCCACTGTGAAAGACATGGATATTCTCTTCTATGCAAATGTTGTTTTCATGGTCCACACCAGCCAATACTTACAGATGCAGGCAGAGGAAAGGCTTGTTTAATTTTTAAGCAACAGCATGGTGTTCAAAAAGTTTGCCAACCTCTGCAAGTTTGGAAAATAATACTGATGACCTGCTGAAGACTGCTTGAACTGAAGTGATCATTGTAATCTGCTGTTTTTGCATAATAGCATGCTGTAAATAAATCATTGCAAATCTACATAATGGTTTGTACAGAGCACAGTCCAAGAAAAAGTATCTCTCTACCCAGAAAATGTTTTTTTACCCCTTCGCCTGGGCAAAAAAAACTAGACAATTTACTTTGACATGGGGGTTGCCTTCTATGAAATGACCAAGAAAATACCCTAACTTATTTGAGAGGTAATACAAACTTAAAATATGTTTTTTTATCCCATTTGACTATACACCGTTTCCAGTGGAACCACCACATGCTAATGAAAGTATAATTCATGCCATTCAACTATTTCAAGACACAAACACTTCAAAAAACTTTTGCAAATCAAGCAAATCAATTGAATTGACTCTTATGACTTTTAATACAATTGCCTAAGCTTTTCTGATATTTGGGATTGGTGATGAAAACTTACGACACACTTTGCATGTTCTTCTACATGATATTTGAGCCTGATAAAGATGACATTTTCCATAATACAAATACGCTTCACACACATCTGTCATCAAGAAGTCATTGCAAGGTGGTGGACCTAAAAACAATAAAAATATTTAAAATATGTTAAAAAATGTCATACAAGAAGCAGAAGCACTACCAAATTCCAAGGATTGTTAATTATTAAAGGTTAAAAATATAATGTAATGTGCAAACAGACAAGAAGTTTTGAGTCTTCAAAAATTTTAGATGCCACCAAACCATGTTTAATGAGTTAATAATGCAAACACAACACATTAAATGAAAAAACTTCATGCTTTGTTATGGGAAGCTATCCNTTAAACGCCCATGTGGGTCGCTAGCAATCCAAGCAGAATTTTACAAGTGTATACTACCCATATCAAATGGTTCACTACTTTGACAATTCATGTATTCCGTTGCCCATTGACATTGCTTTAATACACACTAAGTCTTTCCATTTGTGAAATTTGCAAAAAAATTTTAATTTTCCCCCCAAGAAGTACAGGGTCGCTAGCAACGCATGTTAGTTAACAGTGCAACATTTTTTGCAAGCACATATCGTAAGAGTCAGAGAGGTCAAACATTCTGCCCAAGGGTAACATGCACCCCACAAGGTGTTTCCATGTGGCTACCGAACTGATTAGGTAGGCCAGTGTTTCCCAACCTTTTTAGGCTTGCGGCACCCTGCAGAAAAGAATAATAATTTACAGCACCCATAGCAATTTGCTTTGAGGTTTGATGACAGCTTGAAAATGTATTTTTAATGATATGGTATAAAAAACGTGTTAGCCTGCAGCACCCCTGGGCACTGTAAGCATCCCAGGGTGCCGCGGCACCCCGGTTGGGAACCACTGAGGTAGGCAGTCAAATTGTTGTGACATTACCAACAAATTTGTGACACCACGTATTCGGCACGTACAGTCTTGTCATGTGTAAACTTTAGCCTAATCAAATGTGTCAGACATCCTTGATGTAAACACTGAACACTGCCAAGCTGTGGGCAACACAAACGTGAAGACTTTCTCCATAAATACACACGAAATAATTCAATATCGTTCCTTGTCAAGATTCCACCTTGGCAGCCAGCAAATTTCACATTTCTTGCGTCATCTACCAACTCCACAACTGAAATCCACATTTCTTGCATCACTTACCAACTCTATAACACACAAGGCGATTGAACTAAAGAGCTTTTCAAACCCTCAAAAGATGCGGCGGAAAGTCTTATAGTTTGGATTTCAAAAAAATTTTGAATGTTTTGGGTTTCGGGTTTTTGCGGGTTATGTCATAAGTGGAGTAGTGGTGTTGGTTCTTAAAACCTTTTGGACAAGGTCATCGGGCCCTGAGCCCCAACTGCAAGAGTCAATTTTTTTATTCAAGGTTTATTGGAAACTAGCAATCCAGGTGTTTTGATACTTTGGCTTTATAGCGTTTCTGGTTCAGAAGTTATGGCCAACAGCCATAAATTTGATAAAAAATCAACTTTTAGTTTTTTACCAAATTTGTTAATTTTTAGGTTTAATTTACCAAAACTGTGGGGTACCGTGTTGCAAAGAACATAAAGTTGGTACAGTACTTTGTTTGCACTACACAAAGTAACCTAATACCTTGTTATTGACTTTGCATACTGTTTTTACCTATACGGAAAGTTTACATGTTTTCGTTTTTCAACTTTCGTTTGTCAATCTCTTAGTGATATACAGGAAAATTTATATTCGTGATATTGCAAAAAAACTGTAATAGGGGTCAGCAAAGCACCTAGGCATTTATGGATTTTAAACAAGTATACATTGTAGCTGGTACACTTTTTCAATGTTTTGCTTCTCTCTTAGTGCTGACTGTGTTTAGCAACTAACACAAATTCAGTAATGTGCTATGCCTAACCATTTTTGTTGCCTCCGGCTATTCCATTACCATTTTAATATGGACCATGAGTCTGAATCAAACACACATAGAAAAAAATGAAGGAATAATATTAATGCAGGGGCCAAGAACTTCTACAAATAAGTTCAGACTTCAATATTGCCATATTTAATCGATTGTTAGCCATCCTTCATTGTAAGCTGTCCCTGACAGTAAGTGGCACAAAAAGGTGTTCTAACATTAATGCAAGCCATCCTTGATTGTAAGGCATGCTTGAACATAGGTTATCTCGGTGAGAGCTAGCATGTTTCGTATTTAATTGGCAACCCTGGTAATGATGCTTACACCACTACAACTGTCTTCTAATCATTACAGTCGCTCCTCATAATGTGACAGAATGTGCACATGATGCTCAAGAGGAAAAGGTTTGGTCAACAAAATGTAGAAAGGAGATTGAGCATCATCTAGTCCTTTCGACAAGGTAAAGAAAAAAATTGAAGCTGCCCTTCACTGCAAGTTGCACAAAACCATGAAAAAAAAACATTATAAGGCGCAGCTTACAATTTAATAAATACAGTAACTAAAAATGAAGCATAGTGAAATCAATTCCATAAAAAGAATTATAAAACATGCCTACTCAAAATCACAAATTTTGCATGAAAAAAAAACTTTACATGGTATGCATTGGATAGAAAGATGCAAAATCACAAATAATCTTACCACTCTGACTGACAGTCTGGAAGATAACACTTGATGCTGCGATAATTATGAAATAGAGAATGAATTTTGCACAGAACAACATGATGTCACAAGATATGCCCTTTTCTTTTTCACTTTTCTATATGCTCAATGATTTTCAAGAAGTAGAACTATAGTTGCATTAAATTATCTAACCAGAAACATGTCAAGTTCTGAAGTTTAGTCTGAAAATTATTTAAACATATAGTTAAATTAGATACAGATTAGGGTGGTCCTTTTTGGAAAGTTTGGAAAACTATACGGGAACCAGGTTAAATTTGTTTGTTTTCGGTGAAAAACTATCTATGCAAAATATCTCAGAGAAAAATCGGTGTTTAAAGGTTGCACATGAGCAGTGAAATTTCATGGGTCATTCCATCCCAACTCAACCAGTGCTTCCATGGGCACCATCTCAAATTTTGCTCGAAATTGCACCAAATGTGCCCTTGTGGGAGCAATGAAAAATCCCCAAGCTTTAGATCAAAATTCCAAGCGCTTTAGATTTTATGGCCTTTCAAACTGTAAGGGTCACAACCCATTTTTGCCCTCATGTATCACCACGTTCATTTTGAAAAGTGTTTGGAAGCCCATAACTTCATTTTTGTACCAGATGTAGGTCTGATAATTGGTAATCTAGATATTTCTGGCTCACTTTTTCTGAATCTGCTGTCAGAATTAAGCTAGGATGTGTGGATCAAAAGTTATAGGCATCTCAAAACTGAATTTTTGTAAGGCAGAGTATATATTTGTCACATTTTAACCACCCACTGTCACGACTGTGCGGCTCCCTCTTGGTCAAGATCTAAAATTTCATCAGATTTATGACATTTTGGAACTATTCATTGAGTATAAACAAAAGATCTACATACAAATAGCAAATAATGGTTTGAGGGTACTGAAAATGGTAACAACTCAAAAAATAACCCTTAGACCCCTTGTTCAGAGGGGTAAATAACTGCGTAGATGGAACAATCGCACTGATTACTGAACAAATTATCTGGTCAGCTCTGGTACCTCTCTGAGGGATTAGTGGCTTTGGCTTTTTTGACCAAGAGGTGCCAGATAACATGGATGAAACAATGAATGGTTGCAACACTTGACAAAGATGGAGATGAAGATCCTCCCAAAGGTGCCCTGAGGAAAGACTTTTCAAACAACTGCTTGGTTGAATTTCTAACAAAAAACACATGTCGCTTCTTCCTAACAATGAAAATGGATTAAAAGTTTCTAATGGAGGATCCTGGCTCATGGAATGATCAACCAGGCTATCTGATGGCCAGAAAGTTGGTACAAGGAATCCAAGTCACAAATGACGCTGCAGAGCGTGGGGTGACACTTATCCAAGAATACAACCGGCTTGTAGCGCATGATGAAGATCAGCTGCAGTTCCTCATGTAGATTGTCTTGTGACAGAGCATCAGCATAGGTGTGCCTTTCCTGACAGTAAAAAGAGTACACTACTCACCAAGCAACAATGAATGGGGTAGAGGGTGACACCCACGATACCCCTGCCTCTGAGCAGCTAATACTCTGTAAATATAAAATAAGGGAACCCAGATATCAACAAAAGTGCTTATTTATAAGAATCTTCATTGCTCATGTGCAACCTGTAAATGTTCTTCTAGCTTGGAGTTTTTTTACACAAGATAGTTTTAGCCTAAAACGAACACAACCACCTCGGTGCCCATGGTATTTTTTACTGTTTAATTTTTGCTATGCATTTAAGGACCACCCTAATACACATATTTAAAAACTAGTTACAAATGGCAGTATTGCGAAGTATACTTTAACTATCCCACAGTAGCGAAGCCACATAGACTTGACCACCACATATCATTATTGAAATTGCACCCCCTTACCTTACTGGCTGGATCCCCCTTTGCCACAGGCGAAATATATACTGTAAGACAGTGTTTTTAACTTTTCCTCTACTGTACTGCTACTCCCCCTTAACTTAGTAATAAATGTCTTTGTTTCAAAACCCCCTGAATTTAAATAGGTAAATTGGGCGGGACACTTTCCCATTCAAAACCTTTTAATGTTTTACAGTGTGTAAGGACTCAAGTCCCCTGGAAAGTTATTGACTCCCTGGCCTGAGGAGGTGTACCCCAGTTAAGAATCAATTCTCTAAGACCATACTGATTCTTCTTCCTTGTCAGTAAAACTAAAGGCAGTGGCTGCAGATACTCCTGTGCATCTTGAAATTTGAAAACTTATTCATACACCACCGGTGACGTAACAGTAATGCACAACGAGAGTGCAGTAGGCTTGGTAGAAACGAACTAAACGTAAAAGATAAACCCTAGGCTAAGCCTAACCGTAGCTTTAACCTAACACTAACCCCTAAAAACGTAATACCCAATCTTGAAAAAAAAGAAAAAAAAAACAAATGGAAAGTCAGCAAGGTTAGAGTCGAACCGAAAACCATTGGCGTAGTAGCCGTAACGCATAACCCTTAAGCTACGAGATCCACGCAGTTTGAAAGACAAACTCAAAACTGACCCTTTTCTTTGTTTGAATTGCGTGAGGACACTGGACAGGCGTATCCGTAGTCACTTCCAAAACGAAAAAAACGGTGAACTGTCGCAAACAACAACTAAAATTGCATTCACTTTTGACATTACCTGCATGTACGAGACAGCATTTTACCTCATGAATTTGAAGACAAAATAGAGGGCCAGACCTACCGTGCACTCTGGCTAACCTACCTTGGCAGTTTTTTGCCCTTCGGGTTGAAGTCACCACCAAACCTGTCCTCTGAAGTCTGCTGGCTGGAGACGCTGCAAAGGCGGGAAACCGCCGGTGTCAAGCGAAATTTCTGACCTCTGCGAAATTTCTGAGTTATTATTGTTTGTCAGCAGTGTTGCTACTTCTGATGTTTTAATATCAGATCTGATATTTCGAGATAATTTTCTGCTGTCTGATATTTCGAGATAATTTTCTGATGTTTTGACGACAAGTCTGATGTTGAGGGAGCTGTTGTTTTTGTTTTCCTCATTTCTTCTCTTTCTAGGTTGAAAATAAGTTAGATTCATATATAATTTTTCAGTTTCTTTCATCAATTTCTCAAGTCTCTACCTCATGTCAGAGATGAGCAGACTGTCATATTTTTCGATCCAGATCTAGTCCTGTTTTATGACTCAGTCCAAGTCCAACCTTGGTCCAAAAAGTGTAAAAAATTCAAAATCCAAGTCCAAATAAAGTTCAAGATATTAACAAAATACAGCTTTCATTGAAAAAAACACAAAATTTTTTGCCATTAACTCAGTCCGAATCCGGTCCTGATCCTAAATTTATGAAGCATTTCACAGTCCGGATCCAATCCAAAATCAACAAATTCGTCATAGTCCGGATCCAGTCCAATCCAAGTCCAGTCCAATGCTCAGCTCTGCCTCAATGTGTGTTTGGTTGTCATTCCAAACTGAAAATGCTCCAAACGCTGCATTGAGAATAACATTTTATGTTAAGCACGAACGACTTCTCTATTCAGTGACGACATTTAAAGGACAGTGGTTCTTAACCAGGGGCGGAGCCAGACATTTTCATTTGGGGAGCCACTGGAGGGGCCAGATTTGCAACAAGGGGAGCTGTCAATGGTCTGTGTAGGACTTCAATGCAGTGACATGACACCACGCGGAAAATTTTTAGGGAGCCACTAGGGGGGCCAGGCAAACTTTTGGGGGGGAGTGCCCCCTCTGGCACACCCCTAGCTCCACCCCTGTTCTCAACCATTTCTAGAACCACGCCACAGTGGTAATGGTCCTTTGTTTCAAGCCATCTCACATTAAATAAGTTGCAAAAACAAGTGTATTTGTTGTTAAATTTATTGATCAAACTTTCATGTTGCAGAGCGCGTGAAAGCACGCACTCCCCTGGAAATTTATTGACACTCCGTGGGAGGTGTATCCCCCTGTTAAGAATCACCGCTTTAGGAAAATGGGGTTTGCTGCTGTTGACTGCATCGTCTTCAACTACTTAGGCAAGCACAAGAGAAAATGGCAATTTGGGGCATTAACTAATAGGAAATCAACCAGCAGCAATAGAGATCCTTCACTGAGTTCACTCTTTGCTTCCACAAGTCACCACTTTCAACTGTATCAATTGCAATTACAGTATCAGTAGATTACCCATCGAGTTCGCTCTTCTGATACTGGGTTGCACTATTATTATATAGGAAGAATGAATTCCGATCTTTCATTTGTGGTGACTACTATCACAGCAACTTGTTACTCATGGGCATCATCTAGCGGTGACCATTTATTTACATGTGGCGCCATCTACCGACCGCCACATCACTTCCCTCTCCATTAGCTTGGAAGTTCTATCACTTTTATCCATACTTTAACTTTCAATTTACAATTTCGACCCTTACCCTTTGGTTCAAGATGATCTTCAACGGAGGGTGTTACTGAAAGGGGCTTATGGCCTTTCTCCCAGGTGCCTTATTGGACGCCATTTGTGGCAGTTGATTGCATCGCTTTGAACGACTTAGGCAAGCACAAGAGAAAGATGGCAATTCAGGGCATTAACTAACAAGAAAGCAACCAGCAGCAATAGAGATCCCTCACTGAGTTCACTCTTTACTTCCACGAGTCACCACTTTCAACTATATCAATTGCAACTACAGTATCAGTAGATCACCCATCGAGTTCACTCTACTGATACTAGGTTGCAGAGATGAGCACGGATCAGGGCTGGATCAGGATTTAAGCCAATTTTTGACGGATCAGGAGTGGATCGGACTGCAATTTTTTTGAAAATTGGCGGATCAGGACTGGATCGGACTGAAAAATTTCACAGTCCGCTCATCTCTGCTTGGTTGCACTATTATTATATAGGGAGAATGAATACCAATCTTTCGTTTGTTGTGACTACCATCACAGTGACTTGTTACTCATGGGCACCATCTAGCGGTGACTATTTATTTACATGTGGCGCCATCTACCGACCGCCACAGCTTCAGCGTACTTTGATAGGTATTGGAAATGGAAGCACTTAGCTCAGGGTTCTTAACCCTTTCAGTCCCGCGTGCGCCACTTTTCTTGCAGAGCTTTGAAATCCTATAACTCGCCAGGCGATTGAGCTAGAGAGCTGTTCAAACCCTCTACGGATTTAGCAAGTCTTGTAGTCAAAATCGAAAA
>JGI24021J15306_10004551_pt1 | contig 16168 bp, 11 predicted proteins | sample Ectturendosymbi1_FD_15306 | JGI IMG/M metagenome (IMG submission 15306) | reverse complement strand
GCGGGCCACAAGAATTAATAATCTCAATAAAAATTCTCTAAAAAATTATCTTAAATGATTAAAGTGTTAAGTTTTCTTTCCAATGAAAATTGCTTCGCGGGATACTCCAGAGGGCCTTGCGGGACACATGTGGCCCGCTGGCCACGGTTTGAGAACCACTGGCCTACGGTAACGGATCTGACCTCAAACAGTGAGGGGTTTCCTCAAAAAGCTGCTGCATGTGTCAAGTACGTTTTTGGGAGTGGAATTGCATTTGTGGTTTGCATCTTTTTGACAATCAAATGATGAAAAAGCTTTAATTATAACGTATCAAAGTGTGGAACGATAACATCGGCAATACTTGTGCTTACTGCTACACTAACGGCATAAAACGTTGCAGACTTGAAAAATCTTCGAGGGGCAGAAGACTGTAGGAAAATACTACCAACAACAACACTATTTTTGCGTTGATCAATTTTAAAGAAAGTTATACATTGGGAAACATAAGACCCGAAAGACGATAAGCTGATGTTATAAGACACGCTTCTGTAAAATTAACCCTATATTTGTTTATGTCGTTTATGAGAAACCTTGATTACACAAACAATAATTTTAAGAGCAAGAGGGAAGAGTAATTTTTCTGTACGCTCTTTACTGGGACACAAAAGTTCGGGAAATCATGGATTGAGGGCACATGCATCTCATCTCCTTTCAAGCTTATGCAGCGAGCATTCTTTGGGGGATGCGAACGGCAATCCAGTTCTTGCCAATCGGTCCAAACTGTTTTGTCCTGCCAGTTCCGATAGACATAGCAGCGTGGAGCGCGTCACTGGACAAATACCCAGCTAATCAGACAAACACTGCTTTGGGTAGTCAGTGCGAGATACTCGTCCTAGGTAACTAGCCTTAATTCACAATATGTACGACATTTTTCGCCTGACTATCTTTTGCATATTTTTGTCAAAGCCGCTGATTCGAAAACTCTGTAATTTTATTTTCACTCTTTATGAAATCAAGTAACTCAAGGAACTGCCTTTGTTGCTGTGTAATTTCATTACAATATCTGGCATAATCCTTATGATACTAAGCAGGGTTATAACCATGGCTGGAACACTTTTCCAGCAATGTTCCAAATGTGGTGTTCAACATATACATGGTTAGTGGCATGAATAAAATTCCCATTGCGAATTACAACACAAATTTGCAATTCTCTAGCCTCTCTAGACAGGTTACAGCAGTCGTGTAGTTTTTTAGCTGTGACCTGTGCAGTAGATGAAGCTGAGCTCTAGCCTTTGAATAGACCAATTTCACAGAAACATTTGATGACCCAAGTTCGAAAAAAAAATTTTTCCGATTGACAGTTTCTTTTCAATGATAGAGGAGTTCTCGGACTCATTGAACTAAGTCCAAAGAAATCTGTCATTGATGGACTTATAACCGTCGAAAGTCAAGGAGATCAGGCAAAAAAGACACTAAAAAAGTGACACTAAAAACAAGCTCTACTTGCTTGTTTTCTTATCTTTAAAATAAATATAATCTAGAATTAGAATTCCCAGAAAGCCATTCAGTCTCTGTGCCTGCCGTTCAATAGAACTCGCTTCAGACGTTTGCACTGATGCGCTCTCGGAGACTTTGACGTCTTATTTTTACAACAAATCTCACGTTGAATACATTTGCCCAAGGAGTTGAATGCAACATTGGGAAGCTGCTGTCCTCAGTCTAGATTGATAATGAACATGGACAATATTTCAAACTTAGCTCTACATGTCAAAGATCATAGAGCATTGCCTTTATAGGGCACTTAATTAAGGTTGTTACTGCATGTGTCGTGCTTGTTGGCTGAACCTCAAGAAACGCTTCGCCTTTTGACAAATGATTAAGAAACAAATTCACACAGAGATTATGTTTTGTCAGGCCCCAATGGTATGTTTGTCGATGAAGTTAAGTTTGCAGTTGACAGATTTTGTATTAACTTGCATCTGAAACTTGAAGTATTGTCGTTGGCGTCGCCAACGACTTCAAACAGCTTTCTGACGCTTGGACAAAATGCTCAGACAAACTACTGCCACAAGCGAAAATTCAACCCTGGAAGTGTCTCGGTTCGATGACGTGACGACATCGCAGATTGACCTGACCGCCTTCAACGATTCTCAGGATGCTTCGCACGGCAAAAGTCAAGAACAGATCTTGGCTGGAATTTTCGTGCCGATTTTTTTCGGCATTATTTTCTGCGTTGGCCTCGTCGGCAACGCGCTGGTGATCACTGTCATTACAAAGATTTATCGCCGTCAACCTCACGGCATGAACAACACCAACCGTTTCATCCTCAACCTTGCCATCTCGGACATGTTCTTTCTCCTCTTCTGCGTTCCCTTTCAAGCCCCCTTGTACAGCATGGATGGGTGGCCATTCGGGAGCTTCATGTGCGTCTTCTGCGAGGTGTGCCAAAAGGTGACGATGCTGGCCAGTGTCTACTCACTTGTGGCGCTTTCGTTCGACAGGTAAGATAATTAAATTCCGGAAAGCGAATGGTTTGGTTACTGAGCATCAAATAATTAAACCTCAAATTTTAGCCAGCTGTTTATTGGAGAAAAATTACATAATAAATAAGAAACATCTATTTTTTGTTATTGCTGCTGTGGTATTTTATGGCAACTTGTTCATTCTGCAGCAATTTAACAAGTAGAAATAAGAAAAATGTTTAAATTTACAAGACAGCAAATGCTGTGACATTAATTAGACTAAACGTTTCACCGCGGGAATGGATTCAATTATGCAACCTTTCGAACAATTTAACAAAGTGGGGGAAACTCACGTCTCATTTCGACCAGAGAGAGCGGCAGATTGTTTCATACCTCTTACTTGAACATGATGGTTTTGCGTTATTTGTTTAAAAAAATTGTTTGAATTTCAAACACCTGTTTCAGTTGCCGACTTAAGGCAACTCCTAGCAACTTTTTGATTAACGAGTCTGCTGGGTTGCCAGCTCAAAGGCTTCGCGCCTTGCGCAGTAAACGATAATAGACCAAAAATCAGCATTAGTACTTTGGTTTGATACAGACATACAAATGAGGTTGTTCAGTAATACTCGCTTTTTCTAACCCTCTGCAGAACGAAACAGCAACCACCTGCCTTGACAAAGTTTATCCACATGACGGGTTCTTCAAGTTGTGCATGAATTAAAAATCGTTAGCCTGTAGAAGACGCAATACCCTTCGTAGACATAAGGTGAAGCTACCTTGGCACAGTTGCATTACGTTTGGGAGTAACTAGAGTTGAATACATGTCACTCAACTGTGTGACGAAGCATAGACTTTTCTACGACCACTCGAAAGCTTTTCGGTCACAGCTAGATATACAACCTTCCATTCATTCACATCATAACCGTTTGATGTGAAGAGTCTGAATTGCTTTGTTTGATCGGTTGTCTTGAACAGGTTTCTTGTTCGATATGCGTTTGTGTTCATATCTTTGTTTTAGCTGCGGGAAATTTTATAGGAAACCGAAAGTTTGCGTTGCTTTATTGCAACGTTCTACGCGCGATTCATTTATTTAATGGAATTAACTTACTCATTTCACTGACAGAAGTCATAAAAACTGGTCATTAATGCATTGAAGGCAGATAAGAAAAACGGTGAAAAGCCTTCTAAGCCGCAGACCTTCAAAAATAGGACAAATCGGTGGAATAAGGACGGTGTATGGCAGGTCTCTACACAGACTTTGCATTTGGCAAACCACGACTGTCGTTAGAAATACCAGTCAAGGCTAAAATGCAAGGTGAAGAGGTATGAAGTACGCGTGTTGTTGCGACACTGATCGCCATGAACATTTTACAGGTTTGGTGTCATCGCTCCCAGACGATCATTACTTCGGCCGAGCTTGGGCTCGGTTTAGACGTGCTTGAAAAACATTAGATTTATTTGATGTAAAAACATTGGCTTGAAGGCTGTAGATGGTTTCGGATAGTTGCTGCTATCGAAAGGTATCGTTTTTTGACATTCCGTGGTAAAAATGACCGGCGAACGTTTGCGACTTTGGAGATATTTGCAATGTTAGGAGACCGCTACTGTAAAGAAATGATATGCACCACCAGATCATATGCCATTTTGACACTTTGCGACATTGCAGTCATATATAATGAGCTAAACGCTGGAAAATGTGTGAGCCGCCGTAATTGCAGCTGTTCCTCTTGTTGAGCCAAATTCTAGAACTTCAAAAATTGCAATCCCCCAACCGTTGCAAGATCAAGTATTTTGACTTTCCGTAGAGGTACCCAGCAAACAGCGAAAAGAGCATACACGTCTGCAGCAAAAACTCTTTAGCGTGGAAAAGCAATAAGGTCGTGCGGTTGCTTGCGCACTCCTTCATCCACAAGCAAGCGTGACAGCGACTGCAAGCTCAAACGATAGACGGCCTTCTCCGCAAAGCCTCATCTTGTAACGACAGGTGTTGAAGCTTGTGCGATCAGCGACTAAATCGCACTGGCTAGCTAAACGCACAGAATGGAATGCAAAGCATTTGCCTTTCCGCGAAAAACCCAAGCCTTTTGCAGCTTACAGCATCTTTGAGTGCAAGGCGTTGTAAAAGGCGATGCTCAGAAACACGATTTGACCTGTACTTAGCAGAATGTCACATGCGCCACTCGGTGACCTCCCGCTAAGCAAATAGGACTCTGAGTAAATTTCATGTCAGCCAGTGTCATCTGATTCCCCCAAGAATAATGCACCGCTGTGCTCGTGTCGCACTGTCCACCAAACATGACCGTCAGGTTGTGTGCGTTAAAAAATCCTGATCTGCATTATACTTAATGTTGGTTTGTTCTCCCAACATATGACATGCGCTATTCTTTATCATTTTCACTAAAGGGTTTTGAGAGACCTCACGCGATGTTTTCCGATTCTCCGATAAACCTAATGCGGTCCAACCTAAACGTTTTTGCGATTTGCACGGAAGTGGTCTGCGGGTTGCTGGTTATTCAGCAACATCGAGATCTGAGGCTAAATCTGCGACCTCCACATAAATCAGGTTGATTTTCGGGCAAAGAAGTTCGCGGAAATAAAACTCAGTTGTGAACGCTTGACTGTTGACGTCAGTTTGAGAAACACTACCACCTCATTTGACGCCTCAACGAGACCGAATATAAGTATTATCAAATTTAATAATCAATTTTTAACGGTGTTTTCCAGTGGATTGCATCGCCATCGAGAAATAGGATACAAGAGTTTGTACCAGTTGCAGTTGACATTGAAACACAAAACACATTTAGTTAGTGATGCAGAACAAAACTTAGGTGCTTACCCGAAAACAGACCATTGACTTTAACTAAGACCGTGCCAGATCATGTTAAGATTTCGTGTTTGGTTATTGGCGTTTTTAGACAATCTTGAAAATTTTACTGTGCTCTCCATCAGGCCAGTTCAATTCCATAGTAGTTTGCGAAACTCATTCTTGACTTACTATCTGACCTCCTTTGCAAATGCGAATTGAATTGGCGACTGAAAACAACGTGATTGTGGTCACTACTTTTAGCTAAGTCCGTCTTTTTTCTTTTCATCGCGTTTATGTCCCCCAGCATGGGGTAGTTGTCGGCTGTTTCGGTATTCGGAGCGTGTTGACAAAGCTCATCACGTTCTGCTTCACAACCTTCGAGAAAAGCTGAAAGCATCGATTGTATCAAAAGACATTAATAACAGAAAGACAGTGAAGTCGAACCGATAATATACAGCCTTTGAAAAGATCACCAGCTGGTTGTTGACAGCTAATTGCAAAGGTGAGTTTTCGACTGTGCTGCTACCGAGGTAGTGACCTGACAGCATTCCAGTCATTGCAAGCCCAGAGTTGTGAACAGACAACCGGAGTTTTCGATCGGATCACCACTTAACAACCATGAACGTGCCAGGCTTTCTTAGACAATGCAGGCTGAGCAGGCTTGTTGCCGTTATTCTGGGTCATGCTCGGAGTTATTGTCCTGAGATAGTTCGAACGTTGCAGTACTGCTATTGCACCGAGTCAAATAATATGTCCGGACAAAGTTTACTTAAACAGCGTCGGTGGCGTCATTTCCGACCACGTGATGTCGCGTCGTGTTGAGGAAACGCGGGACTTGCAGCAAAATCGTCAGCGCAGTTTCCCTCCGAATATCAATGGAAAAAGTGCCGACGCTTGCTGAAGCAACAAAGTAAAATAAATAACCGGAAGCAACGATTGTAAATTCGTGCGCACTCAACTCGACAGCACGATAATCCAACCGTATCCAACCAACTATAAAACTACCCGTTACCGAATGTCTGCAGTTGTCCTGGCTGAGAGTGATGTCGCAGCTGAAACAGCACATTGCTGATTTTTTCAACAACTGAATTGACTCACATTTCAGAATTGTCACCACCATGCCAAATGATAGTTGTCATTTTCGAAAGTCGACAAACTTCTCGCAAGACAGCAAAAGCGTTAGCTGGCGGATCGAAATGCTACTTACATTGTCATGTGAACCTGATCTATTTTCACTCGTTTTTTATTTGAGATTTGCAGCTGTCACTAGAATGGAGAAAAACAGTCGTGCATCAAAAGGTTACATTTCAGCCGCAAGCGGGCGTTGCCTGGAGACGAACATGTTGCGCGCCGATCTCAAAATATTTCAAAAAATAAATACACTTCGCTCATTTCAACACAAAATAGCTTTTCTTCTTACTTCTTCACGTACATCTATACCTACTTTTAGACACATAAGCACATTTCTTACATCTTCAGATTCGCAATATAGATGATCCAGGTCAGGGGTCTCCAAACTTTTGTTTGAGAGTCACATAAGCTTTTACACCACAATTCCGGGACCGGACATCTTATGCAATGTTATTGTTTCGAGATATGTTACGTTCTGCAAAATCAACACGCTTTCGTAAATCTGCCATTTTTTAATTCCTGACAAAATGTCCTTGTGGCCGAATAAATGGTTTCGCGGGTCGGGTTAGGCCTGCGGATCGTAGTTTGGAGACTCCTGATCCATGTGATAACGACAAATATCTTGCAAACCTACAAAGAATAAAGAAAACAAGTTGATGCCTGCAAGTTCACGTTCCATCCATGAAAAAGATTTATTTAAAATCTTCCTGCGGGCTTTGCTCGTTCCATTTAGTGAGGCTCGCGTCATTTAATGAACCTACTCCTTCGACATCCATTACATTTTATGCAGGGTGCGGTGTTGAACAGCATTGGCATCAGTTTAGTTGGTGAAACAACCAAATGTGTGCAGATATAATGTACAAACATTTGTTTGTAGTAGCGACTTGACCCTTGGGCATCAACATAAGGAAGGCGATTCTATGTCAGCAAACTTTGAAAGTCCACTGCGTAAGGTTCCATTTTAGCGGCACTGCTGTTTGAAGCAACAACTGGTAAAGTATGACACTTTTACCCAAACATTTTCCCAAGGTTTTCCCAAAACTTTTTTTTGCTTTTTCCTAAAAAGAAGTCATTTGCTGCTGCCCTGTGTGTTCACCAGTCAGTTTTCCTGTTTTCCTATTTTAAGGAAACCTCGATCCAATAACTTAAGTTCTAAATATAAGTTTTGGAGACGATATGTGTGAGAACAACAAACTGGTGACGGCATTAGTTCAGTGGTAAAGTGTCCGCCGCTCCATTGGAAGGTTGGGTGTTCGATCTACAGCCACTCAGTTGGTGACCCTGCCATCAACGACGCCTTGAGCATTGTGACTGGATGCCTGTGCCCTACACCAGCAGACAATCTTCCAATCCTTGCAGGCATGCAACCTGCTGAGCTTCGTCGCAAAGGAGTCACACTGTCTCTAGCACGCCGTGCCATGGAGCCTGAACACCTGCTCCACTCAGCGCTCACCCGTCCATCGAGTGCAGACGCACGGCGTCTTAAATCGAGACAGCTATTAGTATCCGCCGCACAACAACTCATCACTTCATCTGATAACAACAAGTGGTTGGATCACCAATGGAATGTGGAGTAGGCGGAGAACCCTACAAGACTCAGCATTTTCATCACCGACACCGGCACCCATCCCCTTGGAGCGACCCTCCCAAGAAGAGCCAGGTTTAACCCCCTCCGCACTGGTGTCGGGCCCTTCCGCTCCACCTTATACAAACGGGGTATGGCCTCCTCTGCGGCCTGTGAATGTGGCGTATAAGAACAAACCGTCGACCATGTTGTCCTCCAATGTGTAATCCATCGACTTCCTCATGGACTGCACGGCCTGACGGTTCTGGACGATGGGACAACAAATAGCTGCTCAACATCTGCCCCGAGATCTAGTGCGGCCAAGCAGTGGTTTGAAGAACTGGCTCCAAAGAAGAAGAACCACTGAGTGAATTGCCGTAGCGCTCGTTGGGCAAGAGCGTTCACCCCAACCGTTCCGGCAAGAAAAAATGTCAAGGTTCGCCAATTGCCGTCTTCAAAAATCAAATCAAAAAGAAAAAACAAAATTTTCAAGTGAACCCAAAATACTATTTTTTATTAAATGCATAAAACCTTCCTTGTCTTGAATTCTAGTTTGTTTCGTCACTTCGAAATCCTCGCAATTAAAGGAAAGCAGGTGGAAGGTTGCCTGTGTGACAAAAAATTCTTAATAAATCCGTCGCAAACAAGCTTTCATATTTTCAACTGCTCTTCCTGTATCCCTTAGATTGAAGCAACGATTACACGATATGCCGCTCAAATCAGCAAAAGAGACAGTTGCATTACATGTATCTGTCAAGCCTGTGCGATGAACGATTCTTTTGGGTGAAGTTCGTTGCATTAAAGCAGCTGTTTCATTGACCGATTTAGCAAAAAATGGCAGGTAACCTAACCAAAAACATTTTTGCAATCAAAATTTACCTGATAAGCTCGAAATTGCCAGGATATAAAAAATTGATTTAATTGAAATCTGTTTCGGTACATACCAATAGAAAATGCAAAAAGTCTGCAAATTAGTAACAAGAAAAGATATCCTTTTATAAATTCTCTTTCAGAGAGCATACAAGCTCGATATGTCAGAAAAGTAGCTCTTTCAGCTCTTTCTTTCCTGTAAATTTTACTGCACATGAATGAACAGCGCGGCTAATATTGCGGCTTGCACGGATCGCACTTGGTTCGCTGCATTCACTGTGCGTCATTATAAGAGAGACCGGCCTTTGAGTGGGATTTTGTGGTTCCAATTAAGTGTTGCTAAATCCGAAGACTATGAGTTGCCGCCGTTTGTACAGTGATTGGAGGAAGATTCAAGTTGTATAAGTTTTATTTTTATTAAAAAGGCTCACAATAATGGTCTTCGGTTTTCAAAAGGAGAATGGTCTTCGGTTTTCAAAAATTATACTTAGATATAATTTGGTCAAAGGACTTTGTTCAAATGGCAGCTCTCGAGCAGGGCCGTAACCAGCTGATATTTTCGGTGCAGGGGGGCAAAAAGATTGTAACTTGTTCTACCTAACAACTAAACCCGTTTTTGAAAATATCATCGGAGGGCTATTGCTCGGTTGCTCCCCCCTGGTTGTGGCTCTGAAGAGGAGTGTGGTGAAACACAGCAACGTTTCAACATTTTGGTTGAAAGTCAAATATGATGAAAAAACTTTCTCTGAAACGCTATGCAAAGAATTACTAACTGCACGACGCGTGCACTCGCACTAACCACCATTTCCAGACGCCAAGCCTTGAACACTCGCAGTTCCAACACTGAACTTTTCATTTTATGTTTTGCTTAGTAACATATTTTCCCTTTTTCGTACTCCTTTCCAGTTTTAATCTCCTCCCCCCGGCAAGCTGAAGGCAACGTTACAAGATTTGTACAAGGAATAATGTCTACAATTCTTGAAAAAATACGATGGAAAATTAAAATTAAGTTGTGGTAAAGCTACATTTAATATATATTCTCACACAATTCTATGCACAATCACAACCTTGAAGGACATTGTTGAATATCGCTGGGCTTTCACGATATAAAGATGTAACGATGCTGAATAATTGATATCGCGGGGTGATCACGTCGCATTGCCTGGCGCAGTTGCTGTATCGACTGCTGATGATCTTAACGGGTGGACAACATTGGAATGTAATGTGGAATTCGACTGATAAGACACGCACCGACTCCTGCTACTGTATGAAGCTGTGGTCGACTTACGCAGAGTGTGTTGACATGCACCACAGCTCAGCCCGACCTTAAATATCAGGTCTGTTTAACATCGTGGCTGAATCTGCCCTGTTTGGGCGATCTGAACGTCTTCTTGCTTGTCGAAAGGGAAAATGTGATAAGATGCTCCACACACAATGAATATTTAAAATTCAATTATGGATCGCTGGCTTGTTCAGTACTCACGAAATGCTTTTTCGGAATGGAAGTCACTGTAATTGACCGATTCTCAATTTAGCTCAGCGCGAATGAGCACCTGTGGTTCTCAAACTTTTCTGCACGTTGACCCCCATTTAAAGTATACAATTTTCTGTAGACCCCGTGGCCTATCCCAACAGTTACTAATACAAGGAAAGTATGTGTCAAAATAACTTTGAGTACTTTTTACTTGAAGTGCATGATAAAATAATGCACAAACCGAAAATACGCTTAGAACTATAGATGCAAGCATAACATAAAACATAACTGTCACAATGGATGACTTAATAAAAAACTATTCGAATCGAATGTACTTTTAAACTCAAGGGCGTACGCAAAGGGAGTGTTTTGGGGTTAAACCCCTCTTGAGCTTGATATTTTACAAAAATTTTATTACCTGCGCAAAGGAGATTAATTGTTTTCGCATACTGTTTGCTTGTTAATTTGTCGTCTTAATGCAAATATTACGGAATGAATTTGGATGCAAATTTTAAGGAACATTGTAAATGGGCCAAAATGTAATAATTAGGTTTTGGTGGGAATCCGGGTTGTCGTCTGCATCCAGAAACCATCTCACCACTTTTTGCAGACCTTTCGTCCACTAGGCATGCTTTATAGATTGTGTTCCGCGATAGTTTACTCTATGCGAAACAATTGTCTCTATTTTGTCTGCTATGGCTGATCAGCGCAAGCGCTGACCGCATTGGCTACGTACCGATTTCTGTATCATGATAGAACAGTTGCACGAGCTCAAAAACAGCCGTTGTCAATATAGAAGCATTCAGGCATTTGATAATGTCTCAGCAGGGAAAAAGAAAACAATAAGTTTGCTGGATGTCTATACAAACAAAAAATCGAAAGTTTTCTTACGTGCTTTCTACGCATTCTCAATTCTTGTGTAGTTTAACAAGATTCTATCTCGCAAACCGGGGTGTGCGCCAGCCAGTACTCCAGCCGCACTGACTGCTTGTATGCGACGAGACATTAGCGCAACCTGATTTTGCAGTTGTTGCTGACGTAGTGATGCACTGATGAGTGTGTTTTACAGCCCTGTTTTAACGTGCAACCTGTTATTTTTGCAGTTATCAGCTGCTGTGTCGCAGCGTTGAGTTATTTTCCTCCGATATGCTAACTCGGAGCGCTGATAGTTTATATTCAGTGCTATGGCACATAAAATAAGGGGAATGCGTGTCGTAGAAGAGCATGCATATTATGTTAACAAATTTCGCCAAAACGTTGGGTTGAAAAAATGAATTCGACTTCAAATTGTGACTTCACAAACAGCGCACATCAAGTACAAATGACCACCATAAGCCACTGAATGAACACCCCCCTCATGAAAATTTTCTGCGTACGCTACTGTTTAAACTACTGTAGTTTGGATTTGACCAGCCCTCTTAATTTTGTTTGATTTGTTGAAAATCGCCGTTTGCATTCCTTGCCCGATTAACAATAATTTTGAATTGGAGGTTTCATTGCTCCAGTAGACCCCAGCAGTTATTCATTGACCCCCTGACCATTCAGTGACCCCCATTCGACCCCATGATTATTTCTCGACCCCATGATTATTTCTCGACCCCTTGGATGGTCCAACTGACCCCATCGATATCGACCACTTTGAGAACCACTTACCTAGAGTAAAGTGATATCTATCAGGAAATTCATCAACACGCCCGACAAGGAAGTTGAAAACAGTTTTAGCAGCAAGTTGCTTGCATTTCGAGTTCTAGCTTTACCGATTCCAGCACCTGTGCATTTTGCTTTTTTGTTTGAAAAGATTTTTTGTGTTTAGCCGCTTGCTGGTCGATGTTTATAACTGGTTGTTAATTTGTTCCATGACTCTATGTCAACAAGGTTTCAGGACTGAGGATACGCAGGGTCGCGCGAAATCGATTTTCAATTAAAAAATCTGCTAATTGATTCGAATTCGTCGCCGTTTTGGAAACTGCTTACTTGTTCCAAGAACCAGAGTTATTCGGGCAGGAAGACATATGAGGGCGAGGAAAAAAGTTGAACTGCTCTAGTCTTGCCTGAAAAACACGTTGCAGACAACGTCTGTACATCATCATGACAGCAATGCAATAAAGAGCTGCAAACGCACGGCAATTTAATTTCTCAAAGAGCGTAACAAGCAGCTTTGTGAATTCAGTCTGAAGTGCCGAAAATCTTAGAAAACGCCAACATATTTACAACAGAAAGCACTCAAAGAAATGATCATTGATTCTCTTCAACTAAATACCTGCGGCAAAGGTGTTCCAGAACCCTAACACCATACAGAAGGTCCGCATTTCATAACAGCAGCAAAGTGAATGATCATTTGGTATATCCAAACCAATTGAAATGAAGGAATAGCAAATGGAGGGCCACAACTGTGTTTTCCTCCATATTCGAGGCGCCTTTAAACCCTTACTTTACGCCAGAGACACATTGTCAAGAGAGGAGTACTTGAATCATTTAAATAAAATCAACCATGAAGCTTTTGAAAGAGCACTTTTTTACGTTTAGCAAGTTTTGCACAGTATATCAATCAGTGAAAATCGCTGCAACTTCGCCTGTACAAACCGTGCCCCGGGTTTTTGTGAGGCGCGCGTTGACTTTGAGCACAAGACGTCGCTTCAAGTTTTGCACAAATGTGACTTAACATTGTTGGAGGGATGTTGTCGAATAAAGTCGCGATATCTGGTTCTACCCGTGTCAAGCGAAATTTCTGACTTGCGAAATTTCTGACTTCACGCCATTTGCGCATGCACAGAGTAATATTCTTCATATCAAATACGCTGAGAAAACTGATGATTGGGGCTTAGGTGTTCGCGTTCAGGTTAGTGCGTCGGTTAGGGTTTGGGTTAGGGTGAGAAAAAGAAAAATAGTTGAGATTTAAGACAAAGTCCAAAAATTTTCGGTTGTTGAAGTTATTCCCGTGCTAGTCTAACCACAAAGCTTTAGTTTACACAACACATATCAAGAAAGTAGTTGCAAAACTTAATTTCTTTATTCTGAGAAGCAAAATAACTGACAAACAATAACAGGTCATAAATTTCGCAGAGGTCAGAAATTTCGTTTGACACCGGGACATTCTGGTATTCCGTGCTTCAAAACATAGGCGTAGCCAGGGGAATAGGGGGCCATGCCCCCCAAATTTTTAGAGCATATAGTCATTTTGTGCTTTGAGAGGCGTTTTTCCAAAGAAAACAATGTTATTCACCTGAAATCAAACATTTTGCCCCCGCAATGTTTTTGTTTCCCCCAAAAATTTTTGGGCTGGCTACGCCACTACTTCAAAAAGTCACCCACGAGTTGTAAGTGTAAGCGTGATGTTTAAAAAACTCGTCTTCTGTTCATTGTGGAAAATTTTCATCGCAAATCGGTGCTTCAAATGCTCAAAACTGGTCCGCTTCGTTGTTAAAGTAATTAAGATTCATGCTACTGCGGTCTATGACTCTGGCACTGATGCGTAAAAATTGCTGAGGCCTAGATCCAAATTGTACTACACTGGCGTCTGTCCTTTTTCGCCTAGATCAAGATTGTACAAGCTAACAGTTTGCAACGCTTCAGGAGCGTTAGGTGGCGTGGTTTACCTGAGCTTTCAACTATTTTGGTGATTCTACGCAATCAGCGTCTCGAAAAACGTCACACAAAACAATATAACTTGAATGGATGAGCAACTGTCTTTAACCTAATGTCAACAGCTTCTGTGTCGTATCTAGACTTGTTGTTTTTGGGGGTGTCGGAAAAGAGGCGCAAAGTGAGGAACGAAACAAGTTGCGCCCAGACGTTTCCTTCAGCACGAACGCGTCTGCGATTGTGATTACCGAAAGCGAGATAAGTAATCAGTTCATGTTAACAGTTTTCTCCAAGTCAGTTGTTCCTGAACGAAAGGTCCGTTCAACAAAAGCGAAGTAATTGCATTTTAAGTTCAATTCGCTTGTCAGTTCGGTTTGATTGCCGTAACTTTGCACAGCGCTCGCTGCTCCATTGCAGAGTTTCCACTACAAGTTTCGTCTTGATTACGAGTGGTACCGTGCACTGCCTAATGTCTACCACAGCGGCATGCTATTGGTCATTATAAACATGGGCGTGGCTGGGGCGGAATGAGCTATGCCAGCGGTTCTCACCCTGGGGCTCGCCAACCCCAGGGGTTCACAGGAAGATTTCCAGGGGTACTTGGATGGCAGCTGAGCTTTCATGTATTGCTATTGTTTAGTATCCTATACTACAGCAACATGCGTGCCGATTGAAAAACTCAAAATTTTATGCAAAAAAATTGTTAGATTATGCAAAAATTGTTAGTTACTAACTGCTAGTCAATATATCACCACTTAATTTAGTGTCAGCTTACTGGAAGCTCAGGTTGATTGTTTTATGGCTCGGGGGTACTTAACGGGAAAAAGGTTGAGAACGCCTGAGCTATGCCCACACCCCATAAAAATGTGTTGTTTTTTCATGTAACCTACACACAAATCATCTCCAATAATTTGCTGTCTTTTTCATATTCATATAGTCATTTTGCCAAAATATCTTCATCAAAAAGGTCAGAGCACGGTTGACTGGCCACGATGACGTAATAGCACCACTGATCAGAGGGGCCCGCGCCTAGGTCTTGCATTGGGCCCCGCACCTGCTGGGGTCGGCCCTGGTGTACGCAGTACTTTCTAGTTGTCCGGACTACATTTGAACGACGCGGACTGGCACTTTTTCTATTATGACGCCGTTGTCAATGGTCGGGTGCCGGTCTGGTCTGCAGCGGTGGAAGAACTTCATGGATGTGCATAACTGTTAAAGTCATATATTACTGTCTGCCTAACCACATTATAACTTTTAGCACCATTTTCACATACGCTGTTGCTGCAAATAGGCAAGTTGCATTTATTGCCAACGTGAGCAATTTTTGTCTGATGATTTTTGCTGTCTGGTCAGATTTCCAAGGAACACAGCGTCGATTAACATGCGTTACTGACAGGTTCTTCGCAGTTGTCTTCGCAACATCAACCAAACCGGTGAGGACGAAAAAGAACGCCTATCGTGGCATCATTACCATCTGGGTCTTCGCTTGTGGTCTTGGAGCACCGTCTGCTCTCACCAGAGAAGAGGTAGGAAATGTCAGATGCAACAAAAAGTTGAAAAAGAAAAGTAGTAACAATTTCCTGAGTCAACTCTAAGGAGACTGCGTGGTTTAACTGGTCGATGATTTAACTGGTCTGTGTATTTTGACTTTCGGCATATTCGCAGTGAAACTCCCAACAAATCTTTGGAAGCGATAACAAGGATTATGAACTGTTTCCCAACCTTTTCGGTTACATTGTTGGCATGCTTTGAACCACGGGTGTGCTTATAACCACAGGTTATTATGCGAAATAATGTTCAGGGGTCGTGACGATCAGGCGGCCTGCACAGAACTTTCGGAGCAGGTTTAAAAAAAGATCGTGTTAAGGCCTTAACTCCCTTTAACATTTGAAATTTACTACCATTTAAGCGGTAGTTTTCACGAAACTGAGTCAGTCCACTACCTATATTTTGATGCTTGGAAAGCAAATTTTTTGTTTTTGAGACTAACTTGCTACAAGGAATGCGGAAACGTTTTATAAACATATTTAAGGATGCAAAGCATCGAAACGGTTGTGAGCCACCCCATGAACACTGACAGAATTTTCACTCGAGGTGCAAACGTTTCAGTTTCCGAAAAGTGTTTTGAAAGCGATTCTGGTTCTGTTTTGAAAATTGCACGTACTCTACCCTCAAAACCACCGCAGTTGATTTAAAAATAAAGAATATATCTTTGGAATGCAAATGTTTTTATGAAAAGAATGCAGAAAATATTTAATGAATAAAAGAAATGCTCTTGCTCATGGGTGAAATTAGTTTCC
>JGI24021J15306_10004548_pt1 | contig 16171 bp, 5 predicted proteins | sample Ectturendosymbi1_FD_15306 | JGI IMG/M metagenome (IMG submission 15306) | reverse complement strand
CTGCAGTACAATAAAAACGAGTGTCAAATTGAGGATTCACAGCACTTTGTAAGTAGAAATCTACGAACAGTAGGTAGGCTACTGCAATTCGCCAAATTGCAGCTGTAACCTATTCCACATACTTTTATCCCACATTTTATGCTACTCCATGTGTTCCATTATGAACTGAAGAAATCATAGCCACATAACTGGGATACAAAGTTCAAAGTGTAGCCTATACTGCATTACGGGGCACTGCCCCCCCGTGTAGCCTATACTGAAATCATCCACTTTCAATATTAGGCTACATATTTTGTACAGAGGTTGAATCACTCTACTATACCAAGGTGTAATGAAAACCTATTAAATCAGTATTAGGGTAATAGTCCTTCAGCCCAACATCTGATGTCTTGTAACCTACCGAATAATCTTCCAGTTTGCTCAACAGATTCAATTTTGCTGATTGTTTCCCTAACTAGGTGTAGTTAGCCTACATGCAAAACTAATAAATAATAAATCCGTCGCTTTTGCTACATATTTGCTTGAATAGGCTAATCTGCTCCACGGTAGTGGTTTTAGCATCAAACAAGTACAGAAAAGGTTGCACATGACTTACTACAAACCACCCAACTTTTTTTCCGCTCGACTCCCTTATTATCGGATTCCCAACCTACCTCTGCTAGTTGGATTCGCTAAATCGGTATGGCTGAAAACATGCACGCTCAAGCAGCTCGGTGAGACACTCATGGTCGTGCTTGAGTGATTTATGGGATTCCCATTCCAACGGGAACCCGATAACATGGCAGTGTAAAGAGGGTGACTGCTGATAGCTGCAAGCAGGGACGTCGGAGAGCAGTGGCATTGAATCCCTGACCTTTCAAACGTGGGACAACAGGGGCAAAGGTATCTTTTCATAGGTAATCATGTGATCTATTACGATCGAATTGAAACAAGTTGTCTATAGTTTGTTTTATTATTTTTGAAGTCAACATTTTTGTTGAACTGTAGCAAGCATAATTGGCAGGCCCTAACCAGATTGGGACACCAGGGAAGGCGAAGAGTTTGCTGAGAGGGGCCATTTTTTAAAGTATGTCCTACACATCTTTCCAGGGAGGGGAAATTTTTTTTTCAGGGGAGACTAAGCCCCCTGCGTCCCTCCTAGTTAGCCTACGGGCCTGATAATTGGTAACGATTTTTTGTTTTTCATAAGTTTATATTGCCCTCAGCTTTTTTCTGCCCCCTTTGCCCTACCGACGTTCCGGCGTCCCTGTCGGCTTCACAGGGACTTGATGAAGCTGTCTTGTTTGTCCTGGAATCCTGGTTCGTGTAAAAAGCGTGACTGTGTTGAGTTTGTCACGCAAAACCCAATTCCACGAGCCATTGGCCAAACATCATTGTCTAGTTCTCAATGTTTCGTTATAACCTAACATTTTTTGTGCAAATTTGAAGAAATGACAATGCCTGCTCTAATGGTTCTCCATTTTTCAAAACAGTCTCTGTTGAACTAAAGTGCTTTTGGACGTCAAACGATGTGACCATGCCACTGGAAATATTTTACTGCCTATATCTGTCATGAGCTTGCTGCAAAACATGTTTGCACGTGGCGGCCGAGTTCTTTGTAATGTTTTTTAATCCAAGGCATAAATTCATAAAAAGCATAAACGTATCAGACTAGGTATCAGCAAAGCGTAATAAAGACTAGGTATCAACAAAGCGAAATAAAGATCAGTCGTAACCACTTCAGCTGAGGCCAGTTAACAGTTGTGAGGGACACTGGTCAAAGCTTATCTTTGCTGCTCCGCACTTGTGCACGCATTCCGATTTGTCAGACCTAGGTTTGGGATTTTAGCTGTCAGAAAATTACATTCAAAGTGGTTGATGGCTTTTGTGACATCTTCGGTGATCGTTTAACTTTTCAATGCTTTTTTTACAATCTTTAGATTATTGAAATACGGAAAGACACTTGCAACTGCTGTAAATTTTTCGCAGCTGTTTCCATATTTTGTCAGCGTCACTACCTACAAAATATGCATGGTTATTTTAAAAGTGCATATGCTGTAAAATATCTAAGTTTGAATAAACACGATTGATGCAGTGCCGGTATGTTGAAAATTTTTAAGAAATCCCAAAACAACCTTGCTATCTTCGTTTGTAAATCCTGTTATCTTTTGACTCCGAGTGCGAAATTAATGTGCTAGTAATGTGCATTTCAAACTGCGCAGTATTTTCAAATGTTATTGTCCACATGACTACACCAAACGTTCTTACTGCAAACAAGCAATTTATCAATATGTCAATAACGTGGGCGTTTGCAAACATTTTTCCAGGGGGGGTAGCGTCGAATATTGCTTTTCTTTTTTAGATTGCTGGCGATGCAATGCAAATAGACGTTCACCGCCAGAACAACATGGGCGGTGAAAAAAACAAGAAAGTTAGACACTCTCACAAAACTGTTTCAAGCAATGAGAAGCAGAACTGTATGTATTTCGACAGGACTATCGGACAACTTACTAAAGTTAGAACAATATGCATGCTTTAAAAAAACTGAGCAGATAAATTACAAAAACTTGCCACAGAAAATACAGATTTGCACATAATGCTCACTAAGAAGTCAGAACGAAACCTTAACGGTAAAGAAGTATTCCCACAAGTCGGCATAGACTTATGTTAACAAGCCATGTATTGTTATACTGTGTGAAACATAGGCGTTGTCAGAGGGGCACAGGGGCCATGATCTCCACCCAGTTTTTAGTATATCAAGACATTTTGTGCATTGAGGGTGTACCTCGGTCAAAATGCGTTTGCTCGCCTAAAGTCAAAAATGTTACCACCCAAAATCGTTTGAGCTGGCTACGCCACTGGTGTGCAAAGAAGTGTGCATAAGAGTAGTTTAATATATTCACTCGGGTAGTTGATCACAGCCCACACTAACAATAGATTTTTCATACTTGAGGAAGTACTGCTCCAGATTTACTCATTCCTCTTTTCACATTATAAAACTATACGTTGCTTACCGCTATCAGCAGTGTCACCGTCTCGCTGCACTACCTGCCAAGATGTCTGTCTTCAACACTCACATGAAGGGCCCCATTGAATGATTTCAAATAAACTCAGTTTGCAGACCAAAAATGACATATTCTTATATTAAAATCCCAGCAAGCTTGTGTTACGAACAAAAATATATGAGTGTTCCTATTTGAATTGAAACGATAATAATCGAATACTGATTTAATTATAGCTCATCTTCCAAATACTCTTAGGCAGCGCAAACATTAACATTTGAACAACCTTTTTGTTACTCAAGACGTTTTTCATAACGCTTGTAACGTACTCCGTTGATGATATCTCTCTTTAAATGTAAGAGTACATTTGTTACTAAACCAACCGCAGCAGGATCTCAAATCCCACAAAAGATATAAGCCAAATGCTTTCTTACTCTAATTGAAATTTGTTTTCTTAATTTGCATGCATAAGCAAACAATGAAATTTAAACAATCAGTCCTAACCCTTGTTTCACCAGTTTCTTCAGTTGACATTAGAGGCAATAGCATTATATATATAATCCCAGCAATGATGTGATATGAGGACATGAAACCGATTGGAAACCGATTGAACAGGTTATACTTCATCCGATATGCGTACTTTCTCACCTGATGTGCGCTTGGAAACAGTGTAATAAAAAGTTATCTTTATATTATTAAACACATTGAAGTTGCTGATGAATTTATCACTTCAAAAAAAATAGATTTAACGCGATTTTTCATAATTAAATCTAGACATGCAGGTCAAGTAAAAAAAGTGTATCTTGGTGGAAAAACTCCGCAGTGGAGGGCGGAAAAATGCCTACTACCGCATTCTCATCGTTGAATGACAGCAGTACAGTAAACCTGGCTCTTGTGCGGTGTTAGTGTGATACCGGAAAACAACGTGCCTGCTACCCTCAGGTTTTCTAGAAATTTTTGTTTCTTAGTCCCAATTGTCAAGGCAGGGGAAAATAACCGTTTTGCCCCCCCTGCGAACGCCAATGTTCACTAAAATGTTTATAATGAACCATCAGTGAAAAGCAAAGCAACGCATGTGCAACATAAACATATTGAAATGAAAATAAGTTTACTCTATCGAAAGCATATGCACTAGGAATAATTTTGCAGATGGTGTAGGCTACTTCATAGGGAAAATGTACAAGTACAGTGAAACAGTGGGAAAACTTTTTTCTATCTAGGATCTCAGGTTTAGTGTGGACACCCCGACTCCCTTTTTTCGGCCGTCCATTGCAAAAGTTAAGAGCATGAAAGCGCAAGAATTTTTTCGCGTTGTTGTGAACCTCATTATTGACGATGATAGGACTATAATATTATGCTTCACACAAAACGAAAAATCACAGGATAATTGGCGCAATGACAACCTTGATCATTTTCGCCAACAGTTTTCCTTTACAAGCCAGAACTCAGTCAACTATAATTTAGTGATGTGTCCACGGTGTTGCGCAAATTAAAGGTTAGACGTCGTAGTGAAAAATCGGCGTTAAGTGTGATATTGTGTGGTGCCGCCAACAGCACAGCTAGATAGGTTGAAATAAAGACAACAGATTCGGGCGTAAATTCAACTGCGCCGTATGCACGTCCTCCCATAAAACTTTGGTTGTCTTTTTATTGAGTTTTTGAGGGTAAAATAAACGAAATAGTGAGAATTAGTGCAGTAGGCTGTTGGTTTTGTTACAAATTTTGCGCTTCTTACAACTTACAAAACCATACTGTTGAACACACTTTCAACATGAAATTGTTAAAATATACTGAAGCTGACCTGATACAAGTCAAAAAAAGTCATAACATTTGCTTTAAAGACGTTTATTTGTCCTGTAAATTATCTGTGAATTACTTTACAAGATAAAAAAGTTCTGCTATATTTTATTTGTGTTAGACCTAACTATCATTTTTTTGTAACCTCAACCTTTGTCAGATCTTTGCAAATATCCATTAAGCATGTGACGAAATACCGTGTTCAGGAGGTTGCATCTGTGGCCGTGATATAAAAAGCTAATTCTAAATTGGGCAATTTTTTTGTAATTTTAACTTTAAAAGATTGCTGAATTTGCATAGGATTAAATCACAACACAGTCTTGAGTAATGAAAATAGTTTGTGAATATCCTTTGACTTCCGTAGTTGCTATACTGGTAAAACCTGATAAACAAAAAATATGGAAGGCAATTTACTAGCTCAATGTGTATGCATAACTTTGAAGGATGTATTTGGAGTTGCACAACACAATGTGATCGCGAGGAATTACAGAAAGCATCTCTTCGATTTCGTAAAAAGCAAAAACACCGTATGCCGGCTTATGTAACAGCCAGATATTTTCATAGTGGTTTACGTCAACCCAAGAGAATGACGTTAGGCACTATGTAATGATACTTGTTGCAGATGAGTGATTGCTGAAGATATCTGAGGTAGTAAACGACGCGGAGTGTCTTTACTATTGCGTTATCCTCAAATGTTTCCGCTTGACTTGTCAACACAATCGACGGTTTTCACAATCTATCCGGTTTCATGAAGTGGACGGAACGTGGACTGGTAGAGCGGGCTTAAAGTTGTTAGGAAACTTTGCGTTTGCAATCATTTAACAATTTTTGTTCATGAACACAGTAATTAATTTTTTAAGCCCTAAAATAATAGTTTCGACCAACTTCAGGTAAACGAAAAGGAAAATAACCAGGTTACTGAGTTGAACAGTGATTGGTTGCTTTAGGTGAAACCAATGACGCAAGAAATTCCCGAATATTCAGCACTTACAACTCTTCTATGCTACACTTCGTTAAAAACAATGTTCCAAAGAATTATTTTCCTTCAAGAGTAGCATCGTAAAGGAACATTGTGAGAAAATTTTTACACAATAGTTATAGTTTCGACAAAACTGACAGATTTCAGGCGCTTGCCATCCTTCAACCTAACTTGATGTCGTATAAAACGAAACGCAAATTTATCGTTTTCAGCGGTAAGATGTACTTTCCTGCAGTTGAAATACATTGGATTATATGTACAATTGTACATGTAGGATGGCCACAACTACATTTTTTAACGGTTGTTTGCGACGTCTAGGAGATGAAGCTCTCACAACATTGCGATGAAGTTTCACTGTTTTCCACCGCACGTAAAACAGCCACAGCGCGAATTCATCCAGATGCATGAGACGTTACTTAAAGTTGAGCAAAACAAACAAGTAATTTGCCGGAAACTCAAAATCGTTGTTTCTTTTTCTCATTTTTAAGCCCTTGGTTTTGATTAGTTGAAACATTCGAGCAACTAATTGGGACACGACCCGAATATTGACCACCCTGTGCATGCGCAACTTCTTTCTTTTGTCAGATACAAGAACCAATAAATAAATGGTTATGGTTACAGTTATTGTGAAACACTTATCTGATACTTAAGACGGCACTTCATTGTAAATAACATATTTCAACTCACCAAAGAACAAGGCAAGATCCCAAGTTCCAAACTGTTTTACACGGTCTTCCATGCTTTTCTTACTGTAAAAATGGTTGATATTTTCCAAAGCTTGCAAACGAATCAAAATCTATAAAGATCCTAAAGCATTGCCAATGGTTTAGAAAGCTAAAATTTCACTATACTGGCAACTTAAACGAACAATTAGGAGCCTCATCGCTCGATTAACAGTTTCATTTCATCTGTTCTGCAGAACATGGGAACACAAACCTCTTGCACCTGACACAAACACCAGTTACACCTATTTGGCTTTCAGTGAGGTGACTTTGCTCTTGCATCTTTGCTTATCGTAATCAACCTACAAGCGTTTTGTTTGCAACATTGTGGGCTTAAGCAAACGTCCTTTCCGTAACCGCAGCTTTGTATTAAACTTGCAGGGTTAAAACCAACTGCGTGAGCAGCTACTTTTGTCGCTGCAGATTGTACCCAAATAACTATGTTTGTCATAAAACAATTTTTATGAAAACTACGTCTGTCATAAAAACAAGCAATTTTTGCTTTGGACAATTTTTAGTGCAATAACTAACAACGTTTATATTAAAACATTGTGCGCTCGTGAATATCTGACCTCAAGCTTAAGAAACTACTAACTGGGAGTTTCGTTCTTGCCTTCGCACTGTCACGTTTGATTTCACTCCACTTCCTTTAGTAACCTTCGAAGACTCTTCTCCAACAAGAACCGTAGATCAAGATTTTATAGTTGTGGGAAGGAGCCAATTCCACAGCCTTTTTTCTACGAATGTAACAAAAAGTAACCCTGTATTTAAAATTTTGTCCTGTGCCGCCATCTTGTGTGAAAAAGTTTCAAGTACAAGTTGCTACATCTATTAACATGGTCAGGATTGTCCACGGGACATAATTGTCTGTCCCATCACATAGCAATTTATGCCTGTCCCATTCCATCCCACGGGATTCCCATTATAATGTTAATATGGAATACAATTCAATTAAAATGATTAAATTTATGAAAGTTTAGACTTAGTATCCACTAAATAGAACTACATGTAGGAGAGTAAAAAACCTTTAAAAGATAAAAAGTATAAAAACTAAGGTCAGCACTGACTTAATGAAGCTGCTATGACATGGCTACTGTCTCATGGGAAATACAAATGTGTGCTGTCCCATCCCATGGGATGTTTCTCATGGGATTCCCATAGGAATGATATTCCTATGGACAAGCCTGAACATAGTCGCCCCACGGGCTGTATTGCACTACATGTGTGGCCCGTGATACTTGATAGGACTTCTACCTCTGCGTTAGGAACTTCACTTAGGAGTCAAAATTTGTCATTGTTTCAACGATATTTCAACTAATATCTGTTACAAGATACGCAAAAGTACAAAATCACCAATTGTTTTGCAGAAACAGCTTGCGAATGTGTAGAAAAATCAGACGTCTTTCAGCCTACAAGAGGGGGTTACAAGAGGTACATCGGGGCCCGGTAGATACTGGGACATTGGAGGTAAAATACGCACAATAAGTTATCTTTATTCAAGCCAAAATTTGATGGTCGCATTTTTCTCTAACTGCAGCGCTAGTAGCATTATCCAGTGTCCTCTTTTCGATTTGACAAGTGTGAAATTGTCCAAACGGTATTTTTAATTCAAGCTTCCCCGGGTTTTTAGATGTTGAGGACAAATTTCCTTGCTATTGTTATCTTCCTTTATTTTACAATAGTTTGTAGACAATTACGTCATACACAACAAGTAACGCTGAAACTGCTATACAGCAAATGTATATGGCGTAACGTCCGTAGACTACATGCAGTGAAACTTTATGTATAGCGTATCGTCCATAGGTTCCATGCAGTGAAACTGGAAAAAAAGCTCTTATAGGAAGTGCTGTCGCATCTCACAGAAGCTCGGGTATTTTAAAAATAACCAGCGCCGCGTTTTACTAAGACATGATGCATCGTATGTAAACCAGTCAAATTCCAGAAAAATGCATCCCCTTTCTGACAGTTTACACATTTTCGTAATGGTTGCACAAACATAAGCAGGTTTGTTTCACGTAATTGTACCAACCGAGAACAGCTACTGCAACTTTTATTCGCCACTGCAGTTGAAAAGCATCTTAAATTAATGTCACTTGTGATGTTCTACAACGGTTGCAAACACAATGTGATGTAACGAGTTGTCTCTATCCGTTGATGGCATTAATTGCGACCATATGTGCGATTATGAAGCTCAAGGTTAGCAACATTACAGAAGTACGTTTGGTATGTGCAACCGTAGGCGTAGCCAAGGGGGAAGGGGTCTATAGTCCACTTTCAAAATTTTGGCATATCTAGTCACTTTGTGCTTTGAGGGGCAGTAACCCAAACAAAATACTGTTGCTCAATCAAAATTAAAATTTTTTCCCCCCAGAAAATTTTTGGTGCTGGCTACGCCACTGTGTGCAATAGGATGAGGTAAAGCAACGCCTCTTTGGGGTGTAAGCATGGTGGGCTAGCTTCACGATTTTTGCAACGAATGATGAAGGTATGGCAATGGTGCTTTGCAGGAAATATATTTGTTAAAATTGGTTAGCTACTGTGCATAACTCGTCGGAGTTATCGGAGTATTTACTTAAACTACTGCAGTTCAGTTATGACAACATTAAGGCGCTCAGCAGCTGTAAAAAGCCTGAATAGGCTCCCATAAATATAAATTAATTTTTAGTCCCAGAACTTAAATACACAATAAAAAGCATCAGTGCATATTCTCCTGAACTCTGTTACTAACATTGTTACAATAATGGAAGTGTTGAACAACTTGCATTTTTTTTTAAATTTTGTTCTGTTCTATGTGAGATCGCCTTTATTTTTCGCTTGTTCCAGGCTATTTACTACCGAGTCAATATACACAGAGCCTTTTGTTTACTGTTATTTTCAAGTTTCGACGAGGGCCCCAAAAACTAGGAGGCCTGGTATCGGTCTTCGTAACCCCTAGTAAAATTTCTTTCGAAGGCCCTACTCTCAGCAACGGCGTAGTGCGGCTCACGACTTGCATCAGAAAAAACTCCTGCTGTCTGTACTCTGTGAAAATATTTTGCATCGGGAGCGATTCCATCTTCAAGGGTCGTTCGTTTTTTGAAAAGTGTTTTCATGTCTTTGGTTACAACACGTTGGATTAAACTGCTATCTCAAATCTGCGTAGTCGCGTGACGTGAAATCGAAATTCTAAAAAATATTTTGCTCGACTGATTTCTTTTTTATCACCTTCGTGAAAACTGGTTACCTTCATATCAGTATGTGTAAGTTTGAATCATTTGCAAAGCTGAAAGAAGAACAGGGTTGGCTGATTTTGCAAAAGCTTTTATAGCAAACAGAGAGCATTTATTTGTTGATGACGAAGGTAATTTTTTACAACTGGTGCGGGTGGTTTATTGCCTAATGCTCAAAATCAAAGCTAAGCATTCAATATTGTGCTGAACTTTGAAAGGCTGGAATAAAAATAATAAAAACGGTGGTTGGCCAATTCGTTCTCGATTATCTAAATAACCATTCTTTGCACGCAGGCTATACAAATTATGTTCTACACCAGTGGTTCCCAAACTGGGGGTAAATTACCCTCCGGTGGTAATATGCGATTCTTCAGGGGGTAACGCGGAACCCAAATCACAATGTTTTTCTGTATTATGAGCGATCACTGCAAAAGAAACTTTTGAACTGAAATGCGAAAATTTTTTACATAAGGTGATAAGAAATAATCATTACCTTGATTTGGATAACGGTTCGAACAAGTTTGGGAACCACTATTCTACACTAAGCTGCTATCAAAAACAATCTGATTCATGCAAAAACAATGCGTTCAACTTATAATACAAGTGGTCAGTAGTTTGTTCAGGGAGTTTTCAAATGAAACATAGATCAACATAATCTTTTTTAAAAAGATAAAATGATGCAAGAAATATCAGGGGCGGCTCTAATTTCCCCCACCTGGTTGCGGGTCTGATTCAAATTACACGTACCATAAACCTTGTGAACGCTTTTTTGATCTTTTATTGTTCGACTACATTCTTTTCAGATGGCGTGGAGTAAGAGATTCATCCCAAAGCGTTTCGTTTGACACTCTTCAAGGGATATCGTCAGAATGAAGTGGAGATACGACCGAACTGGTTTATATACAGAAAAGAAGAGATTTCATTGGTTAAAGGAGTGGCCAATAAGAAAGGGTTTAGGAGATAAGAAAAGACGAGTTGTCATTGGTTGAAGATGTAATTTGGACTTCGTCGAAACGTTGGAACAGTCAACCAATGGAAATTTTAAAAGGTTTAGGAGATCTTCAAGGAGTAAACGAATTCTTTTTGTTTGCAGAGAAGAGGAGTGTCAGACGAAAAGCTTTGGGATGAATCTCTTACTTCACGCCATCTTCAAGTTCTGTACCACTAAACATCTTTTCACATTCTTTTCAGTTCTATAATCGACTCCAGCAAGAAAGGGATTTAGTATGCCTAAAGCAATCTACTCACAAAAATAAATGCACTCTATGTCGCGTCTGCACTCTAAATTTCATTTGTATATGCATACACTGCAAAATAAAAACTTTTTATATCTTATTTGTTCAATGACTCTTATTTTCAGATCATGCTTTTCTAAAATAAGCATTCAGCAAATTGAAAACTTTTTAAAATAAAAACATGTCAAGTTTAAGTTGTCTGCAAAAACCCTGCTTTAGCAAATTAGCACCAAACGGCTTTTTAAGTGCATTAAACTCACGCAGAGGTAGCAACAGCTCGCTAATTATTCATTAAGTAGCGGTAGCTACACGGCCGCTATGAAATTNAGCCAATAACGATAGCAGGAGCGCCGTTATTAAATTTAGCCAATAACGATTGCAGGAGCGCNGTTATGAAATTTANCCAATAACGATAGCGGGAGCACCNCTGTTTATTAAGTAGCGGTTGCCAACCTTTGCTAAACAACGCTGCAAGAATTGGAACAATAAAGCTTTTAGCCAGATTAAAAAATTANTCTGATAAGCTGTGACGCGGCTGAAACATTTTTGTTGAGTCACGAGTCAAGTTCAGCTACACTTTTTTCGAGTCAAAGTCATCTAAAAATTTTTCAAGTTGAATCAGAGTCAACTCGTGTGTTGAGCAAGCTGAGTCAATGTTGACCCGAAATGCCAAATTCTTTTGAGACATTGGTTTACAAGCTTGACTCAGTGTCTAGTCTAATGAAATTTAACATTTTCCCTATGTTTCATTTGCACAAGATGGTGTCTAACAAGCTACAAAACGGCGATTAACGTGCTACAAACTAGAGCCAACGTTGCTGTGCCCGATATTGTTTCAACACTTTTGTTACCAGATTACTTATTCTTAGACATTTGGTGAAAACAGTTTTTCAACTTTAATTTCACTTCTCTCCTTCATTCTCTGACAATTCCATGTGTCCAGTCTACCCTGCTGCAACAAAAATACCTCCTTGTCCCTTATTTACCTCAACAAAAAAACTAAAAGTATGAGGGTGACTGCCATTAACACGATATTTAAATACTACTTCAAACCACGATAGTATGTGCTATGTTTTTTGCGCTGCTGGTCCCTCAGTAAATAGCAAAGACTCAGCTCTACCTCAGTTTTAAGTTGAACACTTGATCTTGAAAATCTAGAATAACACCACAAGGAGCCACAGTCACAGTAAAAATTTAATGCATCACTATACAAAAAATCTCATTTCTTTTTGTGCGAAATAACTGGGTTTGTCAATCAGATGTTCAGAGACTTTGTGAAAATACCTCTGACTAGACATACCATATTTTTGTGACTGAAAACCGGGACGCCTCAGAACAACGAGCCTTATCAGATAAATGTGTTTAATATCTTACTTGGAGTAGGTAGCTATTTTCGATTCCTATAGTTAAGACACCAAGAAAAACTAAAATATTACATTTTACCAAGAATCAAAACAATGTTCAAGCGTTTGTAAATTTACTTATTTGCCCAATAATGCTTTTCCGTAGACAATATTTTCTTCAAGACGTCTTTGTTCGATTTTTTATCGTAGAAATCACAGCAGGAAAAGCCAGTATTGACTTACAGACAAGGGCTTTCACATTCTGCGTCTGAACACTTATCAGATCACATGCTATTCAAACTTGCTGACTGAATGCAAAACCAGGACTTTTTGGTTGACTGACCGGGACGCCGGGACAAAGCCTTTAAACCGGGACTGTCCCGGCTAAAACGGGACGTGTGGTATGCCTACCTCTGACACGAGTTTCGATTCAATGATTGTGACTGCAGTCGAGCTATTTGGCAAAAAACGTGACTACGTGACTCCTGTCGAGTCTTCACAACATCTTTTTTCAACGTGACTTCAGTCGAGTCAATTCGTCACTAAAAGTTGTGAAACGCGTTGTGCTATCACTGCTTCAATGCCAGCAATTCCTTTCACTGGACAGTATTTTAGATTGGTTATAGAGGCAATGGCTCCTGTTTATTTGCCACCAAGAACAAAAGATTTGGAGATGGATATCATAAATGTGGTTGAAGATGCATGGGTAGAACGAATCACTTTCGCCATATATATTTCAATAGAAGAAAAATACTCATTAGAAAAAGTACACTGTCTATTGAAAGAAATCCTTTGCCAGTAAAGAATTAGACGCTAAAGATCTTACAGAGTATATATTTCCCCTACGAAGTAGGCATCAACAACTCTTGTTCAAATAGAATCTTGTTGATTCAACTTTTAGGAAAAGTACCTGTGGTTATTGGACAGCTCGTTTCGGTGCCATCAGTTAACTCCAAACTAGTGGTGTAGCGAGCCTAAGTGCTGCCCAGAGACCACCATAAATGTGCCGCCGTTTCCATTCCTATAATTTCATAACAAGAGATTGAAATGAACAAAGATTGGCTTTCGGACTTATCGTGGGCGTCCCCTGAAGAGGCAAGATGGGCATTTGCCCCCTGGAAATTAAATTTGAAAACCAAAACTTTATAGAAAACCTGAAGTCAGCAGCTTAATTCCGATTATGGATTTAATTCTTGCAATGGCAGACTGTTTGCCAGTATGACACTCACACTCCGCACTAGACAGACTCATTGTTTTGGTGTTATGCAGTTAATTCATGCCCGTATATTTGCCTGCAGCATTAGATTGAGAAGCTTGAGAGCGGATTGTTCTACTGTTAGTGTTTATTGTATAACAGTAACATGGCAACAAGTTTTCAAAAGTTCACTTTGAGTTACTGTGGTAGGCGTTTTCGGGCATGTTACTGCTGAACGCAGACATCTTGGCAAGTACTTCAGCGAGACAGTGACTGCTGATAGTAGTGTAAGCCACGTAGTTTTATAATGCTTAAAAAGGAGTATGAGTGAAAAAGAAGCATTACCGCCAAAGAAGCAATATTTTTGTGATTGTTGCCGTACCCCAGGGCAGTCTCTTTGTTGTCTAGAAGGAGTAAAGCCTCTTGTGAATGTCCACGTGTAGCGCATACGTCAGCAACCTGAATATAAAATGTATGAGGAAGTGGGAGGTTGCGCAATCCATTCATCCAACACAGTTTTCCAGCTGAGAGCTAAGAAGTATCCCACTCCATCCTGGGCAAACGTCACTGACTTAACGGCGGAGTAGAAGACCAGCTCATCAGTTTCAGAAGCAGAACCAGAATGGTTAGTCTTCCCTGACCAGTTCGTGTTCTTCTTTTGTGAAGTGAACATAGTGATGTTTCAGTTTCGAGCAGTCCCGTCGCCAGGCTATACGGTTCGGGGGCACAATACATTCTTAGGGGGGCAAGATTTTTGTTTTTATTATATGTTTTAATAAAAAATTATCAGGGGACAACAAAATTTGGAGGGAACAAAAATATTTAAGGGGACATCGCCCCCNAAAGTCCCTCTGTGGNTACGGGCTTGGTTTCAAANTACCAGTTCAGTTTCCAACCTTCCGATTTTAAACTGCCTATACNGTGGTAAGGTTGCCTCTTATATGTGGTTTTTAGGCTTCTCAGAATAGAAACACTATATTGCACCAATTGGTCTACCCAGGTGTTAAACGGGCGCAGCGTGGGGCATCCAGTTGTGCATAGTTCTTATGGGTAGACTTTTAACAACATTTCGGAAGGGACCGTCTGCTTGGTGCTTACAGGTCGAACGCGGTTCTTGGTCACGTGTGCGACGACCGATGTGTGACGGGGTTGTTTAATTTTGTGCATGGTAGTAGCTGTCCAAATTGTACCGTTGGACAGAGTGTCACGCCATTTGCTAAGNAACTTTTGGAAAGACCTGGGACACCACAGGAAAACATTGCTATGGCTACGTTTGTGCAAGAAGGGCCTTGATTGAGCGCATTGTTAGCGCAATCGTGCAGCCATCAATAAAATTGAAAAGGAGGGAATATGCTTTGGGGTAATATTTTTTTAATTTGGATAAGATGGACGATGCTTTCGGCCTTTCCATTTCCTAAAAATAATCCTTCTAACAATAAACTTTAGCACGAACACAACAGCCACTTGAAAAAGTTCCAGAAATCGTTGAACCGCAGTGGATGCTTTTTTCAGCAAGTAGTGACGTAAATAAAAATTTGCAAGCTCTATGGAATTATTCCTTTGTGTATTTTTCGAACCAAAATATTGAGAAAAAGATGCTTCGGCGCCACAAGGAAAATTTGAAAACTTTGTACCNAAGCAANCTGGGCTGTTTGGCTCATCCCTTTTGCATTTCCAGCAGCATTCCTGACATTTGTCAATACCTTTNATTGTCTCTAGGTGAAAATGGTAGAGTTGTATGTGTATACAGTCTGGTTAAATAAAAACATAACTAAAAATTGATGCATATGACAGGAAAATTTGCACCGGGTGTCACGTACGCTTTTGAAAAATTTTGATTGTTTAAGTTAACTAGTTTTTTAGGAATTATGTTTGAGACGACTGCTGGGCAGAGTAATCTTTTTAATCCATTTTTAACATTTCATTTATTAGCGTACAGAATACCCAGCTGCCACAACCCNGGTCTTACCTATTTTTCAGTTATGACATGTTACTGCGCAGANTTTTNATGTGGTTTTNAGTAAACACATCGAACGCATGTCTTAAAAATACAGCAAAAGCCATTGTATACCNACATCAACATACGCTAAAATCTCGTTATGCGGCAAAAGCGGTACTTAGTAAACAATTGAGTTCTAAACCGCCAACAATGTCAAACATTTGAAACCTNTTGCTGCCTCTTTAAAAGCCGGGCTTTGCGAGGTGATTGTGCAGCAAAGTGTTTGGATGATTTAATGCGNATTTATGAATAACGATACGTAACGNCATTTCAGAAACTACCTGTTGATCCGGTATCAGTAAGAAGCTGCAAAATTCTGCAATTACTTTCCCTTCGCTACCCTCCACTAANATCACTTTAGGAATGATTAGATTAATCTTTNAAGCATCCTTTTGTGNTTGATGGGGATAAGTTGCGAGATTTGATTGAAAGATATGCATGTGCAAGTAATCTGTAAAAATTTCTTCTCATTTTTTGCTTTCAAAGTGTGCAAGGCCATGCGTGTCGGCCAAAGTTTCGGATGTGTTGCTGTCTCAAAAAGTGCAATGGACTTTTGGATAACTTTTAAGTATGCATCAAAGGCTGACCTTCGGCTGAATAAGTCAAGCTCAGCCAATGCTATTTTATCGTACTGGCAACAATTGCTAGCAAAACCCACCGTCCCCCCCAAAATTGTTGGCCCCCCAAATTTTTGGTTTGGCTACGCCACTG
>JGI24021J15306_10004547_pt1 | contig 16171 bp, 9 predicted proteins | sample Ectturendosymbi1_FD_15306 | JGI IMG/M metagenome (IMG submission 15306) | reverse complement strand
TCTTTTACCTTTGTAGAAGAAGTCAGAAACTTTACCTTCTCTCCCTCCTCTGTTTTCCTCTGTTCCTTTGACATTTCCAGCCTCTTCACCAACGTTCTGCTTGCTGAAACCATACAAATCTGTGCTGATGCCCTGTACAATAACAACGTCTTACCGAAGCCATCTTTTCCACGTGACATCTTTGTCGAATTAATGCAGCTGGCCACTTCCTCAGTGGAATTCAGCTTCAACAACATGTATTGACAAATTGATGGCGTCGCCATGGGCTCACCGCTAAGCCCAGCATTAGCAAACATTTTCATTGGCCACCAAGAACAGAAACTCTTCAAAGTTGTCAATAGACCGTTAGCATACTTCTGGTACGTTGATGACATGTTCACCCTGCCTGCCAACTACAGTCTTGACCAAAAGTTTTAGACCAATCAGAGTAATTTCAAATTTTTTTGATCTCCTAGCGTAATGAAAGTACACAGGTGTTTCAGATCTATAATTTTCATAGAGAGGCGTCATATTTATATATTATTATCCATTTTACATAAAAATATCAGCATTCAGTACTTTGTATGTCCTCCTTTGGCCTCTGACACTGCCCTGATCCGTCTCGACATGCTCTCGATGAGGTTTCGGCGCAGCTCTGTGGTCTTAATAAGCTGTGGTCTTAATGGTCTTAAGAAGTGATGGAAGACTAGTTGGATGCTTCTCAGCAACTCTCTNCTTCAGTTCTTTCCAGAAATTCTAAATTGGATTAAGGTCCAGGCTATTTCTCAGCCATTCTAACAATTTGATATTTTTTGTCTTGAGAAAGCCCGTGACGATTTTTGCCCGATGGCCTGGCGCCCCGTCGTGCATAAATATTTCACAATTACACACTGCCATGTGTAATTCCAACTCTTCTCTTTCATCAATTACAGATATTTTTTGCCATTCATGGTGGTTCCGGGATTGAGGAAGAATAGGCCGGCCATTCCTTGGGTTGAAATCACTCCCCAAATCATCACACTCGGCAGGTGTTTCATGGTTTGCTGTGTGAATCTTTCATTGTACCGAGCTGCTGGTGGTCTCACAGTTCTCTTCCTCGAGGCAAACTGCTGAATTGTTGTTTCGTTGGAACACATAACTCTGGACCATTGCTGGCTTGTCCACTCTTCGCATATTTTCACAAACTGCAAGCACTTTAACTTCATAGCAGGGGTCAGTCGTGGTTTTCTAGCCGTTTTCCGTAATTTGAGGCCAAATTCATCAGTTAAACGGTGACTGATGGTTCTTCTGTTGATTCTCGAACCAGTTTCCCCAAGTTCTGCTCGAATCTTTTCAGCTGAACATGTAGGAGACTTCACAACACATCTTTTTATCAAAATATCATCTCGCCAGGTGGTTTTCCGAGGACGACCGCTCATCTTACAATCTGAATAAGTTCCACAATTCTTGAAATTGACCACTGCCTGATGCACTGCTGTTTTACTGACTGCAAGCCGTTCACTTATTGCATGTTCAGTGCATCATTCTTGGCGCAGAATCATGATCTGAGCTTGCTGTGCCCCAGAGAGAGACTGTTTCTTACCCATTCTGAGGCAAGAAAATAATGCCGAAAAAACAAAAAAACGACCTCTCTGCTAAATGGTTGACTGTTTTATGACTTGAAACAGTCTCTTATAAATAGGATGAACCTTCCACGCCAACTGCAGCAGAAAACCGTTTGATGTGAATGACCGAAGGAGATTCTGTTTCCCTCCCATGACCTTCCAGAAACAGCTTCATCTCTCATTTCATACGCATGGGTTAACATAGGCTATTACCTTTTGATAAACACCGAACAGATGTATGAAACAGCAAAGTCTCACGTTCGGAATTGGTGTCTTTGCAAAGCATGTCACACAATCTCGTATTGACTGCACTTTGACAAAGTTGACAGCTCGTATATGATTATTGCAAGCTTATCTTTCATTGCAGAAGATAAAGTCCTGGGGGCCAGAGCCTCACGGTGGATCGAACAGTGAGATCTAGACGTATTAGGACTTTTCTGGTTTATCCAGGCAAAAAGTCCACTTCGAGATCTAAGCATTGCCAGGGCCCCATTAGTGCAGATACACACAAGTTTCTCCCATTTCATTCCACTGTTGTCAAAAGATGTGGCGACAACTTGGAATACATCAGTAGTAGTTTCTAGCAGTCTGCAAAACAGCATTTCCTCTTCAATTGAAGAAGGTCCAACAAAGCGAACGAAGATCAGCAAGCGAGCCAGTTGGTCAAGGTCAAGATCAGCTGTTTTGTTTCATCACCTTGAATAGCAAAAAAGGTGATGCGTGTATCTTTTCAAAAACGTGGCACATCTTTTGTGAACTGATCGATGCATATTTCAATTCGAGAATCAGCAAGAGAAATCTTTGCTAGCTTTTTTCTGTTCGCCTCCCCAACACAAGGCTGGATGCTTGAATATGAACGGTTGTTGGGTTTCTTCTCTTTAGCAATCATGTGAGCAATTTCGAAAGTGGCAAAAGCACTCGATCACTGCAGGTAATCTTGATATTCATGTTTTAGAGAATCTTGCTGGCTTCGAAAAAAAGTCCAAGATTTACATTGATGGCCAGTGTGTTTTGTTTGAAGATGAAGCTGGACAAGACTTGGTCTCCAAGCATCGCTGCTCAGATTTTCAAATAACATCATGTATTGTCGTACAGCTTGACCACTCACTGTGGTATTTTAAAGCCTTCCTTCAGATAATCTTTGTATAATTTATGCTTTTTTCCACTAATTTTGAGTTAATAAAGTTGGAGAACACAATTACTACAAACACCTGATTACGCTGGTCAACAGCAAAATTTAAACGGTGATTGCAATAAGTGCTCCTAAAAGTATTTTTGACGCTGATTTCAAAAATGTCATTATTTTTTTTGTAGCACATCTATTTTTTGAGATATCTGTATGTTTTGTTTACCAGCTACCTAGCCTGCCACAGGCCTATGAACAACAGAAGACAGCATTGTTTTGCATTGTGACGTAACACAGAATAATAATTGATGTAGCGGACATACCATTTGCAAAAGTAAAGCAAGTTAACCAACCTTAACCGCGTGATTTAAATGCAATTAAATGCAAAAATCTGCTTTATTGAGTGACATATTGATATCTCTGTGCAGACAGGCAATTTAAAACATCAGGTCCCCATTGCACATTCCATTAATTTGAATGAATCGTATGATAAAAATCAGATTGTTTTGAATGCTTTTTCGTTGGCTATACTGACTACCAGTGGAGCTCTCAACGTCATAAGAATATTAATGGGGATGCACATAGGAGTTACCAAGTACTGCTGTTTTCTATGTTTATGGGATAACCACTCAAGGTGCTACTGCGGATCACTATGAAAAGCAACATTCGTCCACAAGAAACTTATATGTTCCTGGAGTAAACAGTGTTCAGGAGTTCACCATCCTCCATTAGCAAATCATGATTAAGTCCTCACGTTACCTCTGTGCATAAAATTGGGCTCGATGAAAAATTTTGTGAAACCAATGGCCAAATGCAACTCCAGTAGCTTCAATTTAACTTTTTTGTGACAAGTTTCCTGATCACAGGAAAGCTTAATTGAAAGAAGGAATTCTGTAGACCTGTAGATTTGTAGAGGTTTTGACAGATCAGAACTTTAAGAGTGTCCTGTTAAGAGTGCACTGAAGTTACAAGCTCAGAAGGCATTCGGGTGGATATTGTTACGGCAAGTTTCCCTTTAATTTCAAATTATTCCGCTCTGTTCTCGCATTAAGTGTTGCCATTGTTGCAGCCCTAAGCGCACGGCGCCTCGCTTGATTGATATGCATCGTTTGTGTGCTGGCCGTCTATGGTGGTCAGTTAGTGAGTGGCTTCGTATGGAAGCGTGTATACTTCGGTTTAACCGACGAAGACGAAGTAATTTAGGTTTCTTCCATTGTATATGTGGTCTTTTTTCTGGTTGACAACGAGGGTTGTACCACTGTATTGTGTGTAGCAGCTTCGGCGACAAGGGTCGCACTGCTTCGTGTAAACCGTGTATCTTGTGTCACATGTCTTGAACCGTAAAAGTTGCGTTAAACAAAGTTCCGCAACAACTAATGTTACTGGCTGTAACAGACATGCTCGGTCTTTTTAAGATATATTAAGGCTTATTGTTTTTTAAGCAGAAGTAGAAGAATTGCTTTAGCTTACATGGAGATGGGCTTGCATATATCTCTACAGATGCATTTTTTCATTCACACCAATGTTTTTTTGAAAACCTTAATGCCATGAGTGACTTCCAGGGTGAATAATTTTCATTCAAGCTATGGAAGCAAGATACCAGGGGTTCTGAAAAGAATCAATCACGGTATTGCCACAAGGTTTTCTCATCAGTCGTACCGTCGCACAGGTTGAAAAGCACTGGATTAGACAACAATATAGGTTCATTTTGTGATTGTTTATACTACTAGTTTTAGCAGAAAATGTATTTGTGTATAAATTGTAGAGATCGACCGGTATGGCTTTTCTGGGGCCAATACTGATAACCAATATTTCAAAAATTTTCAAACCATGATTTCTGCTTCATTAGCAAAAATATAATGTATTCTATACCTTACCTTTTTTTCAAAAACTTCAAAAATCAGGATATATGAGCTGAAATTTTTTGAATTACGGCAATTTCAATATTTTGCTATGATTTTCAATTAATCTGATTAATTTTACGCTGTGAGTGAAACTGTGAAACTGATTAATGCTATGCATTAGAAGTGTTGATGTTTATCAATTGTAAGAAACATTTTAAATATCGATTATTTTTGTTTAATCAGAATTTAAAGTGTTTGTTGCAGTGGCGTTGCAGTGCAGTGGCGTAATTGACAGGGAGGCAGAGGGTGAATTCCGCTCTACCCAAGCTAAATGTAAAAACCAGGTCCCCACTTGGCTCATATTTCAGTTTCAGCATTCTTTTGGTTTTCAGGTTGGTTGTTGTTATTTTGAGTTGTTAATTTCAGGTTGTTAATTTTTGCATTTTTCATAGTATTTTCCATTGATTTAGGGTTTTAGTATAGCCATCCACATCCAGATTCACCGTCATTTCTCAATTTGTTTCTGAGTGTTGGCTAGTGGGTCCCCAGAGTGGTCCATGGGCCACTAGCCAACACTCAGTCCATGGGCCACTAGCCAACACCCCAGAGTGGTCCATTAAATTTCCCCTCTCTTGGCTCAAATCTCTAGATACACCACTGGTTTGCTGTCTGCACAAACATTTCAGTAAACAATTAATGTTATTTTTCTTTTTGTGGTGCTTTAATCCCTCCAGATTGGCAATTTTGTTCATTGCATTCATTCATATCATTTGTTGTCTGAAAACATACTTACATGAAACTATGCATATGGGTTTTGTTTTTTCTGAGGACATTTTAAGACAAATGCGATTGCAATCATGTTTATTTTCAATGTAATCATAGTGGTAATCAAGCAAGCATTGTGTAGTTTATCAACCTTACATTTTGCAACCTTGGGCGTGTGGCGTGTGCCATTCCAGCCACATACCTTCTGTGTTCGACTTCTCGCATACAAGGCATTCATGCAACCAGTTTTTTGCAGTGGTGACAGCATTGATTTAGTGCTGAGTGTGTTTTACTCCCCTGTTTTAACACGGAGCTTTTGCGGTTATGAACTGCAGTGTTGTAATCCTAGTTTGAAGCACTGATTGTTTATAGTCAATACCATGTCAAATAAAATGAAGAGAGTGCATGTGGAATAATATGCATGTTGTGTCAACAAACTTCGCCAAAACTTTCCTTTGGAAACATAAACATGACGTCAAACTGTGATGTCAAAAACAGCACACACCCAGTAAAAATGAACAACATACATCGCTGAAAAACACGTAGCATTTCCAAATCCCCATTTTTCACACATCACAATGATGCCACAGGGACATCATGGTGATGTCAGACGACCACACAAAATTTCAAATGCACAGGTACTTGCTTTTATGTTGTCAAATTCTTGAGGATTTGCACCTATTTTCTAAAGAAAGAATTGGGGAAAAATAGTGGTTTCAACTTTCAATCACTCCTGTTGTTTGCATTTTTTACTGCAATGACTGTGAGTACATGCAATAAGTCAAGCCAAGATAGTTCAAGTTTAAAAATAGTAAGTCCGAAGTGTGCAAAAAAACATGTTTTCGTTATCATCTTTTGGCTATAAGTATGATCAGAGCTAGCAAATAAAATCATCACATACCAGAGCGTTTTGACTATCAACACATATTTGCACAGCATACTTGTGACAACTGAACATGAATATGTAAGGCTGCCAAGCAGAAAACTGTTTAAAATTTTATGCTCTGGTGACTTGAGTCAGGCACTTCTGGAAGCCTGTTGATACTGCAAATTCCAATTAACAACTAAAACAAGCTGTAAAACAATGTTTCAGTAACACTTGAAGGCTCACAGACGATGCATTTCATTCATGAGACATTTGAACTTTGCTTTTAATACGTGGTTTTTTAATTGCAACTCTTCCGAATCATTCCCTGAAGGGAACTTTTCCCGCTATCCACAAATGGAAAGCCTTTTATACCAACTCTTTCAATGGCATTGCCATAATGCTTTTTCCAGGAAAAAGTACGTGTTGTTTTGATCATGGCATTGGTTCTACAGATTTTCATCAGCAAAAGTTTATGATTTGATTTATGAAATAATTGCTTTCTTATTTTTTTCATTTCACATATCAGTATAAAAATTTGTGCCATAAATACAAAAAAACATATGCATATATATCAGGGTTTTTTTTCAAGGAAAATGTTAGGTACCCGGTATGGACCTGTAGGGACACGATTTCTGATTTTAGGGACCTGATGATAAATTTTTCTGATTCTAGGACCCGATTTTCAATTCTAGGGATGCCTTAAAAAGCACCCTGTATATATATATATATCCATTCAATCCCAACACATTAGACCCATAAAATTGTTACAGCAAGGGAAACTTCAATAAAAAAAATGAAGCAAAAACAGAGCAAATTGCTTCATTCAACTTGTCTCAAATATAGAAAAGATAAAAATAAAAACAGCCTATTTAATACATTGCAATATTGGATTTCTAAACCAACCAGTCCGGCAAGTTATTATGGCTGGTTTGAAAAGCTTTATAGGATATATCAAAAATTATAAACAAAACTTAGAGCTATTGCTCTTTTGCTTTGCACATTTGAACAGTAGAAAGAATGCACATCAAGTATAGCCAATGACCACAACGCACTATGCAAGTAGCAGCCTGGCTAAAATTGCAGAGATGATCGCTACTGAAGTTTTATTTTGGTTTTATCTGTCAAAGCATATAATTTTTTCTTCAGTAATTCTAGGTAAAACTATACGTTTTTCTGATGCTAATCAATGTTTATTTTTTACAATTTGCAATTTTAACATTATTGCTTAGTTAGTAATCTCAAGCATAATAATTTTCAATGCTTCTATCGGGTGAGTGTTGCAGTCTATACCTGATACCATATCCACTCAGCCTGTACCCATGATCACATGTGAATAAACACTTCATTCCTATGACAGAAGATGTTGCACAACTTTTTGGCAATACACTTTGAAATGGTAGTGGTACAAAGTTAGGGCAGCTTCCTGAAAAAAAACAACAGATACAAAATTTTTATTACTAACAAATAGCCGTCTTCAGCCATGGTTCTAATAAATGAGTTCCTGACATGATTTAATGATAAAGCAGAAAAATAATGGAGGAATACCAAATAATTTTTTTCTCTCTTGCAGTTATTTGAAACCTTTCAACAAACTCATTAATTGGTGACTTTCTGAACATTACGCTTTGGTGAATCTAAAAACAGGATTGCTGGATTGAAACAAAGCTGCTCCTTTTGCTTTGCCACATACCAGTGATGTGCACTGTGGAACATTTAGAGGTTCTGGAATATTGCAGAATCTTAATTTCAAATCCAGAATATCAAATCCTATTCCAGAGTAACTTGTTAGAAGCAAAATAAGCTGATCACGCAGAGCTTTAGAATGCTGATCAGCGATCACACAACCTGTTAATTAGTTCGTTACGTCACTACTCAGTGCCAGGAGCTTGTTGAGTGTTTCTTTCTATCTTTTACTCAGGAGGGCATAGAGTGCCACTGCAAAATTTATTGCGACCGCCAAGCTTCTTTGTTTTGCCAATTTTGCAATTTTTCACATTCATTTAATCCACATTTATTTCGAATCTACATATTCCAAACAACCCTGGTTTTTGGATTCAAATGTTGAAGGATTCGATATTCCATTGCATGCATCCCTACCACATACATAATCATCTCCATTATCTTCACATTTGATCACACTTGCTTGGTTGAAGTCTGGTTTATTGCAATCACCAATGTCTTTACTCCTATTATGCCATCATAATAGTAAAAAAGAAGTCCTTGCTTCTATCAGTTCTCTATACAATCCTCAGGCCTTCATGTATCCAGGCATGCCAACTAGCGTTGAAATTGTGATTAACTTGAAATACAGCAAAATCACACATTGATTGGAAAGAAAATATTTTTTTAATACCCAACATGCAAAATACAATATGTTATAAACCCAACATGCTGTTGTCACTCTTTCAGATGATTGCTCAGCTTTAGGCTTGGCCATTAACAGTTATTGGAATCCTATTGTAGTTTCGGTACAATTCGAGCAAGAGCCAATTTTTAGTCAAGCTTTTATTGGAAACTAGGCTTTAATCCGAGTCTTCAGTGCCTTTGATTATATCTTTCTAGCATTTCTGGTTCAAAAGTTATGGCTAAACAAAAACAAATTTTGTGTAAAAAAACAAGTTTGGGTAAAGACATATCTTAATAATAACACTTACAACACGAACTTACTTTTGCATGGCAACAGTGGGCGATTCCATTTTCCAAACTTATCACAAGTTAATTGTATGGAAGAGCAAAGACGTTCAAAAAAATAGTTTGTTTCACATTCCACCACACAAACATCACCTTCAAGAACTGCTTCAAAATTGCAGCTTGCAGAACTGTGCTGACCAAATCGCTGATGACTGAAAAGGTACAACCTTGGACATTTTGCTACAAAACAAAAAAAACAACTTCAACATAGAACTTGAAGATGAATTAGCAGTAACCACTCACATGCACCTTTGCAAAATTCTACATGTCTATTCCAGCGCCTTTCTTGTGTACATTCATGAACAACAGCAGATGTCAAGAACCCTTAAAATATCAAAAATCAACATGAGAATCACATAATTCGAATAGAATTGCATCAGTTTCAAATCATGAAACTAACCCAGGTTTGCAGAAGAATGAATAGCATGTGATTCCAAGCACTGAAGAACACACAATTGTTCAGTAAGAACCATAGAAGAAAGGCATTTTCGTGGTCCCACCGATAAAAAAGTTGATGCATCCAGCAGCTTGCATGTAGCTGAAAACATCGCATCTTTTAATCATTATCCATTCAACAAAAAACAGTGCAAAGATTATATCACAACATGTTTGACATTGCTACATCAAATCAAACACAATTCTGATATTAATCAATGAATTTTTCTTTGGCATTGGCACTTTTAAAATTATTGTTTAGTCAGTTCTCTCAAATGTAACAAAAAAGTTAGTCAAAAAATTATATTTCAACATTCCTCAATGTTTTCAGGCATGCAAACTCAATGACATCGCACAATATACGATATCAGTTCTGCCTTTATGTAGCAAAACCTGTGCATTGCAGGAGTTTGTTTGCAAACCAAAAACTAGTCATTTATTATGCTTCATAAACATTAAAACAATTTTCAGTTGAACACAAGCTTTAATTGATGCCAGAAGTATAGAACTAGATCAGGGGTGCATCCAAGGATTGTTTGGCTGTCATGATAGGCCTCCTTGTGCCGTAGGTATTTGGCTTCAACGCTGATCAAATATCAAATGCTGCCACTGGGGTTCTCTAATGTTAATGGATTCGAATAGGCAACAGCATTTCCCTTCTAACATTGCATAGTATTATTACAAAATAACAATGACCCCGCTTTGTTGAAATAGTGCTTGCACAATGACATGCAACAATAAGCGCTTTTGAACAATCTAAATGGATGTTGCGTCAAATGCACATGTGTTGCAATATCCTACTTTGCCTGCTCCAACACAAGCAAAGCTGTCAGAAGCTGATACACTACCAGACACACAGAGAACTGTTTTGAAATACTTTGTTTTATGGTGGGTGGACAGTCTCAAATCCTGATTGTTTGGTTTTGCAGTTTAGGCCAAATTCAGTGTCACTCCCATTATCACAGGTCGTTTCCACTGAAGTTAAATTTTCACAACGAATCTCAAATATTGAAAGGCATCACAGCTAGCCTCAGAAACTGTTCTCACAATTACACTGGTAATGGTGGTCATAAAAGATTTATTAATGAAAATTATCTTTCAAAATGTGAGATCTTGTGTTGAATAGTATTTGCTAGTTTTTAACAAACAATTTTATTTATAATCAAAAAGGATCAAAATGATCCCTTGGCAGTTCTAGTGTTAACAAATGCCAATCTTTTTGCAATATACTTTGTCTGGCAGCTTAAGATTCCATCATCACATACCTCAATTACTTGTAAATGCATTTATGAAACCTACTAATAACAGCAGGACTTCCATCTATCACTCAACTATTACCTTTACATTACGGAGCTCTGCAGCCCAAATGCCCCTGGTCATTCACAGCCACTCATACCCAAACAGACATAATGAATCAGTCTGCGTCGAACTCATAACAGCACTATGCAGTGGTACGAAAATTCACAGCAATCGTGTTGGTGCCATTTATGCATGTGCTCATTTATGGTACCACAAATGTATGATCATGTTTTCAGAAAGTAACCGCTATGGAACGAGTAAGGAACCACTATGTGTTCCTTGTGGCTTGTAGGTGTGAAGTCATGTTAAACAATAGACATAACGGTAATGCAGTAAAACAGAATTTGATCATGAAAGAACTAGCTTAGCTTCTATATTTCAACTATAGCACTGGAATCATTTCAGCTACAAGAATCAAAGCATTCATTCAAGCAAGCATCACCAAATATAATATCAGTCTTTTAAAAAAACAGTACAAACCATCACATGTACATACTTGATATAACTTACAATGGCATGAAGCAGGAAACCCAGTCCAGTGACCACTGGACAAACACAAACGTTTTGATGATCCACTGAAAACATAGCCCAGATTGCAATCAATGTAACACACCATTCCAATGTAAACACTGGTAGCATCTCCACATTCTGGTGGTGAAATATGCCCATGCACTGGTGGCTCAAGTGGAGGACACAATCCATGTAACAATAAGGTATTTTCATCTGCCAAGGAGTATGTCTTAAAAATTACCACACAGGCACTGCACATGCTACCACCAGCAAGTTCTGCAGTGGTCTTATTGTTTGTCTTAACACATTTCTGTTAACTTGTTTTTGAATAAAACTGGAATGTAGAATTTGGCAGTTCAATTCCTGCTTTATGAAAAATTCCATTTTTGTTGTCAAATGCACACTGCAAATCTACTGCTTAAGTTTGACAGTAGAAACAGTTTCAACTGGTCTCAGGATTCAGCTTTTTCTGCCAGTTCACTGGCTTCAACCCAAGTGGAACAGGTCATACATAGTATGAAATTTTTACTCAGTGTGCAGGAAGAAGAGTTCTTTGCTAGTCATGATATTTTCCACTCCTCCCAAGTCAGTAATGTAGTTGTTCATCAACCCGCTCAACAAATTGCCAAATGATGACCATGTGGTGTCACTAGCAAGAACTTTATAACTGGCAAGAGTTTACAAGAGATGTTGTTTCAAGAAAACAAAATCTAGAAGTTGACTTCTTCTTGAAAAAAAAACTGAAAATCTGGAAATGTTGAAGACAGGCTCTTAACAAGACAGGCTCTTAACAAACTGGTTGAAGATGGCATTGTAGTAAGGATCTCGAACAAGTTGCATATTAATTTTACTGGGGTCCACCTTTAGGCATTTTCCACACAATGTATATTGCAGGGTACTTTCTGACAACAGATGTTCAATTAATGAGATAGAAAAATTTTGTGAAAAGCAAAACTCCAACACTGGCAGTTCAATGATTTTAAGACACAAAACGCTATTAGATCTTTCGAGCCTAGTTTCCAAAAAAAATTCAGCGAAATACATTGGCTTAGCGGTTGGGCCCTAGGCCAGGAAACATGAGCCAAAATGACCCAAAAACTACTTCACTCATAACAAATCCTCAACACCCNACCAAAAAATTTTTTTTTCGAGTGCGAACAAGAAGACTGGCCGATCCGATTGAGCCCTTGAACAGCTCTCTAGTAAAATCGGTGGAGCAACTATGGAATATCTCTGCTCCTGTACGAGTTACGGACCTAGTCGAAGTGTCAAAAGACCCAGCAAGTCTGCACTCGAAAAAAATTTTTTTGGTTGGGGGACGCGGGTTTTTGTGAGTGACGTTATAAGTGGAGGACTTTTTGGCCACCTTCTCCTGGCCCTTAGCACCAACCGTTAGATGGTAGTATTTCCCAAATGATTTTATTGGATTCTAGGCTACAATCTAAGTCTCTTGATACTTTGGATGACTGGCTGGGGTTTCGGGTTCAAAAGTTGTGATGTAACTTTTGACTAATTAGTTAATTAGATAATTAGATCATAACTTTTGAACCAGAAATGCTAGAAGTCGATCAAAGACTCAAAAGACTCGAACTCGAGCTTAGTTTCAAATGAAAACTTCAGTGAAACACTTTGGCCTAGCGGTTGGGCCCTAAGCCAGGCAACATGAGCCTGATCAGTCGCGATCAGTCGCATGATCAGTCGCGACCATCCAACGTGATCAGTCGCGACCATNCGTAGACCCACCGTGTGCCTGTGTCAATGAATTCTTGCAAGCACGCTAGCCTACACCACTTACACATCCAGTGTAACTTACTGGACTGTTATTTTGTTTGTTATGTCACTGGACACTTGGTAGTTTGTTTTGGTTAGTTGTTCCTACTGTGACCTTTTCATTTCTAATGTAAAGTGGNCAGCCTGGGTTGCAAATTTTTAATTAGATTTTCTTAATTGGGAACTTTACTGTTTGTGGGTTCCATTTTATTTTATTCCATTTGTACTTCATGCACTTCGCAGAGCTGATGATGCCTACATCGTAGGCGAAATATATACTCTGTAAGATCTTAAAGTGCATGATTATTTTCTGAGAAAGGATCTCTTTCCATAGACAGTGTTAAGGTGGAAGATTTCTATATAGACTATGTAAAATTATCTTGCTTAAGGCTTAGCACTCTCACTCAGCCTTAATTTGCTTAAAAATGTGCACTCACTAAAGTACAAATTTACACAGCTTGATTTTTTCTTAAATGAAGGACTGGTTGGTGTGTTTCAATCAATTTATGTTCATGCATTTTTTAATTGAGTTTGTGTTACGTTGTTTGCCCCCGAGCAACCTGATTCAATGAAGTTTTCAAAAAGGTGTGAAAGAAACAATTAAGAAAACATTGTTTTTTTCATAGAAGGCATCAAATCCAATTGAATTTTCTTATTTGGCATGAAAGAGTATTGGCATAAAAATATGTGAATTTCAACTTTAAAATTTTATGCCCATTTTTTCTATAGATGCTCAAAGTTGTGGCCTCCAAAAATGTATGAAGCAAATTGAATGCTCTATTATCATGAGAAACAGTTCTCTTAGCACTTTTTAAGGTAGTTTTTTTATTCCTTTGGTCTTGAAATGTCTGTCTTGCAATTTTTGGCCAACTCATTTGATCAGAGGCTGAGAAACTAGAAATTTAGTAAAAATTTAAGCATGTTCAATGAAGCGTAATGAGTAAAAATGACATTTTTAAAGTGATATAACTCCACAAACAATACAAGTTTTTCAAAAATTTTTTTGCAGTCTTCATTTTTAGTAATATCTACAAGTGCGCTAAATTTCATCGGAATACAAAACACTTGGTGTAACCCATTTGCTGTTTTGGCATGGAATGGCCGCAACATACAGACTGGGGTGTGAGAACATCGGGATGGCCGTAGGTGTGAGTCATGTGGACGTTTGTAAATGTCAATGATCGTATATCCTGCGACGTCTATGCACAACCACTCAGTCTCAGTTTTCACAATGGTTAAATGCGATAACAAGCAGACGCAAAGAGTGAGAAGCTTTGTGCGTATGCCATCCAGGCTTTCTGATCACAACAGCGTTTACCCAAAACAAAATTTAAAAAACATCAAATGTGCTGCAAAGTCAAACCTGAAAGAGGACCAGTAATAACTCCCATGCTTGCAATGAGAGACATATCCAACTGCTTCAAACTGGATTTCTCAATACTTTCAGTGGATAATAATTGCTCCCAATGTGATGGATATGTAAGATTCCGAGGATATAATTTCTCCAATACAAATGAGTCTTCTNCAATTTGCAAGTATGCAGTTTTCTTGGCAAACTGTTCAACTTTACTTTTGATTTCCTCCACAGTGGCGAAAGGAAAAAGATTCAAGTACACCTTCATCAAAACAATAAAATTGCAGCTTNTATTTTGCCTAGAAACAATCTTAAAATCTGAGCTAGCATTTAGAAATGGTGCAGGCGAAGCTAGACAAACAAAACACAAATTGTTGTCTTGGTCTTAGTATTTGTTGCTGTTAGATTTATTGTAAAACTAACATGTTGCCACATGTCAATGATAGAATGGTCAATGAAGTTCAGCAGTATATAGGAATATAATCTGCAATCAAACATCTTGCTATCCACACAAGGTATCAAAAATTCTCCCATTTAATTAACTTACCCATCTTACATATTAACCAGTCTGCACACATGTGAAGAGTTGGAATCAATCAGCAAATTTTTATAAGAAATTGATTTCACATAACACTATGCATCATCAATTCCACAATCTTATTCAAATATAATCTATTTGATTCTGTTTTGGTTGTCATTGCGTGCGGACGTGTATCCGAGCTCTCTGTTATAGTCAGTTACAGTGGCACATCCACGGGGATCTGTTTGGCTGTCGCGACAGGCCCCTTTGTACCGCAAGCACTCAGCATTAAAGCCGATGATAAAATATCAAACGCTGCCACTGCAGGTCTCTAATGGGGGTGGTTTGGAACAGGCAACAGCCTACATTTCCCTTATAACGTTGCATAGTACTACTGCAAAACAACGTCCCTGCCTTGTCTAAATGGCGCCTATGCAATGATATGAAACAATTCACGTCTTTGAAAACCTTAAATTGATATTGCGTCGAACGCACATGTTTCAGAATTTCCTCCTCTGGCAGTGCCAATTCCAATGCAAGCAAATCTGTCAGAAGCTCGTATACACTGCCACGCACACGCAGAGCTGATTTGCAATATTTCCCTTCGTGATGGAAGGACACAGTGTCCAATCGCAATCGCTTTGTTTTGCAGTTTCAGCCTAAATTTTATCTGCTGTTTACACGCAGGGGTGTAGTGCTGAAAAAAGAGGTGTGGAAACACGGAGCCGCATTCCCACACCAAATAAAAATGAATACTGCACTAAATAGTTTGAATAAAGTGAGCATTCGCTGACAGGAATTCATATAGTGGATCTTCCCGTTTCACTGTGGACTTTTGACTAGCAGCGTGAATTAGTGCAAAAAGGTGTGGGAACGCATTGCCACTACAGACAAAGGTGTAGGAACGCCAGTGGCGTATCTAGGGCATGGCAGGCATGGCACGTGCCATGGGCACCACTTTGATGGGGTGCGCAAAATTGCTTGGTAAAAATTAAAATCTCCATGTATAGTTTCTTGAACCTCTATTCATGCCCCAGAACAAGGTTAGATGGTGCCCGGGACAATAAGCAAGTTTGGAGTTTGGCACCCACATGTTCGAACCTGAGGTCTTTTGGAAGCAAATGTACAGTACTGAAGAAATTACTTGTGACATTGTTGGGCCTTTTCGGCGCCCCACGTAGTGATTATGCGCGGGTGGAATTCCTCGTTTCCCCCTTTCATTGCGCCCCTGCCCCATGCATTCATAAACTGCAAAGCTGCATCACCACCATGCCCTCAACTAAAGCATAAGTTGGGCATGTTACAAAATCCTAGCAGGTCATCCAAAGTATCAAAAGACTCGGATTGTAGCCTAGTTTCCAGTAAAAACTTCAGCGAAATACTACCACCTAACGGTTGGCACCCAG
>JGI24021J15306_10004546_pt1 | contig 16172 bp, 16 predicted proteins | sample Ectturendosymbi1_FD_15306 | JGI IMG/M metagenome (IMG submission 15306) | reverse complement strand
TGTTGTTTCTTGCCGAGTCACTCTCTAGCCTGTGAAATATTGTTTCTTAGTAAAAATGCATTCCAGCATTCATATCATAGCAGCTAACTGTATGTGCATTTTATTAAGCACATTCTCGACTACCGGAAAAAAACGGGAACCTTGCGAATCAGCGAAAAAATAACTTTTACAAACGATGACGTCATGAATTACGTCATAGGGGCCCTCCGGTAAAAATTGCCCCGGGCCCCCCTAACCTTTAATCCGGCTCTGGCTGGGGCCGAGCGTTTACGTCATATTTTTGAATGGGGCCGCGAGCTTATGTCATATTTTCGAATGGGGTCGCGAGATAAAAAAGGTTGGGAACCACTGGTTTACAGTGACGATATTTCCCTCCCCTGAATGCACCTCCTGTGTGTCCGATGGTGTGAAAGTGACTGGGTTTAAAAGATCTTTGAAATATTTTCCCCACCTGCCAAAGACATCCCCCACATTACTGACTAAGACCCCATTTTGGTCTTTTAGATCTTTTGTCCCGAAGACGCAGAGCGTTTTGCCAGAACAAATTGTTGTCTTGCCAGTAATTGGAATCCAATTTATGTGCGAATTTCTCCCGAGATTGCATTTTGGAATTTGTTTCCACCTTAGATATCCACTGTATCTGAAAACTTTCAGTATTTTCGGTTCATCTTTTGCTTCTTTGCTAATGGAAGTTAGTTTTGCCTTGCTTTTTTCAAAGGTATTTCCCATCCAATATTTATTGCAGGCCATTTTTTGAAGATGAGCATTTCTCGTCAAAATTGAGGCTTGCTTGTTGGTCTTCACATATCATAATTCTGGCATGCAAGCATTTATTACAACATGGCTTGCGGCAGACACTGCGTTTTTACTTGCTTGACAATCGCTCGGACATCAACCCTGAACTAATTAATGTGACCATCGCAAGCGCGATCTCTTTGAACTATGACGTAAAATTACCTGCAGACTATCCCCGCCGACTGCAAACACAACCAGGTGAAGTTCAAGGAGAGATGCAACAAATTGCTGTTGGAATTTTTCGCCAAGTTCGCCTCGACATCCGCCACATACGATGCAGATAGCCTGGAGGACTTGAGACGATCTAATACCTGGAATAATGACTCAGACTTTGTGTCTGTTGAATTGGAAGACAACGTTTTTGCTGATGTATTTGTCAGGTAAGTCGTTGTTCTGTCATTTTGTAAACGATCCGTTCAATCAGAAACTTTGCATGGATAGTAATAGGTGTTATTTATTTGAATTTTTTCTGCTCCACAGGTGAAATGCCAGAACTTTAAAAAAATCAGATAGACTGCCATTAATTTTCTCTGCGCTGTTGAACTATTATTAACTTCAGATAGCTCTTTTCTGATTGAATTTGTGAGTAAATTTGACGTATTCCATCTGTTGGAGGTCATTCAACTTATCAAGAAAGTTTTATCTCTTATATCGCGATGAATTAATAACCTACTCCAGCCGGACCTTTAAAACAAAAGTAACAACAATACCAAAAGAATCAAACAGGGTTGCTACAGGGTCTTGAAAAGTATGGAAAAGAATTTGATCATTTTCCAGCCTGAAAAAATGAAAAAACTTATTTGGTCTGTTAATACGGAAATAAGAAGTAATTTTCCAGACTTGTTCCATTAACATGCATTCTGATAATATTTTATTTTGATATTTTTGGTGAGATTGATAATTTGGTTTTCATTGTGTTAACTATTATCGTGCCTGCATTCGACTTGGGTATATCATTCGGAAAAGTTAAGTCTGGAAAAAGTCCAGAAAAAGCATAGAAATTTATATTCAAAATTGCGTATGAATCCTGATCAATGACAATTTTTAGCAAAGTTGCTATTACGACATTTTTATGAGCTGATATGGCCGCGGATCGCAAACTTTTTCCGATTTTGTGAAAAAAACATGCGCTTCTTTGCTGATCTTATTGTCTAATCAAGTACAACTGCACATGCTCCCCGTTAAATATAACCCAACCCCGTGCTATACCAACCGCAGCATGTTTTATTTGCTTCTTGCACCGAGGCACGTTTACTGCGTTGCGCCGGACAGTTCGTCAAGTGTGCATTTTTCTCACGCTTTGTGTTCATCCTTCAGGCAACAGTAACCGCAACTTACGATAAACGCAAGTTTGTTTATTGGAAAGATTTAATTGGAAATCTGATGTTACGAAAAGCACTACAGTTTGATCAGTGGATTTTAATGAAAGGTGTTTTAGGTTTGAATGGAGTCGATGAAATCGTGGAGCAATCTTTTCTTGATATTCTGTTCTGCATTGCGATGACTTTTTTTAAACAGTCTTGTTATCGCGTGGTTTTTAACAGAAAATTTTGTATCAAGTTTTCACCTTTGAAAGGCACAATAATTGCAATGATAGGTGCTGAAGTTGATACGATACTTTTCTTCTTATGATCATTTTAGACCAGGGGTCTCCAAACGTTTTTGTCCGAGGGCCACATAAGCTCTTACACAACAGTTCACGGGCCGGACATCTTACGCATGTTTTTAGATGTGTTGCAATGTACCAAACAAGCAAATTTTTCGTAAATATATTATTTTTTTCGTTATTCACAAAATGTCTCTGCGGCTGGATGAAATAGCTTCGCGGGCCGTAGACTGGAGACCCCTGTTTTAGACGACTGTTGAACGTTTGATAACGTTTTCCCAGGTGGAACAACTTGCATCCTGGTCATGTGACTGTCACAGGGTGGCAAGACGAAGTTTTTGGAATGCTGCGACACATACAACAAAAGTGCGAGGTGTGCGAGGACAAGGTTGTCTTCGGCCGATCTTCTTACAGGTACTTCCCAAGGCGCTAACAGGAGTTTCAGTTGTATCAAAAACAAAGTATAAACGTGACCATGCTTTCTAATGGTCAGGTGTTACCATCGGCTGAGGCAGGTTAACTTTAGATTTGTTGCGTCAAAATGGCTGTGCTGTTGCATAGTTACGCGAAAAATCGGCTTTTCAGCTGAAAATTTGCTTGTAAATGTGACAAATTCAACTAGGTTTTTATGATTTTGGTAAACTACAATGCTTTTTTGGGAAAACCAGAAAATGAACTACAGTAGATTGCACCGGCCATAATTGTCATTTGCATTGCTAACCGGTTGTAGCTGATAAAACTTTCTCACGGTATCACAATCTTCTAATATACATACTAAAAGGATAACGATGTACGTTATGTCGATGGAACAGGGTGAGGGCTGCTGCCAGCTGTTAAAACTTTCAGAACTTACGAATGGCCTGTACAACTTGGATTGTTTTAATAATTTCTGAATTCTAAGCCATTTGCTTTTTCGTTCATTTTGGATGGCTTTGGAATTTGAGGTCTTCTGAAAATAACGTCAACAATAATTGTGAAAAGAAACGATGTATGTGAAGCTTTTTTTTGTTTAGAATAGAAGGTCAAAGGGATTCGTAAAAGGGGTTAAAACATCTCGAAACCTGAAACGCAAACGACTTTTTCGAGGATTGCTTAAATTATACAGTACATACGAAGCCTGTGAACCGTCGATTTCACTTCATTTTTATTTTCACTTCAATTCAGAGCTATGCAGGAATGCAATCTATTTGATAAGATTAAGGAATCGTTCAAAACTACCGTAAAAGTCGATGAAGTCCCAGAATCATTCACGTTGACTTTTAAAGGCCCGAGAACTCCCGTGGCGGAAGCGAAATCTCAAACTTCGGACTGGAAATTGGTATGAACTGAATTAGCGACGATGTGGTATTTCGATTGCAATGCTTGCGATTTCAGAAATGAATAGAAAATTGTCGCCAGTGTTGACATTGACCGATTTTCACTTTCCAGAAACTGACAACGAGAGTTGTACCGGATCTTGGGAGTGTTTTGAAATATCTTCAAATATCTTTACAAAACTGCGAGTCAAGAGCGGAAACTGCAGTTGATGTTCGCAAAATAATACAAGCGCAGTTTGAAGAGGAAAAAATACATGGTGAGTGATTCCTACGTTCTGCACAAAAGGTAACTATTCTGATACATCGCTTGTCTTTGTTTTTTTTTTCAGATCTCAGGTTGTATGAAACTTTATAATGTTTCAGGATTCAAACTGTGTTTATTCCTTTTGCCTCTAAAATTTGTTGCTGCTGACATCCGGTTTAAATTGGCCTGTTTTCCCAACAAGAATACCTTGAATGCTTTCCCTGTCGTATTTCAATCAGGTTTTGGTGATATATGTTTGATTTTGTCAACGTTATCGGTAAAAAAAACAAACGAAAAGGCATGTTGAATAAATTACTTTTATTCATGTGTGTGGAAGTATCCTTATGTGTGGCAGCTTTGGTGTGGCTCTATGCGGGAATCTCTAAAAACCAAAATTTCCTAAGATGCTGCGAAATTCTAAACGTCAAATAAATTGGCTCTTTGTTTTGCACAGTAATAGATGAACTGAACTTTCAGTTCATGTAATAGGCCTGGTCGGCAACCAAAACCTCAGGTGCATGACGGTAGTGACCTCACCATGAGAAAAATGTGATTCCAGATCCAACCTGCGGTGCCCCAATCAATCACAGAACTTCACTCGTGTTTGTTCGTTGTTCAGGCCTTGCAACTTAATTCGAGCTTTTTGTTCTTGATCCGGCAATTGTTGTATGTTGCACAGTTGCGATGCTTGCTCGTGTAAACTGTGCTTATCAAAAATTTGTTCAATACTCCGTCTGTGCAGGAAGTAAAGAGTTAATGCGCGTCACAGCTGCGCATTTTGCTGGACGTTTCTTCCCAACGCCCACTTGCAACCAGTCATCGAAAAGAGAAAAAAATTCGCATGTTTTACCACAAACTTACTGCATCGTTAATTAGTTGGTGGCGTTGCTTCTTTAACAAAGTTTCACTGCTTTTTTGTAGCGCCTGTCCAGTTTCAAGTAGCTTTTTTAAACTTGTGTTTTTGTAAAGTTAAAAAATTTCTTGCAGCATCCCTCCAGCTTGTCGACGATCAAGTTTGTTTGATGTCCGTCAAGCCTTCCGAGCAAAATCGAGCACAGAAGTGTTTGAACGAAACCGTTAAGCAGCAAACTATTGAGATCAAAGAAGGATTTGACGAACTCGTCAGTTCGTCTGAATGGAAAAGACTCCGTCAGAACCTGTGCTCTTCTGGAAGTGTTCAGGTGTTTATCGATGTAAGTGAGATTTAAGTCACGTTAGACCAGGGGTGGGGAACGTATTTATTACCACGGGCTGAGAAAGATTTGTGTAATATCACGGACGGGCCGCCAAAATTTTTAAATTTTTTATTTTATGACAAAAATCTGCAAGAAAGAAAAGATTCAAGGGCTGACGGTGCGTGGTGTTACGTGAAATCGATTTCCTATTAAAATTTGCCGATAGATTTCTTGCTTGTTTCACATATGGAGAGTAGTTACAAGAAACTGCACTCATGTTTTTTTTTATGCTTTAACACGCAAATCCAAGATACATTTCTCGTCTGGCGAGATGGTTGAAAGTTTTTCATTTTAGTGATGCAAGTAACGTTAGCTGAAATCGAATATTTGGTCGCATGTAACTTGAGTTTTTTTCGCTGAGACATTTCGGTCATTTGCCCCGGAAAATCATCAGCATTTACATAGCACTGGTAAAACTCGATCTGCAGCAAGCCGCAACTAAGCAGCTGCATTTCTCATTTTATAATTGGGTTGTTAGGTTTTATTCGTCTTTTGGAAGAAGGATCCACACGTAAAAGGTCAATTGCTATTAAGTAGTTGTGACTTTTTCTCTTTGCATATCATACTTGTGACATGAACACTTCAACCAATCGTGTTCGACTAAAGGCAAAATGGTCCCAGTACAGCTTCTGACTAAAGAGGCAAAATAGGCACTACCTTTAAAAAAGCAATAAAATATGAAAATGACACAAGCATAAGAGCAAAGAGAAATTATAAAGATGACACTATACGAATGTCATTACGTAAATGACATAAAATAAAGATGACTTATTATTACAGACAACAGTTATAGAATCCATCCACATATATAGTTCAACAGGTTGAACATAAAACAGAGTTGCAGTATGGTAGTTGTACTCGAAGCAGACAAAGAGAACAGTTTTGGTTGTAACAGTGGTAGGCCTATTGTTTTAAGTACCCCCCAAAAAAATTTGTTTTGTAACACTGCCTCAACAGTATCATAGAGTAGTGACCATCACACATACAAGGCTACATAATACATTACAGTCAATATTAAACGAACTCACAAGATATTTTCATGTACTGCTATGGGATGTTTTCATCTGGCGTGGCTACTGCAGTCCTTCGACACTGCGTCTAAATCAAGCGCGCAAGCGAATCCACAAACAGGCAAACATGAGTTGCGTCGAAGTACTCACGTGTGTAGGCCTATGTGCCTACGCTCAGATCTCACGAGTGGGTAAACAATGCGCGACGCGTTACTAACATAAACCATCACTTCCCCACGATGAAACACCGCACCACATCGAATTCTGCGCAAGCCTGGATCACTAAAACAGTCAACCACAGCTGCACGTAACCTGATTGTTCGCAGGCAGTCATATGCTTACCGCGCAAAAACCTGCGAGTGAATGTTACGTCACAGAGCGGTTTATCGGAACGATTGCGCTGCGTTCTGAATATTACGCGCTACTTGATGTAGTCGGAGGGCTCCGCGCGGTAAGGAACAGGACAGGCAATTCGCTTTAATCAATCCAAGACGAACTAACAACTTGAATTTCCGAACACTCCATGCAGAACAATAGCGTAGCGACTTTTATGAGCAAATATTGCTGATATACATCGGCGGAATTTTGCCGATATGATACGTCGGGAAAATCGCCATATCGGCCAATATATATCGGCATGTTGATGTCTCGGTCGAGCTCTGGTGTCAGAGAGTCTTTAAACAATTTTATACAATGATGTAATTTCTCTGCAGAAGAAATGGTCGACAATCGTCGTTGTTGGATTGCGACACACGTTTGAAGAAGTGTTTCGTCAAATAACAGAATATGTTTTCACGAATGAAATTACTACGTCGACAATTGTGGAGCGTCACGTTGTTGTCGAGCACTTCAAAACACATTTTGACGTATTTTGGAAAGAAGGCAAAGAAAAACTGAAAGATGTCGAGATAAAATGTAGAGCAAATGACAACATGCCTGGAGAAATTTCCATCCGAGGAAAAGCAGCAAACGTGAAAGCAGGTGCGTTGCAATTTGCCAAACTTTCCGAGAAAACTTTTATTTGGTTCGAAGTTGAGTTTTAAGTCCTTGGATTTCGACGTCTTGACTGTGAAAAATTGAACTTGAGATGTCTGTTTAACAACTTTTTGTCTATTCGTACAAACTGATTCTCGCTTGCAGCCTCTCAATGGATTCAAAACGTTATTGCAAATTTTTCGATAATGAAACGCGAAATCAGCGACCCTGGAATGCCGAAGTATTTTCGCAGCAAAAAAGGGAAAGAATGGATAAAGTCCATTGGCCAAAGACGTCAATGTCTTGTCCACGTGGACCCATCAGATTGGTTGATCCGCGATTGCAGAAGATTGCCGACGTCCATGGTAAACGTCGCTTTGGTTTTCTTTGACTGATTCAACTGTGCTTGATTCGTTCAATGGTTGAGTCCTTTCGAAGAAAATGGCATTTCTTAACAATCTTCGGAAAAAATTTAGTTCTTGCAAATTTTCGCAAGTGGCGTCTGTTCAGTACGTTTTTACTTCTACTTACGCTAACTCCGGTAGCAAACTGCAACGCATCTCCCAGAAGGAGACGCAACAACTGTAACGCGCGTTGGCCGATAATCCACTGTTGCGAATACGCCATGTTGGGGATGATGACCGAACGTCTTTGAGTCACAACCGGTTCTAGAAGGCAGCAGTGAACTCGACCCCTTGTAGACTTACTTCAGTGATTCTCAACGTGGTCCAGGTGGACCACCGGTCGTTCATCTGGAATTTCTAGTGGTCCACAGAGAGTTCCATAAATCTTTGATAAAATGTACACTGACCTATGTGCAATAAAGTTTCGACTAGTTATTCAAGAGGTGTCAGCATAGCAAAATGGTCCATCGGATATTTAAAAAAAAAGATGTGCCATCACGGGCGAAAAAAGATTGAGAACTGGTTTACTTGAAGGGCCGTAAATCCGTTGTTAGAGCCCATAAAGTCCGACAACAAGTACGCTGAGCAAAAATCAGATCTTGCGTGCAGTGTCTAAAAATGTGACCTTATGGTGTATTTTGGCGTTGACGTCAGATCTCAAACTGTGTAAAAATATTTTTGAAACAAGAGAGGTTGACGCAATGACGAGGTTGACGCAACCAATCACGCAATCATGACATGAAGTTTATAAAATTATAAACGCATTTTAAAAAACGCCAACGTTGAGAGGATGTATTTGAAGAACTTTATCCTCTGAAAAGATGTGTAGGAGTTTAAGGTCGAAGGCGGTAAACATTAAAAAGAACCCATTTCAAGCTGATTTTTTTCGCTGAGACATTTCGGTCATTTGTCCGATAATAGTATTAAAAACTCGCCGTACAGTATTCACTAGACTACTTTTTCAGATATGATTACCGGAATTGACTGTTTTTTTCGGTCATTAAAAAAAAAATTCGGTCTATGGCCGAAAAAATAAGTCCATATTCGAAGCCATTTATTGCTCGGGTTGTATAGTCCCTAATTTATCTGTTAAGAAATCACTAAGCATAACGAAGAAAATGCATCAGTATTTTTGTGTCACCTGAAGAGATCGCAGTAATACGCACGACTGGCTTTTGCTATCAGTTGGATGTACTCGGCAGCATGTTCGATTGTTCGTAGCGATTTGCTTTTTTGTCTTCAGAGTGGGTCACCGCAGGTCAGCGCGAAAATTCCCCACACACAAGTCACTGTGAGTTTCCTTCAAACTGACATAACTGAATCTCAGTGCGAAGCCATTGTGAACGCTTCTAATGAAGACCTGGAACTGCGCTCAGCTGGCGTTTCCGGAAGTATTCTCGAGAAAGGTATCGCGCGCAGCTTAACATGTCTTACAATGTTGTAACTTTTTTCCCTATCTTCTCTACTGTTTTTGAGATTTCTGTTGCGATTTTAAGGCGGAAAAGCTATCCAGGAGGAAATGAACGATTACAAATTGACAAACGGCAAACTGAAAGCTGGTCAAGCAATGAGCACGACTGGCGGGAAGCTCAGATTCAAACGCATTATTCACGTGGTTGGTCCAACGTAAGTGGGGATTAGTCTGGATTTTTCCTCGGTGTATTTGCAGTTTTGCTTAAAACTTGGAAAGAGTTTCAAATCTGTGACCCCAGCTTTCTGTGAAATTTGCATTGTTATTTAAAACTTTGTGTGAACCTCTTTAATGCACATAATTAAGAATCATCCATAGTCAAAACTAATGCAAGCGACTGCTTACGTAGAATTCGAAAGCATTATCGTCATTAATGTTTGACGCAGAAAGCATTGCATTGTGGCTTTCCAATTTGTTTACCGATTCAGCTTTTAAGTTGGTAGGAATGTTTAAACCAGTTGGTAAGTTTAGGTAGATGTTTTCCATCAGATGGGGATCCACAGACGATTTTGCAAGCAAACGAGATTTGAAAAAAAGCGTCAAAAACTGTTTGAGCGAGGCATCAAAATGCGGTTTAAAGTCAATAGCCATTCCTGCAATCAGCTGTGGAGTCTTTGGCGGCAAACCGGATGTGTGCATCCCATTGATTGTTGAAGCCGCCGTCGACTATCTACAGGAAAATGATGATTGCTCTGTGACGCAGGTGAACAATTATTACCAGCGGTGTTGGTGCGTTTTGATTTTTTTTCCGGCACTATGGCCTCTCATATGCAGGATAACCATCCTCACATATTCTTAATTTTCCCAGTTTTGGTCTTATTTTGTTGATTGTAGGATTATTATTTTTACGCTGGTATTGCTTCAATTCTGCTCGTTTCAAAAGCTTCCTTCAAAAGTTTTGTTCTGCGTTTTTTTTGAAGATTGATTTTGTGGAAAAATCGAAAACGGACGTTGGAAAGAAGTTTGTATCGGAGATCAAGCATGTTACTGGCTCTGAGAAAGATGCGAAACCGCGGACTTCGCTGCCAAAGCCTTCTTCCCCCCCAAAGCCCTCTACTCTTCCAAAGGTAACACGAGACTGTTGCTGCTAATTTTTTTCAAATACTTAAAACTTACTGCATGATATTTGTGGAGGTATCAGAACGTGGCCTGAAGTATTTTCAAGTTTGCAAATATCCTGGCCTTGGATTTCTAGCCAATGAGTGTTGAAGTGTAATCGTTGCTCGTGTTTGTTCTGAAATGTGTTTNTGGTTATAAGTTTCATTTCGATCAGTTTCTTGGAAACAAGTTTTCGGATCAATTGTTGAGCCGTTTTTGTTTCTTTTTTGCTCAGTCGAATGTTGTTTAAGGTTTAATATAGAGCCTTTTGAAAAAATTCCAACTTTAAACGACGCCTTGAGAACTCGAAACTACATCTGATTGACAAGCTGGAGACGAAAATTTGATTGGCTGGGAGATACGGGGCTGTGAAAGTTTGACAAGAGGTTGGGAGATAAAAACACCGCTATCTGCGTGTGACTTTCGGCAACATTTCTCGAGAAAAACTGCTCTGCCCAACTGCCCTTCAGCAAACGATATATGAACGATGCTTCTCTTTGAATTCGGTAGTACAAGTATATCAATATCGACATCGTCCTTCTAGAACCGAAAGTACTGCGTTTCTGACTGTCTTACAAATAAATTCTGGAAAAATTAGCCATCGCGAAAATTCAGGTCGGGTTTTTGTGATCAAGTCTTTAAACTGGGTATTTGCTCAAGGAGCAAAACTTGGAGCTTATATAGAGCCTTGTGTTTTTTATGGCGTTGGTATTTCAGATAATTTTCGCTTGTGTTAGACTGCAACACTTGTTCTGTAAAATATGGATCATAGCTTTTCTGAACAAGTGGACACTTGATCTTTATTGTATAATAAAGGTGAAATGTTTTCCAAATGAAAACATTCTGATTGCTTTCCGACATTTTGCGATGCAAGCACAGATACCACTATGCACACTGTTTCAAGTAGCAGCAGAAAGTAAAACCTTGTTTTCAAAGCGTTATTAGGATCTTCGTATGAGGTGGTTTCCAGACCTGTAACCAGGGGGGTGAACTCCCTACAAAACTTTTATCCCCCCTGGAAAAATGTGTTGGACACAATTCAAAACATTTGGGCTCCTCAGAAAACTCTTCGCCCCTCCAGGTATCCCAAGCTTGGCACGGACCTGGTTGTTTCCCTACGACAGAATTTAGATCAACGAAGAGGAATACCTAAAATGTGGTAGACAATGAACATATTATGCTGAAAACGTTTGACTGCAGTGAGCGTTTGAAAAGAACCTTATTTTTGTGCAGTTGTATATTTTGATGCAAACACTTTTTTTACCAAATGTTTTGCAGCCCCCACAGCGTTCAGCTGCAACGCATAAATCCACTCTATCGTTTACTGTTCATGTTGGAGACATATCCACCGAAACAGTGAGTTTTTAAATCCATTTTACCGTAAAAATTAAGCATTTCCGTGCAAATAAAACTGTTTCTATTGAGTTTCTCGAACCTCTACGCATTAGCAGTTTCACTAATACTGCGGTTTTTTGGAGATATGAGAAAAAACGTCGTTAAATTAAATCGTTTTTTTTTCAAACCTAACAAATTTTGACTTATTTTCTGCTGTACTATTCCGATTTCAGTGGCATTCAGTTGCCAGCAAGCAATCGTGGATTTTGTGACTTGCAGACGGATGTAATCGTCACATCCTCCTCTCCTTCCAACATGAAGTCGGGCAAATGCAGCGCAACTTCCAAAGCTCTTGTAAAACGAGCAGGACGTCAGTTCCAGGTAAATTGATGCATTTTTAACAAGGTTCACACAGTTCTAAAAAACACAAAACATTAAACAAATCGCTTTGAAAATCAGTAGTATTTAGGTACTTCGGTGACAAGTCGTTCGTTTGTGTTTTCAATTAACAAGTACCTGCTTGTTGGAAACATTAGGAAATAAACTGTTGTTGCTGTAAGAATATGTTGTAACAGTGTTGTGGAAGTTCGTGAAAATCATAAAGGTTGAGATACTTTTCAGACCCAGCTGGAAGTGCTATATGACAGGTGCACGATGCAGTACAATGATTGTTTTTAGAATGAGAAAATACAGTGAAAAAACGAAAAAGGAGCCACGTAAGGCAATCCAGAACGTTCTGCTGCGAATACAGAAGAAGATGAAGCTGGTCGTGGAAGCGATGGACTATCTCAGCTTTGAGGCAGGTGGTTTCGTTGAGTTAGCTGAAAAAACGCAGGTCTTACTTAGCTCAGTCAACTTGTTTTAGAAAATAAGTTCAAGAAGGTTGGAAAATCAAGTTTGGAAGAAGAGATGAAGTGAAGTGAAGTCGCTATTAAAGTGCAGACTGGTGCAACGTAATTTTCTATTATTTCAATCTTATTTGAGCACCTATTTTGTGATTCCTCTAGCTGTAACCGCCTTTTCCTCCAGAAATATGACATGCGTGGCGGAAAGGTTTTGCGTTGTTTTTCTTATGGATAGTTGTGCTTTTTCTGTTATCTTTCTCGGTGGACCTTTTTTTGTAGTAACTTAGTAAGTGCAGGAGTGTGTTAACATTGAATCCACGTGATATGGAAGATTTAAATAGTCCACATATGTCAACGCTTGTTTTTTTAAAAAATTACTACAACTGCAGGAGCGAATTGCCGTGGAACCAGAAATTTGGTAGCACCGGCGAAATAATTTGTGTATGTTGATAGTGGCAATTTCTGCAGAAAAGTATTTAATATTTAGCGTTTCCATGAAACCAGTTGTGTTGACTGTGGTTGGCGACATCGCCGCTGTCTGAAAACTGTAGAAATTAACAAATTACAAAATTCCGAGTAGCATGAAAACCTTAGTCAGCTTTCTGTTCCTCAAAGAAGTAAATGTACCAATTTGCCCATGAAGCCAGACGGCACATGCAGGATGCGTGTTTTTCTTACTGGGCAAGTTTCATATTTTACAGGACGCCTGCATAACAGCGGCAGGGAACCAAGCTCTTCAAGCTGGAGATGTTGTTGCCACACCGGGTTATCAACTGAACTGCCGAGAGGTTTACCACGCCATGATCACTAAGTACGACGCCAGCGTGGGTGCCGTACTTCTCCTCACCAACGTTATTCAGTCGTGCTTGTCTAAAGCGGACTCGTCGGGCTATTCATCCATCGCTTTCCCGACCTTGGGTGCTGGTGGTTTCAGTTATCCTGCAGACTTGGTGATGAAAACTTTTCAGGCCGTAGTTAACGGATTCGAAGCCAAAAACTTGCGAACTGTGAACCTGGTTGTGTATTCTACCGACCAAACAGCTTTAGCGGTAAGTTTTTACGATATTTGTTAATCATGATTAGTTGGCATATCTTGTGTTCAGAGTTGTGTTTTCTCGTATTTTCCTTGTGCAAGTTTGGCACAAATTCCGCGGCGCAGATTGTCGGCATTGTTTCTGCCGGCAAATGATTTATTTCACGCCGCGCGTTGATTCGTTCTGCGCCTGCTGTACCTCTTGTCAATCGCTGAATACTGTCGCCTTTGTTGCAAGCTCATTCTATTCTGAACGTTCTGTACGACTCTGCATTTCTGTTCTCGATCATTCGAACCGTATGCGGAACTGTCTGCTGCATTAACCGTTAGTCTTCTCCGAATAAAGTACAGTGCGTTTAGTACATGGTGCTCTGAGTTTCTGAAACCCTGTCAGGGAAAAACACAACATTTTCGATCGAAACTTTCCAAGCTCTACATGATATTGTTTCCATTTTCTTTATGTTTATCAATAAAAATGTCTTGGTTTCTTTCCTTCTGTTTATCAATGGAAAATGTCTTTATCTAAACAAATCGTAAGTTTTTTTTTCAGTTGGCTAAGGTTTCCACTGTCTCTTTATGCGTATAAAAATGCGATGAAACAACGTCTTTTACTTATATCGAAAATAATGAACAAGGGATTGACGATACCCTGCTTGTGAAGCTCAACCGAAATCTTCATATGGAGTGATTCTCCAGGATCTATGAAAGGATTTAGGTTTTATGAAAGCACCGATTGAAACTTCTTGTAAAAAATTTCATTCAGGCAAACACCAAATCTCATTATGAAATACAGTAATAAAAACGCGCGAAAGCAGCTTCATACGTGATAACATCAAAGGCAATAAAGATGAAACGCACGATTGTCTTGAGCGATAAAAGTGATGACGTGCATGACACGTTTGTTTTTTTCCTGAAACCTGAATAGGACACAGAATTATTTGGTAGAATTGGATTTCCATGCCCTTTGCCACATCTGCAACGTAGATCTAGCCTGAAGGGAGTAAAGGTCACTGGGCTTTTAACTGTATGCCAAACAAATGTGTAAACTGTGCTTTGACTGTAATATGAATGCCATTCCGCTAATCCACGGAAGATGAGGTAGGTGTACGCAAAGCATTGCTAGCCACTTGCGTATCTTAAGGTACATCCCATTTCGGCACCAACCACATGGAAACCCTAAGAACGTTGCTGCATCTTACCTAATGCATGACTCATAAGTTGAGTTACCAGCAATGTTGTCTAGTGTTACTTTTTTCACGTGATGTGATCTTGACTGAAATGACTATAAAATGAAAATACTTGTGATTTTAGGCTGCGCAAAATGAGTTCACCTCAGCATTTCCACAAAGTGTTTTTTCACAAAGTCAGACCAACCCAAGAAAGTGGCAAAACTTGAATGTTTCAGTCAGGAACGGAGATATTCTTTCATCGGCATGCGACGTCATCGTCAATTCAACACAAAACTTCGACTTAACAGGTTCTATTGTTATTGGTTTTGTATGGGTCTAAATTGTTATAAATTTTGTTCTATCAATTGTGATTATAAAATATTGTGCATAAAATAATAGATTTGCATTGTGTAGTCATTCATAAAGGTCAGATTGCACTGTTCTTTAGGTAATTCATCTTGATTTATATATCACTTACAGCGATTTGTGAAGTATTTAAGAGTTTTGGTCAAAGATATCGATATAGAAACGTATGGTGTAAAGGCAGAGAGCGTTGCATTTAAACTGATCACTTCAACACAAGGAAGATGGTGACTTCAACTCAAAGCAAAATCTGTGTACCGCTGGTCATGCTATAAATGCTGAAAAACGGTACCATCTGGAAGAGTAGTTAGATGTTTCGATTCGAGGAACAGTAAATATTACACAAGTACCATTTCTTGTTTTTGAAATGTTTAGCAGACGAATTCATTCCTGTCTTCGTTGCTTTTCTGTATGCGCAGGTCAAGTCGGCCGATTGATCATAGCGAAAGGTGGTCAGTCAATTGCCGACGAGTGTGAAAGCAACCCGATTCGCAGCACCCCAGTCTACAGGGTGTCGCGCGGTGGGCAACTTCCATGCAAATACATCGCGCACGTAAACACCCCTCAAGATCCCAATCAGTTGACTGCTGCGGTTCTTGATGTTTTGAAGGTTGCGGATGAGTTGCAGATGAGATCAGTTGCTTTTCCGGCGATCGGAACAGGTGTTTAAGAAGCTTTTGTTCGATAACACGTCGTAGGAAAAAAGAATCGGTTGTTTCATCAAAATAATTTTGTATGGTCTTGGGTGAACTGGGAAAATTGAGTATCCAATCAGAGAAAACACAAGATTTTTTTTTACTTTTACAGTTTTGGTGGTTTTTGCTTCACTTTTTTGTTTTCTTAATTTCGTCGCTTTTGGTACTTGGGTCGTTCTCTTTTCCCCTCATCGAGTAGTTCGGCAACAGTGATACAAGTTTTAGACTTGGAGTGCCGAGGATATTTAAGTTCGCATAATTTCATGGAGTCACAATTAAACAAGCACTGCATCACCATCCAACAATCCTACATCAATCTTACATGAAGAGTCCTACATGAAGAGTCCTACATGAAAACAATCCTACATGAAGAGTGTCAGACGTAAAGCTTTGGGATGAATCTCGTACTTCACGCCATCTTCAAGTTCTGTACCACCAAACGTCTTTTCAAGTATTTTCGCCAACGGTACAGTGATTAACACCTCAAGTGCTTGAACAAGTTGATCAAATTACGTGGAAGGATCCGAACTTTCCTCTCTAAAACAGCCTTTCTTAAGGCTAACATTGCTCAGCGAACT
>JGI24021J15306_10004545_pt1 | contig 16172 bp, 13 predicted proteins | sample Ectturendosymbi1_FD_15306 | JGI IMG/M metagenome (IMG submission 15306) | reverse complement strand
TTAATAGAGCACCCTCGGGAATAGCAAAACCTGCTCTAATAAACGGTTGCTCTTTTATCCGATGAGAACTTTTTGCAATAAAAATAGGGTGTCATTCACACAAGGGGTTCAACAATACACATATCAATATCAGGGTACTGTATTTTTTTCTCGTTGTGAGCACTGTACACAGTATTGTAAAAAGAAAAGTTACTGTATTTTTGCAATATTTTTGTCATAATGTATTCCACAGTAGCTGTTGTGATGGACACTTTCAGTCTTGCACAAAAGAACTGGTCTATTTTTGATTGTTTTACTTCATTTTTGCGCTAACTGTGTGCCATCCATGGTGCAGCTACACGTCTAACTGCTCTGATAAGCGGTGTGCCTGCTGTAATAAGCGAAGAACTTAAAAGGGGAAAAAGATAGGATCATTTTTTTCAGCCGAAACTGCTCGAATAACCGGTTTGCTCTATAAACCGATGCTCTATTATGCGGTTTCCATTGTACTCGCTTCGGAGGGTCACGTGTGGTCTGCGGCGCCCATCTCCGCTTATACGCCGAGGGCCACGCGGTTACTTTCGTAGTGAATGCTGCATTGGGGACAAGTCGCTGACAGCACCGTGCGTAAAGCCTTTCCTCTAACCCACCGAACAGCGCCAAGGTATGACCCGACAGGGAATCGAACCCAACCTACCAACTTTGGGGCGCGTGCTGAACCCACTGTACCGCTTAGCCCAGTGGTTCTCAGACGGGTGCCACTTGGCTCACTGAGGAAAGAATGTTTAATTCCTGGGAGGAAATTTGTTCCCAGGAGGAATTGGGGAGGAGAATCTGCGGATGAAAAACCTGAAGTTTTTATTGTTTGTTTGTTCAACGCATAAAAAACGCACAAAGAGGTTGGTTTAGATGAGAATATCTACAGTACGCAAGAACAAGCTGCTTTAGCTGCAGTGACTTACGCTATACAACAGTCTGTTTGGTTCATAATCGTCTATTCAATAGACGATTTAATTTCATTCCTGAGATAAATCTTCAAAAGACACCTGGAACCATATACAGGTAGCGCGAAAATTTTGCAATTGTATTTTAGTGATTTTTTGGGGAGGAATTGACAGTGATTAGGTGTGTAAGGGGGAATATCAAAAAAAACTTTTGAGAACCACTGACTTAGCCGGTTGTTGCACACGCATTATTAAAATTCACTGCCGAGCATACTCCATGATTCACCTTTCGCTAGGTTTTGAAGATTTCTTTCATAAACAATTACCCTTGATGCAGCTACAGCTTCTATACTTTCAGCCGAATTGGCTACATGCTTGATGTTGCGCACTGTGTTGTACAAGTGTGCGATTAGCGAGCTGCTATATAAAGATTGTACTGATTGCAGAATCCGTCCCTTGGAATCTGGAAGTTGCTTTTCGGACATGAGCTTGATCACATTTCACGGTCCAGGAGCGATTAGTTTGAACACAAATCTGATGCATATGTACGTTAGTTACGGTTTCCAAGTTGCGGTGAGCAAAGGTGACCGGACAAACACGTTCCGACAGCAATTCATTGTGAAAGAAGGCGATCCACCTGACTTCCTCATCAAGTACTTTCTTAGCTTGCTACCGATACTCATCAGCTTTTTTGTGTGTGCACTTTATTTTGCAATGATGCTGTAAATTGTTATTTAAAGTGAAACGCGCTTTTTTGACTTATTTGAGTCCGACTCAAGCCAACAAAGATATTATATTAAAGCCATCAAAGTTATTAAATATTTATACAATATATCGAAAAGTGCATTCAAGGTAGTGTCATCAGAATACCTTGCATGCAGTTGAAATAAGACAAAACTCTTGCAAAATGTAGTTAACGTTCTGTTTTCGTGTAAATATACCATTCAAATCATGCATTTTGCAAATCTTTCTGCTAATCACAAGCTCTGTCCAGGTGCATCGACAACTGCTACGCAAAAATGAATCCGACGCAGACATTGTCTTTGCAAGCTGTGTGCTCTAACTGCAAAACCACGAGGAAACCGATATACAAATGGCGTCTTTATCAGCTGTTGCCAGAAGACGATTTTACAACCTCTTCTACAACTGCACCAGATACTATTGAAGGTATAAGCTTTTTGCTTTAGGAAGCTGTTCAAGCATTTTAATTTCCACGCAAAGCTGAAACCACTTTCTTTTAACAGTGACCACTTCGAACAATCCAAAGTGACTAAAGTTGTGCAATGTGTACCCCACAACGCAATTTTTCATGAAAAGTGCTTTTTTTAGAAATTTATTTTTGACGGGGTCATTTTTTTAAACGTTGCACTGCTCATACAGATACTGCAAAAGATTCTGAAGGAAATTCGGACAAAAAGAAAAAGCTACAAGAAATAGTAAGAACCAACACTGAATTTTCACTTCTTCAAATTTCCTAATTGATCAAATTTACATGCGACGCAAAGCTATAGCAAATTTCTAAGGTGTTCATACCAACGCGTTATTTTTGCGCTACAGCTTGGGTGGGAGGATAAAACTACGACTGGAACTGAAACTCCCATTGTCTTACTGAAAAAGAATGCTTTGATAGCTGGACGGAGGTACGTGTTGCGGATGAATATTTCCATGGAGGGTTTGGATGATCGCGTCTACGGTTTTTCCGACTACGAGTTGTTGACCAATCTTCCCCCTCATGGTGGTGTTTGTACAACAGCTGGAGATAAAGGTAATCTGTTTATTAGTGAGCAGTTGCTATATCAACATCTCGTATAAGCTGCCATAATTGTAAAAGGGTGCTTCCAAACCATCTTGTTTAACTGCTTTTGATATCTGTTTTATAAAATCTTCGATAATATTTTCAAATGTAGTGGCCAGCCTTGTTAAAAAAATGTACATATTCGTTTAAAAAGTCATGAAATCTGATATAGATTCACTTTCAAGCTTAAAGAAAACCCTTGCTGTTTAATGTTTAACGATGTTTAAAATTTGATTTTGGTCTTCACTGAATTTATAAGGTAAAGATAACCAACGCCTTCAGTGCTTTAATACACTGAGAACATACGTTGCACAAACTGTTTCAAATCCATTTTCGCCACGAGGAGCAAACGTATAAGTTGGCGCAGATGAATGTTTCTATTTTCTGCACAAAATGCCGAGTAAAGGCGCAAGGATAGAGGATGCTTACTTCATAAGAAACAACCCAGACTTCAAAACCCAGTCAAGAATGTAAGTTTGTTTTCGTTAAAGTCCATCTTAAGGTTAAAAAGTAACCTAGTGCAAGTTGTATAAAGACTTCTGCTCGAACTGAATATGATGCATATGTTATATCGACCAGTCAAAAATGGCGCATCTTAAAACTGCTTTCTAAAAAAGAATAAAATACAATGGTATTTAACTTCTTTGATGAGAGCAGCGTATTTGCTTTCCCAGGAAACTGCTTTTCTTTCTTGTCTTTCCCGAAGAAGAACTTAGATCCCGATGTGCAATATTCGAAGGTTCTACAAAATACGACAGTCCAAGAATGTAAGGAACACTGCTGTCTGACCAGGTGCTGCACGGTTGTTTTGATGTTATCGGTGCAAGCGCTGAGTTCAAAGCTGCCTGAAGCCTTACAACTGCATTGGCGTCCAAAACGCTTTTTCTCGAAACTGTGGCTGGATTAGGCTGTTGAACTAAGAGTGACCTCGGCCACACCATTTTTTTCTTTTTACATTAACGAAGTCCTATTACGCATTAAAAAGTCCAAAGTGCAAGCATACAATTAACCTTCTGATGTTACGAAAGTCTCTTGTTTTAACGTCGAATTACACTTCGAAATGTTTTCGTTGTCTCCTGCCCTCGCAAAATTTTTATCTAACATTTCATATGTTTTCCTGCATTCTTTATTATTTCATACTTATGTTGGTCTACAAACAAGTAAGAAAAAAACATAAATTTTTGAGAGTTTGATCGCGTGTGGTTTTGAAAGTTTTTTTTATTTAGGAGGTAAGCTTAAACAATTTCAGCTTAATAGTTTAATCTTACCTTACAAAAGTGAGTCTGGTTTTTCGACTCATCTAAAATAAATTTCTGCAACTGAAGGCAAGATCGTAAAGATAAACGTTCATTAAGTGATTAAGCAGAATCCTTGTAGTGAAAATAATATAATTTGTCATTCTTGCTTAGTGCAAAATACATTTTAAAGCACCTGCTACTTCACTGCTTTATGTTATTACGACTTTTGTTGGTTTCGTTTTCAGCTGGTGTTTATTTCAGTGAATTACGGCATGCTTTCATTTATAGCCAACTTTAGCATTGCAACCTGCGTTATCCAATGTTGCAAATATGCAACATTCCATGTAGAGGTAGATAATGCCCCCCATGAAAAAAAACACTACATTCTGATAAAGTACTGTCTTCTGCCTTTAAATAAACCATGCAGTATTTTTTTCCAATGTTTCTTCAGTGTCTTGAGGCTACGGGGGTGAAAAGAATGTCAAATGTCTGAAAAATATTTGGAAGTGGCATTCAACAAGCAGACACCCATAAACATAGGGTGCAATTATGCAGAAAACTCAAAGGTTAGCATTACTCTGTATCTAGTGTCACCACGCTGCATGTTGCACGATAAGTTAGAAAGAATAAATTTCGTGTAGTTTTCCACAAAATTTCAAATTTCATTTCAACGTGGACACTCTTTTGTTCTAAACAGAATCCCTTCAAAGTTGGACAGGAAAGTTTTCTAGAGGGTGCGGAAGCCATTTGCCTTGAAAATTTGTCACTGCCCAATTTCTGAAACCGAATTTTTTCGTGCAAAGTGTGTTTGTGCCGTCTGCAATTAGACAAAATAATCGTAAATTTTCCCTGAAAACGTTCATGCATTTGTAGTATTCCCCACTTCTTCGCTAACTCCATCAATTTTCAAAAGTCTACTCTGACTTGACATGAAAAACTGCCTTGAGTTTTGAGTTTGTTCCTTTGCCTTTGAAAACATAACTCCTTGATCTAAAAGTTAAAAAATCTGCCGTGATTCACCTGATTTTCACAAATGTTGCTGAGCTAGGAGACATCTTCCCTCTCAGATCCCATCTCAAACTCCTAGTGTCCCTTCACCCTCGTTTCTTTGCTAATTTAACGTCTTTTTTTAATGAGCAAAAGCTTGTTTACTTTATAATGTTAAAATACTTCTAAGTCTCTCATACTAAAGTAGGTTTAGACAGAGGAACAGCTGCTAAGTGGACTTGTAACCTGTCATAATTACAAATAGTTTATGAAAATACTGAAAAGAAAACACTGACTCTGGTATGAAAACTGGATATCAGCTTTTGGCTTTCTGCCTTGTTTGCTAAAATAGGCGACGGGCTCATAACAGCGATTTTGTGCTTTTTTGGTTATGAATCCGAAAATTTCACTTCTATCATTAATCTGAAGGGTAACCTTAGCTCCACGTACAACGGTCTTTTTCCGTTAGAGTCGTTGAACCAGAGTTGTAAACGGGCCACATTTTGAAGCCCAAACCCGTCCCGAGCCCGACATTTATTTTTGAAGGCCCATTTAGGCCCGAAAGCCCAATTTACCGAGTTGGTCCAACATGACTAAATAATCCACAATTAATAATTTTTTACTGAAGATTTGACCAACTCGACTCAACGATCTAAGCAGCTAAAGTTAAATGTTACACAAGGTCGCTAAAGTAAAAGCTTCTTTCAGGCTAACTACCTAGAGAATATTACGTTAAAATCTCGCGTATGCATTGCTCCGCGCATAAGTAGCAATTGAGTTTTGCTGATACTGTTAGGAAAAAAATATTTGTTTGTAAAGTGCACCTAGTTTTCTTCAGAAGCAGTGTCCACACTGATTGTCGAAATCAAAACCTGTGTCTTTTTGCACTTCAAAGGAAATCATAATCCTTGCCTGATGCTTAGTCTTGCGAATTGTTTCGTGAAGCAAGTCAAAAATCGCGAAAGTGATGGATCTTTCCGACCCAACCCATCGCGTGCTAATTTCTTCACCCGTGTCACTTTCTCAAAAAGCGCGTAAAGCTAATCCGAGAATAGAACAAAAGAAGACAGGTGTCTTTGCAGTTCTAGAATTAACCGAACAAAAATCGTGATCACTTCGCTCATAGAAGTCACCACAGTGAGCTCAACAAATCTACGTCACGAAAGAAAAAAATCGTTACTATGAATATTATTTAAAATATTTTGTATATAGGCCCGAAATGGGCCCGGAACATTTTGAAAAACTTAAGCCCAAATCCGGCCCGACCCGTAAAACCCTTATATCTCTGCGTCGAGCATGCAGTTTCTCGGGTTCTAGGCCGACAACCACCTGGACAACCGCCACCGGACAACTGCCACCCAGGCCAATTGCTACCCGGACAACTGCCACCTAGGACGACTGCGACCTAGGACAACTGCCACCTAGGACAATTGCCACCCAGGACAAGTGCCACCCTAGACAAGTGCCACCCTAGACAAGTGCCACCCTAGACAAGTGCCACCCTAGACAAGTGCCACCCGGACAACTGCCACCTAGGGAAATTTCCACCTAGGACAACTGGGTGGAAGAACTGGGGGGCCGCATGGGCCTATGCCCCCTATTTTTTAATTTCGAATTTTGCCTAATTAAGTTTAAGCAACACAGTTACCATTGGGTCCATGGTATTTGTAATTTGTAATTTGCAGTGAATTTGGCAGGATTTCGTAATATTTGGCAGAATACACCGTGCACACTCTGTCACCCTGCTATGGCTTTCTTACCGCATTGGTGTTGTTCAACAATGTCGCCAGATGGTGTAATACAACACAATTTTTTACAAAAATGGTGTAATTTTACATGCTTGTGTGCATGGGCGTCGGAAGGATTTTTTCCATGGTGGCTACTAGTGGATTTTTCCAAAAGTTTTTCTAAGGGGGGTCAAAAGTGGTGAAATTTGTTTTTTGCCACTCAAAACTAAGAAAACAGCATTTTTGCTGAAATTTTTGAAATTCCTGCCCCCCTTCCGACACCCATGCTTGTGTATAGGAAATCGTTCGTGCCACACCATTAAAAAATTTGAGTAATTTTAAGCGTTTTAACACCATTCTAAATAGTGAAATTTTTCTGAATCTTACACGCAAAATGAAATATTTGACAGATCAATTTCAATTGTGATTTTGTTTTTGCCTTGGCAACACTAAATAACTTTATTTTATTTCTGCACTGGCAACACAAACGGCATCCTTGCAGACAAATTACCCGCTGCTACATATGCTTTGTCTTATCTTTGCATTTCGGTATCTAATGCAGGGCATGCAGAATGAGTATTCAATCATGTTACTTCTGTGTTCAAGATGTGGAAAAGTTGTGCTTTCGAATGTGTTTAAGACAGGTATCAACGCTGTGTCATTTTTGCCTGTTTTTTTAGCTGTGTTCTTGGTGTTGTTAACAGCCTAGTAGCGACTCCAGCACACGAGCTCCTCGGGTTTGGCCCGAATCTTCGATTACGATTTATATCGGAGAACGCGAGCCTGCTTTGTATATTTGTGCCACCACCCACGGTCCCACTTCACTAAATTGTTCACCCGGGCTCTTCTTTGGGCCTTGTCACTGTTCATACATTTTCCTTCCATATCTGGCCTTTCGCGTTCATGTTGCAGGTGACCTGAATAACACAAAATCGTTCGTATTAGGCGCAGCCCCGTCGCCACGGGGGTGCTTTGGTGGGCTTAGTCCCCCCAAACGAAGCTCCAAACCCCCCAAAATTGAAATATGACACACTATAAATTAGTGCGATTTTTGTAAAACTTGAATGTCAATCCCCCCTGCAAGAACGTAAAGCCCCCCCTATTGACGACTTTCTGGCCACGGTTCTGATTAGGCGTTCTCTCGACTTCGTTCGCTCGCGCTTTACTCGGGCTCATCCATTAGAGCCCGAGCTGCCCTATGCAATTAAGTATTTTTTAAAACATAATTCACGTCGGACTGAATGTTTTTTGAAGCAATGGATTTGTACAGAACATTGGATTTGAAGTCCAATCCAGTGGACAGTTCCCATTTCAAGAATAATTTCAAACGAACTATAAGTTGTCCAACAACTCGGGATAATATGGATGAGTCTAGCATGCAGAGGACTTACTGGCGTTATCAGTGCTCTGCGACGGACGTTACTTAACAATGGAGAAGTTATCATGAGAACTTCTCATTTGCTGTTACGTAACTAACGTAACAGAGCAACGGTAATGCCAGCCAGAATGAAAGCAAATGGAAATTTCAGTGACGCAAACGTCGAACGGTTTTATTCAGTCACAATAAATCGTATTATAAGCCCGAGTACCGCTGTTGACCTGGGTCGCCCCTGTAACAGCCTATTTGAATTTCAGACGGTTCGTCGATACATTTTCATAGCGGTGTAATTTTGACTAAAATAGTGTAATTTAGATCTCCATTATGGTGTATAAGTAATGACGTCGTATTTCAATGCTTGTGACGTCACAGTCACCAATTTAAACCACAAAATTTTTCTATAGTTTTTTTTATGTTTATATACTTGCGCCCTCCCACTTTGTAAAAGGTTCCGCCACCCATGCCTAGGAGGATAAAAGTACACACGCTAAGTTTTTCTGTAATCTAGCCCAAAATTACTAGTGTAAGCCAGTTGCCAATGTACCAATTAATCTATTTCTAAATCTTAAGCGCGTTAATTGTTTTATCTATATTCTGATTACTATACAAACAAGCTATTGAAGTTTCGACAAGGGCCCCAGAAGCTAGGGGGCGCGGTATCGGTCTTCGTGGCCCTTGGTAAAATTTCCCTCAGGGGCCCCGCCTTGGTCACCAGCTCAATTCTAACCGCTCATGTGGCTAAGTAGGACTCCTATTTTTAAAATCGTCACGCGCACACTATCTCTAAGTAGTTACGGTATAGAGTTATTTTATTAAATAAGTTAGCACATCATCATATTTTGTGAAGTAGAACGCGGACAAACTATCTTCTCCATGTTTTTCTTGAAAGAATCCAGAAGTGTCACGCAAGAGTTTCTCGCTTCGCGTGCCACTAAGCGAAGACTTATGACCTCTTTCGCGTCAAGCTCTTCCAGAGCTCGCACAAAATCTTGAACTCCGGTGTTTTTGGCAAACCTGCTGGCAAGGTCTGCTCTGGTTAAGTGGTAAAGGGACAGAGTTTGAAGAAAAAGGTGACTTTCATCTTCGACACGCTTCACTTCCTCAAGCATGCCGCTTTGCACTTCAACACCGAAGTTGTTGCCGTCCTGCATTGCTGGCACTTGCAGCTGCACCCAGGCTCTGACTGTATTGCAGCATTCGATGACAGCCCGCAGTTCGGGCTTAAGCCGGTCCATCATGTCATTTATATGCGGGTTGCATTCTAAAACAACGTTATTATCGATATCACTTTCACTTTCACTTGAATCACTGTCGTCTTTAATAGACTTGGTTGTTGCTTTTCTTTTGCGTACTTCCTTTTTCAGCTTCTTGCATGGTGGTTCTTTGACATTCAGCTCTGAATCAGAGTTCATGGGGGTGTGGAACTCTTCATCATCGCTACCCTCTGAAACGGAAACAATGATTTTCTTTCGTTGCAATTTGTGTTCCGAACTCGGTTTCTTGCGTTCCTGTTCTCGTACAAGATCCTGGCAGCTGGTGCGGATGATGCGCTTGACTTTTGGGATCGCTGCATCCGAGAACTGGTCACTGCTCACCATTTCGTGAAACTTGTCACACAAATTAGGAAGAGTAGTTTGAAATAATTTCTTAGCTTCTCCACCGATACGTTCGTTAAATTCCTCCATCTTAGCTGTGAAGGCGAGGAACTCCCTTTTTTAACAATTTCTGAGGCCGTAGTAAGAAAGCACACCAAGATACTATGCGATATTTGTAGCCTGGATCGTAACAATGCCCTTTTATTGCGGCAACGTCACAATAGCACGTGCAACAAATGAGAGAAAAATGAAGTTATCAGCAGGTCTTGATAACTGTCTATGGAAAGGAATCTTTTCACAACTAAGCATCAAACACTAAGATGTTAACATAGTATATCTTTCGCCTACTACTTTTTTCCGATTTACGATTCTTAGCAGTGCATGCTAAACACTTAGGAATGCCTCATTGTTTGCTGCTAAACTGAACATTGCCAAACCGTAGACATTATCACAGCTGAAATTTTTCTATGCCCAATAAAAAGTTCCAATAAAGACTGGAAAAAATCCTAATATTTTGTTAAATATATGACATTATTTATGCGCGTTGGACAGCAAAAAATATACTTCCAGTTCCAACTAACTACACAGTATACATGCACATTTTTCGTTTAGAGTAACAACATCGGTAAAGCAGAAAACTCCTGCAAAAGTTGGCGGCAATCATACTGCTGAGAAACGAACATGTTCTATCAGATAAAAAAATATTCAGAAACGAACCAGTATCAGAGACACATTTTTTTATCTTCATGTTGTAAAACACTTTCCCTTCAAAGCCTATACAGAAACAAACATGGCAGAATCTGAGCATACGTGCATTTTTTGATTCAAGCAATGTTTCACGCTGGCAGTACTGATATCGTCCTTTATCAACTGTTTTAGAAGGAACTTGAACTTTTCTGTTTTTTTTCTTTTTTATGGAAGATAAAAAATGACACAAGTTTAAACAGGCCTTAACATCTTTAAAAACTTTTGCTTTACAAACTTTTTTGTTATACTCGGTGTTTCAAAGTAAGTGTTGTTTTGAAATCTACTGGTTTTGAGTCGAACTTAAATCCAAGACATTTTGTTGATAGAAAACCTTAGGGAGTTTCTTCACAGCAACTTGTAAGACAGTTCGTTCTTGTCCGAACACTGAGTACGTTGCTTGCTACCCGTTAATTTATTTCAACCACAGAAGTATATGTAAAACAATGGATTAGCCTACTTACTATTTAATCACGAACGAAATTTCAAACTGATTACAAAACCATCTTGTCGTAAATGTGACTCGTGAAGAACAAAGAATTAGACAAAATCACATCGCTAATCGACCTGGTAAAAGTGGCGTAGCGAGAGAAAGGGAGCATGCTGCAGCGGGCACCAGATTTTGATGGGTTCGCTGAAGGCAACAAAGGTCGCTGAAATTCCAAAAGTCAACAAGCCTTGACTCCCTTGCAAGAGTTGTGAATTTATATGCGGAAATTTTGTAAATGATGGAGATTGTTTCTTTCAAAAGATATTAGGGTGTTACGTTTTGAGAGATGCCGTGGCTTGGAAAAAGTGAATTACATGTTTTTTGTCTTGACTGTTTTGTGGGAAAGATTTAGGAAAATTCTTGAAATCTCACAAAATTTTGAACGAAAATCCTTGGTCGTAGCCTCTGCAGTTTTAGTAAGGCCAAAATTATTTCTCCCTGTACCAAAACGTGTTCTTGGCCCACGGTGGCACTTTACAGCTTGCGCATGGGGGTGCCGATGACGTTTTTTCACACCCCTGCCGCAACTACCAGGCAAACAGCTCTGAATGTTGAGCTGGGAGCTTTGTACTTCATATGGACTTTTGTCATTGAAAACAATGTAATTCAAAGATTTATGGGATCGAAATCACTTATTAGGATGATGTGAAAAGATTTTAACAAGGAAAAACATTACCCCAGCAAAAGAGCTGTCTGACGGGAACCACCAGTACGACACTTAATTTTGCCGATTACTCTGGAGAGGCAGTGACCTGTCCGGTGATCAGCGGATATCGTATATAGTCAGGGCCGTCACAACTTCAAGGCCCAAGCAAGGCCGCTCTATCCGTGTTTTTGAACTCACAACGGCCAATTTTGGCTTGATCAATGTTCAAAGTCAGTCACTCGCACTTTCTTGCTCTAACTGGCTGTATATACAAGGCTTGAAGTTAGGAACTGCATTGCACAACTTTGGGAGATGCGTTCAACTGATGATCAGTTTGCTGACGGTTTGCGTATGAAATGAAGAATCCTCAGTTTGACCTCGCAAATAGCCATACTTGGCGTTTCAACCGCATCAGATGGAAAGTTTATTGTTATTTACACAGTTCTTTCAAATTCAAATAAATAATACAGGGTGTCCATAAAGTCTCTTTACAATTTAAAAAAAATATTAAAAAACGAAATGATGAGATATCGCAATGAGGTTTGTTTTATGTTAATCAGTATTTCATAAAGTATTCCTCAGTCCGTTTAACACTTTTTTCATTTGACTGAAACCAAATAAATCTTGATTTGCTGCACAAAAAGTTACCCCTTGTTATAAGAAAGCCTGCAAATGCAAAGTGAATTGTTATCAGTGTTTCACCATTTTTAGGCAGTTCATGTGTTTGTCATTGACATTCAACACCGAAACAAAGACTTGTCTATTGTTCGCTCAAAACAAGGAGTCGTCGAATCAGACTTTGGTCCATTATTTCCCGGCGATTCATTATCAAAGACTATTTTACCGAGGAGGCGCAGTGGTGGATGAGGTTGGTTCCTGTTGTTTTTCTCTTGTAATTTATGCTGTCAATCTAGCTCAGGGGTTCCAAACCTAGGGTATATTTGCCTGTCTAAAGGGGTACATTTATTGTACAACCGCAACAAATTACCTTTGTGACAAAGAAACGGAGTCTACCTTCATATTTCTGAAAAGCTAAAAGTTTTTTTAAAAATTCAGTGTATTTTTGTTATTTTACTCAGCCTTTTTGCCATAAGAAATTTTAGGGGTACACCCTCGTCTGTCGAAATGCTGAAGGTGTACGTGGTCAGAGAAAGGTTGGGAACCCCTGTGAACTTGCTGATGCCCAACGTCTCTCAGTATAAATCATCGAATCTGTAAGCGACTAAAAATAACACAAAATTCTTCCAAGCCTTCTAATTACTACACATTTTGTGTCCAAGGGAGATTATTTTTATGTATAACGCCAGTTTATTGCACCCTACATACATTTACTGTCGAGCGCGAATGACAAACTTGAGTTAGAATACTCTTTGAACATTTCACGAATTTTCTCGAATTTTTGATCGATTTTCACCAAAGTTTGCCTAATTTTCACAAGTTTTCTGGTTGCAAGAGGGAAATGACCTCCTTGCCCTCCCACATCTTTCAATCTGTTATCAAAAAAGATAATAATAAAAACCACAATGAAAAATGCCCGCCCAAATTGCGCAAATCATTTTTCAACTTACTTGTAGAAACACTTACACTTCAGGTTTAGAGCTGGTCCATTCAATAGCGCTCTGCCGAGCAGTCACATCGAAAGCTGAATATATATTTTTCGAGTGGGCGAAAGATTTTCACAATGTGGCTCATGGATACCAGGGTTGCCAGATGAAAATTCCAATAAAAGCCAAACAATGCTGAAAAGAAGCTAGAAAAAGGCCAAACCGATTGTTTAAAGGCCAGATAGAAGCAAACTTTGTTTGCGGTATTGCTATTCCTTTGTCACAAACAAACAAATAAATTATAAAAATATGATTATAATTTTTTTTGAAATAGGATTAAGCCTTGCTTGGCCTTGTACTGGAGCTCATTACTGATGCTTCTCTGACTTTTCATGGTTTGTGAGATTGCACACTTTGGGTGCACAGGTGCCTTAGTTTGCAAACTGACCCCATCGGCATCTTTCTGCACGGAAGTCTCTCTAGTTCACTCTTGTACTTACGACTATAATCATAAGAGCCCTTCCACTTCCTCGACGTCATTACCGCAAGCTTATCGCGGAGACGGAGACCTGTCTGCAAGCGTTGAGCCTGCTTAGTGCTTACAACACACTACACAGTGCACATATTTCCAGTGATTCCGCAAAAACTTGATTTCGAATTTCGCATCTTTCAAATCTTGCCTAACATGGGAACGCGGGTGTTGGTCTAATATAGCATTTATTACAAAAAAATTTGCAATTAAATTTTGCTGAAAACAATGGAATAGTAATATTTTCTTTCGGAGGAAATTTTTTCTGCGTATAAAGGCCAAACGAATTTTTTAAGAACAACCAACTCGAGATGAGGCCAGATTCTTTAAATATGGCCTAAAATGGCCAACCTGGCAACCCTGCATGTGACAACAAAAGCTGTGCGTAAGATAACCCTGCCCAGTTTGGACAAAATTGGTTTGCACATGTAAGTGCACAAGCAACGAGAGCCATGCTAGCGGGTGATTACGCAACATGAGAGCAGGCGCTAAGACTGTGGTTTTCAACCTCTTTTGTACCGCTAGCCAATATACCAGGGATGACCAACCTGTCAGAGATCAAGAGCCACATTTCTTATTCTTACCATGTTACCGCAAAGAGCAACATCATACACATGGGCACACATGAACATCACCCATATCTTCCTCACTCAGACACATACCTTTGCTCAGCGAGGTTTATTGCACATATCACACACCAACATGACACTTACAGAATTTTACAAGTCATTTATTGTTATGCATGTTTTTTATTTGGACTTCTGGTAATTACATAAGAGGCGCATAAAACCATACAAAGTGTCGCATGCGGCTCGCGAGCCGCGGTTGGCCGCCCCTGCATTATAGCAACCCACTTTAACCCAACGACCCACATCTAAAACTCGAATAAAGCAAATGTAATACAGCTGTGTACATAAAACACCTACTCGCAACCCCTTCAAAAATGGTTCACGCAGGCCCGTAACCAGCTTGGGAAAATAGGGGAGGCGAAACGTTTTCTCAGAGAGGCCCAAATTTTTTGAACAATGTCCAATTGTCCTAAAATATGTCCAACACATTTTTCCAGGAGGGGCAAAATTTATATGGGGTGTTTCGCCCCCTGCGTCCCCCTAGTTACGGTCCTGGGTTCACGACCCCTCTAGGAGTCGCTATCCCCAGGTTGAAAACCACTGCGTTGTGGAGATAAGCCGATTCCGCGTGGACTTCTGTTCCGCTTGTGGTGTACTGTTGACAGATAAACTGCCATGGAGCTGTATTTGGCGTGAATAGGGATTATGTCAAGACTTTGATACTTCACATTCTTATTACAGTAATTGCGTTTGGGAAGGGAGTTGACCTGATTTTACTCTGACCAGTTTGTGAAGTTCCATGAATCAGAAAACGCCTGCATACAGTAGTTAGTAAACATGTTAACATTTTGTGAAACTTTAGCATTGCAATTTGAAAACAGGCTCTGACTTGCTTTTTGTAAAGGAAGTAGCTAAGTCCTAAAATTAACACGTGCGTTATCTCAGAACAAGGTTTGCCTTCGCTAAAAGTATGAAACCACCCTGTTTTAAATTGTTTGTGGTCGATAGTACTGTGCCGCGATCAAACTGATTCAGTGGTGTAGGAGGTAGGGGTGAAGGGGGTGCAAGCGCACCCCCAAAGTTTTCATTTATCAAAAATCTGGGCAAAACCCTGAAAATCTCGGAAAAATCTCTAAAAATCCAAGCAACAATGACGCCCAACGTTTGTAGAAAAACACATGGAGATCTATTTTTGGAGTTCACACAAAAAAGTCTTCATGATCTTTGTGGGTGAAAATTTGTAGGCATTTGTCGCACAAAAACTTTCGAGGAAGTTTGGGGAAATTAAGGCAAAAATCCTTTGCATTCCAAAAATTTGCCTGCTCCTCCACCTATGAAGTGATTGCCAGTGATTGTCTTAAAATATTGGCCCATTTCTGGCAGAGGTTACCTTATGCGCCTGAGAATTGCAAAAATATCCTTGAGAATAACAAATTTTCATGTCTCAACCTAATTTACTTCTGTTGCACGTAAAACCGCAAGCTTCGAAGAGAATACGATTTTGATCTTCAACCGACGGCCAATAAGGGCTAGCCTACTGGCGGAATTCTGAATTTTTTGCACATTTGTGGTGTCTTTAGCATGCCTAACACCAACATTTTCGTTTTGGAAACTGTGTTTGTTTTTGAAAAAATAAATTTTTTTCGAAATTCAGCAAGTTCGTATTTTCCGGGTCAGATGAGCTTGAGAATATTTACTGAGTTGTTGAGAAACCCGCATGTGCGCCTTAAACGTTTTAGTATAAGTCTGGTTGTAATGGGAAAGTTTTTGTTCTCTTTGGGCAGGATTCTTAACGGTGATAGTTGTAGAGACAAACCTGAGCAGGGTTTGTCTTTGCACAGCATGAGAGCTAGCAGAATTTTATGGGAAGCACTTTCCTCAGTTTTAGCATCTGTGGCAGCAATTAATCACCCACTCGTTTTGCAGATCGTTTTCGAATGTCGGGACTGGAAAGACGAGGGTGAACTTGAGTCTTACCCTGAAGAAGGGGAGAGACTACCGAAAACA
>JGI24021J15306_10004544_pt1 | contig 16173 bp, 14 predicted proteins | sample Ectturendosymbi1_FD_15306 | JGI IMG/M metagenome (IMG submission 15306) | reverse complement strand
CATGTGGATTGCTGGATCCCACGCCGCACTCCCACAACCTCTCTTCGAAAGGTTTTGCTTCGGCACCAGTCGACGACTGTAACCAGACTTTCGTTTGCTTTTCCCTGAGTCCACGCTCCTGTGTGCTTTTCAGGTGCGCAGTAAATTATTTCATGGCGGATCTCGACCTTCCACGTCACTTCGAAGCGTTACGTCATTTCCTTCTCCTCGAGGACGGCGAGTTTGCGCAGTCGCTTTGCAGCGAGCTGTTTGAAATGGTGAGCTTGTTTTCATGCAAAGTGTTTTTATAATAACAGCATGCAATTTAAATTGTTGTTTCACATGCGAGCTGCCCAGTCTGTTGCGGTGTTTGCTCGGAATGTGAAGAAGGTCAAAAAATCACAGCGAATTTTGTCTGTGGCAAACGCTTATCAATGAATTACGAACTTAAACTGTAAAAACGCTCCGGTGAACTTAAATTGTCGGCTTGTCAAGAGGGCCAATGCTGTTCTTGCGAAATCGCAAAATCGGGCAGGGTTGAGGTTAGTGAAGGGTCAAGCTGCAGGCAGATCTTTCTCAGAGGCATTGTAGCCTTGAATATTGTGCAAACAGGTCCGTGTTACCTGGAACGCAGGTCGCAGGAGAGCGTTGCTCAAAATCTTTGAGAAAAACCGCCGTAAATTTTATCAGGGCATCAGCAAACCTCGGGCTAATTTGTGTGCGCAACGGTTTTGCAGTTGGGAGAATTCAGGGTTTTTGAGCACGATTCGTCTGTCGGTCACAGCCAGTCATGACTGGTTAGGAAGACAAACAAAGGTTATAACGGCCGAGAGCCTTGAAAACTGTCGTCTTTTTTGACGCAGGTGCACAGTGGATGTGCTCCGAGCTCCGTCCTGAACCCGATCAGCCTCGGCTCCGTTTTGTCCCGGGCCGTGACGACCTCAGGCCAGAGCAAGAATCAACTGGCCTCAAACCTGGGCATCAACCTCAAGCACTTGCCTCTCGCGTTCGACCAGGCAGGTGAGGATAAGCTTTCACGAGTTTTTGTCTGTGAGGAACGTTGTTTGCTCAGAGGCTGATGTCGCGATTTCGACAGCAGAGGCCGTGATTGAANAACTTGAACAGATCGACGGGCGAGGCCTGTTGCTTGCTGNCGCAGAAGTGAGCGATCAAGTACCTCGGGCTGTTTAAAAAAATCTCAATCAAATCGCGGTTTCTGTTGCTNCTGACCAATTTTGTCAGTTTGTGTCGTTTAAGAACGAGCTTAGAACTGAAGCTTGCTCTTTGGACGTCAGTAAGCGATTTGAAAAAGAGTGCGCCTTTTGNTTNCTACTGTATAAGAGATGGGGCTCGTTGCCGGCAAATCTGCTATCGACTCTGACCAAAGTAAATAAACCCAAGTCGTTGCCTCACTGTTAAAAGCTTCCTATTCTCGATAATGCGCGTCAAAATATGCGCAATGCTTTTGGGTTGTAGTTATTTAAAATGCAGTGATTAAAACGTAGTGCGACCCTCTTAACGATATTTCGACGAATTGGCATGGGATTATGTGTCACCTCAGGAGGGGGTAGTGCATTCATTCTTATTTCAGAATAATCGCCATTTAACCCTGTTTTTTCCTCTATGTTTTAACCCTGTTGATTTTTCTACCAACAGTTTTTTTTCAGTCGTAGCGTTTTCACCGAGGTTGTCGTAAAGTTACGGTGTCTGAGCATTTACCATCTTGAATTGCTAGGAAGCCCTGGGCAAATACTGTCGATGGCTGCTTGGAAAAGCTTTTGATTCTGCCTGAAAGGGCGATGCACTGATTTTTAAATTGCTGGCGGTCGGCGCGCTTCGCAAAAGCCGACGCCCGGCGAAAAACGTGTGGACCTGGTTATCACGAGACATTTTTTTATCTTCACTCAAACAGGAAGTGATGCCTAAAATGTCTTTAAATGCGATGGAAATTTTCGTATCCTTACCATCGTTACATAACTGATAATATTAATCTCTCGAGCTCAACAAGAGCGAGCGAGCATTCTTCTCCATCAAACCTGCGTCTCGGATTCAAGGCGTTCCCACAGTTAACACTTTAAGAGCGAATGTATTCGGTGCAAGCAACAAGTCTTGTCTTTCGCGACAATTCAATCAAGACGCTGTTCTGTTGCTCGAAACGTTAAACGGCAGCAAGCCGTTGCCGCGGTAACGATGACCGCAATGGTTGACGACGCGCGATTTCGAGCTGAGCTGTACGTCGCGACAGTGTACGCTGCCGACGGGCTCAGGATGTCACGAATCGCTTCTGACCCGGTCACACTGCGAAGTTGGCAACAACGAGTCCTTTCGCTGCTCGCGACGTCCGTTCCATGAACAATGGCGGTTGACGCATCGAGTCGACGCAGCACTTTTTCTCCTTCTTTACCCCCTGTGTTGCTTTCCTGGTGACTGTACAAACAGCGCAATGGTCATCGGTGCTTTTGCTGTCGCTGGATAGTTGGTCGTGTCATTCTGCCTTCGACATTTAATTCTAGCGGCCGGATAGAGTGACCGTTGCAACTGACCACCAATGCCCGGTGGTCAGTGTTCTCTCAAACGTGCGCAGTGCCACGAGATCAGTTGCGCAGTGAAGTCTCATTCTTGCGCACTTGCAACGTTTCAAAACATTGGAAAAGCATGAAAACAAAGGACAAGCTCTATTTGAATTAAATGTGTATGTTGTTCGTATTTTCGTAAGATCGAATTGTTTTCTTATTCCAAGTTCACAAAGTTTGTAAGTTATTTAGAATTCGGCTTGCTCAGTCTTGACGTACGCATGCTGACTGAGACCAACATTTGTTCAGTGTATAATTTTCTTCGCGTGAACACTGCCGGTGATGGTGCGATGTTTGGCTCCAGATTCGTCGCGGAAGAAACCTGAAATAAACCGTAGTAGCAAAAAATTACCCGTGTCTTATTAAAAAAAAGAAAAAAAACCTGGAATAACCGCAGTAGCAAAAAATTACCCAAAGAAAAAATGGGAAAACAGTTGGACCGTGAGTTAAATCAATGGCGTTCAAACAAGATGCTTAGGAAATGAATTTTTGCTGTGACGGTTTTGGCGTTCGAGCAGTGAGGACGTGCGACCGAACGTACCAATCCCAACGTGCAGTTAATAATATAATTCAGCAAACCCGTGGTTTCATCAGATCTAAACGTGCTCGACTGTATTGAGCTGCGTTACTCCGTGGGATGGCCGTGCAACATTGTACTGAGCGAAAGCTGCCACAACAAGTACAATCTCGTTTTGTCCTTCCTCCTGAAGCTGAAGCTCGTCGTCTGGTCGTTGCACGACGCCTGCTCCCGGCTGAACAGGATAGGTGAGAGAGGGCTTGCTTCAATTAATCTGAGAGTTGATCTTTCGCAGGAAGAGGCAACAGACAAATAGTTGCTTGCTGAGGCGTCGAGGTGAAGTTCGATAGTATGTCTGTTTGTTTCTTTTAAGAATTTTCGCACCTTTTGCGTTTTTCCAAAAAAATTACGTTTTGGGTCCGCCCTTGAACGCACCGTGATGTAGAACTGGCCTGGGCCGCTATTTGTCCCGCGTTAGAACTGGCCTGGGCCGCTATTTGTCCCGCCTTGGAGCAACCAGGTAAGTTGAATGTGTGGCCGCTAGACTTAAATTTCACAGTTGTCTTTTGTGTGTGAGCGAGGAACTGTGTTGAATGTGTGTAATTGGAGCAGAACCGTCGCCAGAAAGTCTTCAGCAGGGGGGGCTTCACGTTCGAGCAGGAGGGACTGACATTGAAAAATTGATAAAAACTCCACTGATTTATAGTTTTTCATTTTTCAATTTGGAGGGACTTGGAGCCTTGTTTGGGAAAGCTAAGCCCACCAAAGTCGTCCCCCCCCGTGGCGACGGGACTGATTTGGAGACGTAAGTGGTCTGGGTCGCTTGTGTGACACGTGGTTCAAGGTTCACGAGCAATTTCGGAGCCCGAGTGCAGCGGGCTCAAAATGCTGGATCGCGATGATAGTGACGTCACTTTTTGTTGACGCAGTTTCAGGTCACCCGATCGCTGCACGGTTGACTGCGTCCGACTCGAGGAAGCTCTACATCTACATGCACGAGATGCAGAACTTCGTCAAAGTCATGCAGGGATATGTGTCGACACAGGTGGGGGAGTACTTTCATGCCTATGTCAATGGCTTTTCATTCAGTGGACACGTGGTTGTTTTGCGCTGATGCCAATGAGATTGAAAAATATAATTTCGCCTGTATGCTTCTTTAAAGAACTTAAACAGCATTAGCAATCATCAGCGGGAACAGCTTATCAGAGCGATATTCGCTTGCTGTCCAAAAAAGTTCATGGCAGTGGTAACTGCCACTTAACCCCCATGGTCATTCCAGTAGCAGCACGACTCCCAATATGTTTGGCACAAGTTGCTCCGTTATTCAAACATGTCGAATCTACATTTCTTTGCAAAGCCAAAGCAAAGTGCTGTCATTTGTACGCCCAAGTCGGACTGCGATGGTGTGGACAAAACGGAACGTTTGCGTTCTTTTAATGTATTGCGTGTTGCGTCCACAAAACGTTGGAGCCGAGTTCTGGACATAAAAGAATAAAATTTCTTCACACACCGCCCGTGGCCTCGACGCAAGCTTCTCTGCAGTTGTTTGTTTGCATGCAAACGACATGGAAATTTATCAGGGGAAGCTGCAGACGCAGCCAAAACGTTCACGTGACATAGTCGTGTACGTCTCTCCATGTCGTCAGGAAAGCAGGCAAGCAATAAGGGTGTTTGGGCAAACCTGCGGCCGTAGCCGGACAACTCCTACAGTTTGGAATGGTGTGTTCCATTCAAGTGATGCTGGGACTCTTGTTTGCGTTGTGGTGTGTTGGAAGCCCGACGTCAATCTCGTTGCTGAATGAAAACCCTTCCTGGTGACGTGATGGCTGTGGTCTGGATCGCTAGACCGTAACGAAAGCCTTGTCTTTTATTTCCGTCACTTTGTGTGAAATCTTGTTTATTGTCAAAACAAACCTCCGACCAAAAATCCCGACCGCCTGTCAGGGTCAACAGCTCCAGTCCATTGTGTCCGATGCGTAAAGATATGAAGCGCGCGCGATCAAACACGATCAGGTTGAGACCCGTAAGTGTCTCGCGGTCGAAATAAATAGCGCGGTGATGGAGAATTGCTGTCTCGTAGTGCGGCTGTTTGGACGACCCTGGGCCTGTAAAGCGGGAGTGGATCTGTAGTTGTCGCGACACACGAATGGTTCTAAAGTTGGCGGCTACTGCCGGACGAGCTCTTTCGTGGAACGGGTTCGTGGAAAGGGTGATTTGCCAAATCGCCCGTCTGTGCCCCCCCAACCTTGCCCTTTCTTCGTATGCGATAAACTGCCGTTGCACGCGACCCTGAGTCAACCTCAAGGTCATTATCTCTGTCGTTGTCGCAATCGTCACAATGGTTCGCGCAGCAGCATCATCAGCCTGTAGGGATAACGTGCGTTTCTCATGCATCCGGTAGCTGCTCAGGTTTCAAACCGAGTGATATCGCTTGCAGGTGTTGCACGTCTGCTGGACCGAGTTTCACGAATCGCTCAGAAACAAAGTGGAAACACTGGAAGACCTACACCTGCGACACGCCGAGTACGTGAACCGCTGCGTGCTCAGGTGAGACGTTGACCTGTGTCGTATTTTGATTTAATTTCATAGAACAGGGTTTATCTGCAGCGGTCGGATTCGCATTCGTGTGCTTGCAAACCTTATTTACCATTCGTTTTTTCTTCCAAGCTTGACTTGAAGCCATGCTTGAAGAGGCTTTGTTATAATCACTGGAGCAAAGCTAGTGCGAGGCTCCACTGCAATCAAGTCATTCTTGCGCCTAATTTTCATTACAATCCCTCCTGATTGTGGTCGTGGCGGGATTTTTCGAAATGTTTTGAGCCACGTCTTTTCCGCTACGTCATCAATCACATCATAAAGCACTTTTGTGGTTTGCTTTCTCTAAACTTAAGATAATTTTTTGTAAATTTTCTACCGTAGAATTGACCGTGTTGTTTTGCACTCACAGCGTGATGTTGGATTTTGAAAGTTGATCTCTTGAAACGTGCAAAGTAATGAAAAGTCCTGTGTCACATGCAATAGTTCAACTTTTTACTCACCTTAAACACATATTAATTGTTACACACAACGTTTTCCGCACCACCAGATGCTTGCTCACCCCCAAGGCCCAGAACGTGATGAACGTCATCGGTGACGTGCTCAAGTGCATCCTCCGCTTCCGCAACCAACTAGCGACCGGCGTCGCGTCCTTCTCGTCTCTGCACAGAACTTACCTGGAATTTACCCGTTACTCAAATTTCCTCTACCGAGGTGAGCGCGCCGCGTTGATGCGATCTTGTATGCTTCCTGGTAAAAGTTTGCCGAAAGTCCATGCCGGGTTGAATTGCACAGGCAAGCGTGGCAGGAAAAACTCAAAAACAGAAAATATTTTTAAGCGTTTTCCCAAACACTGCTTGATTTGCGCGTGCGTACAATTTGACCCCTGTGTGTTGCTTAAACGGTGTTTGCATTGTGCTGTGATGTTCTGTGTGCAAGAGGCCGATCTTGAAACGAAGAATTTAAATCAACACCGGCCACTGTCCATTGTCACGTGATGGTTTCGTCACAGATCACACATGCGTTCATGTTTGTTTTCTCTCTCGCAGTGGTGACGAAACTGGTGGAGCGAGGCTACCAGCCTCACCTGGAAGACTTCCTGATACGACTCAACTTCAACGGATACTACAAAACTTAGTCTGGGTCTGAGGACCATTCACATCTAACAATTAAATTAGCTTTGATTTGCGATGATCACTCGCGTGAGCCAGTCGCGTAACCAGCCCAAAATTTTTGGGGGGGGTCAAAATGTTTGATTTTCGGCGAAGAACAGTATTCTTGTTGGGGACGCCGCTTCTCAAAGTGCTGTGCAAAATTATTAGATATGCTAAAAATTTGGGAGGGCCATTGACCCGTGACCCCCCTGGCTACCCCCATGGTGTGAGCATGTCGACGGTTTTCCTAGCTGTTCAGTCACATCCTCACTTGAAAACGCGATTTAAAACGTGAAATACCTTTGGCAAAGTCTCTTTGTACTTTTCCTGCAGTAACTTTTGTCTGACAAAAACACCACATGCCTTCAAGTCAATGCCCAGGTCAAGCGTCAGCCCTGTGTGCTTATTTCGACAGTTGAAAAGCGACGTAATTTTCAAATTTTGTCGCGTCTTTGTTAACAATGGTTGCTATGACGCCATTATCTAGTTTGTTGCGGGAAAGTCCCTGCACAGGAATTGTTCGTCAAACCGCATGCACACACCGGGCTTTGGTTTGAGTAAATACAACCGTTATTGACGGAGTACACATGTCGGCGGGCGCTTTTGTCTTTTTGCGTCAACAGAACGCCGTAGTTACTTTTTTACCTAGCAACACTGTGATCTGAATGATTGGCTGCTAGTTTGTCATCGATACCGGTAGTTACGATTTTTAAATAAAAGCAGCCAAATGCATTTTTCCTGCTAAAACTTGCTACTTCATGTGCAGAAATCCTTGAAACTATTCAAGAAATCTTCCGTGTTTTAGTTAAAGGATCTCCACAAGTTGTCAGTTCAGACTGTAGTGAGGGAGATACGGTGTTTCCTTAATTGCAGTAGCACCACTGAAAATCTTTAAAAAGCCTACTTCGACGGCCATCTGATCCATGTTCACTGCAACGGCGCCAACAAACAGAGGCAGTTGCTTCCACGGGTGTGTTTTTTTCTGCGAATGCTTGAAACAGTCTCAGCAGAGAGCTGCAGTCTGGTCGGGTTCGACGGCAAACAGGAATGGCTGCGATGTGCCTCTCCCGAAATTCAGGGAAGACTTTCAAGGAAGTAGAAAGAAGCTTTGCATCCAGGGACGCCAGGGGAGGGCAGTGAAAGAGTTAAGGGCAATAGAAACTTGTAAAGAACAAAAAAATCGTTGCCAAGTATGCTTGCTTTTGTTCTGCAGCAATGTTGACCCTCGAAAATAGTAACAGAATTTATAGGAAACCACTCCGAATTTTCTGCGTGCGTGAAAGCTGCAATGAATTTGTTTCAAGACTGTCTTGATCAACCATGAAATTGTTTGATACTGTTATGAATAGGCTGCTCCGCCCCACTTCCCTCCCTTTGGAAGGTCGGGGAGCAATTCACCCGCTCTCAGGCATCCCTGATCACATCCGCCTGAAGCGCACACGTGACTCGCAGTTCATCGTCATGCACGACTGAGCGCCAGGGAGTGCTTCCGTCTGCAGCGAATGCCAATGACAGTTTAATACTGTAATTCGATAAAAGCAGGCAGATGTTTTTCTTCAGAGATGTGTTACAGACCCGACGAAAATGTCGAACAAGCAGAAAAGACTGATGCGAGGCAGCAGCATGTTCCAACTCGCGTGAGCGCGAAAGCTGTAAATTCGCAGAATTTCGAGCGCATCGAAAGTATTTTAATAAAATTTCTTGTTTGAGGTGGAGTTTCGTAGAGCCCGTGTTGCCTTTGTGCGCGGCCGTAGAATGAGGCGTGGTCACCAACGGCGTACGCAAGAGGTGGTGGTGGACACCAAGGGCGTACTACAAAAATAAGGGGAGTGCATGTAGAAGAATGTGCCTATTATGTCAACAAACTTCGCTTGAAAACATGAATAAGACGTCACAAAAAGCGCACACCAAATAACAAATGACCGCCATATGCCGCTGAATGAAACCACCCCCATGAAAATTTTCTGCGTACGCCACTGGTGGTCACCATCATCGCTTTGACGTTACGATTATTACCGCGCAGCCGCAGTCATGAGTCCCGCTTTTCGACTTTTCACTTTAAAATCCTGTTGGAATTTGTTCCCTGGTGATGAAACGGTGGTTTAATTTAAATGATGGATTTCATCACCTCTGTACAGATTAACACAAGCGTGCTTCTGAGCAGTTGGAAATTAGGAATGTTTCTTAAATCGAGTCGCCGGTCTTTGTATGCTTGTTTTTGAAGTTTTTCGCTTCATTTTAAAGCTTTTGGTGAAGGAGGTGCTCAACGAGCAAATTAGTTAAGTTTTAATAGTAATTCTTCAAATTTGTAACTTCGGTCTTTGTACGACCTTTTAAGAAGACTGATACCTTGTCGGAACCTACAACTGATAAAATGCTCTTTCGTAACGTAACTTTGTGAATGTTTACATCAAGAAGCAACACGCTTCAAGCTCTCGGCCACATTTCCGCGTCCAAAAAGTCAGGTTGCGTGACGTTTAGTATCTTTTGCGTCGTCTCGAGTCACCATCAATGTACATTGGCGTAAATCGCTAAAACGTACGTGAAATACTGCTTTACTAGCTGCGAAAGTAAAAAAAATACTGTATGCCGTATGTACATTCACAGTGATCAAGTGCGCCTTTGCACAAGCGCGACACTGTTTGAGCGGAAATGAAAGTCGTTGCGCTTGTTGCCGGAAACGGCGAAGTGGGCTGTTGTTTGCTCCTACACGACTTCGTATCTGTGATGGAACTTGATCCTGCTGAATACAAGTCCAGCTGATTCGTAAAGCGGGTCCAAGCAGCACTGCACAATGGATCGCCAACAGCTGGCGCAGCAGTTAAGCTGCATTCTCCAGGACTTCATGCACGGCGTGAAGCACCTGAGAAATAAAGCACGTTGATGATATTTAATTTAAAAGGCAGCAGCTCAAGACAGCGGTTTTATTCTTTTGAGATATACGAAATAGATCAGGCCACGTAGCAAGAAAGAGCTCAGTCACCTGTCGTGGAGTTACTGAGCATGGTTTCCAACTAAAAACAAACTACAGCAAATTAGTCATTGCCTTCAGTGGTGTAGGAGGCGGGGATGCAAGTGCACCCCCAAACGTTTTGATTTGTTGAAAATCCGTGCAAAATCTCTGAAAATTTGGGCAAAAATGGCGCCCAACGTTTGCAGAAAAATACATGAAAACGTTTTTTTTGAGGGGGTACCAAAATTACGTCTTCATATCATCTTTGTGGGAGAAAATCTGTAGGCAAAAGCGGGTTTTTTTTAAGGTTTCGCTTTGGTGGTTAAGAGACCGCTTGGAGGAATTTGAGAGACCGTTCTCCATTGATGTGATCTCAGGTCACTATATTTTAAGAGACCGTTGGAGGAATTTGAGAGACCGTTTTGGTCCCTCAAAACACCTTAAAAAAAACACTGGGCAAAAGTCACAAAAAAATTTTCGGGCAGGTTTGGGGAAATTCTGGCAAAAATCCTTCGTACCCCCAGAAATTTGCCTGCTCCTACACCAGGCCTGTAACCAGGGGGAGGGCGAAGTCCCCCCTTGAAAAATTTTCGCATCTCCCGGAAGAATGTGTTGGACACAGTTTAAAAATATTGGCCAGAGTTCAAAAAATTTGGGCCCTTATCGGAAAACTCTTCGCCCCTCCTGGTGTCCCAAGCTGGTTACCCTGGCGTCCCAAGGTGGTTACGGGCCTGTCCTACACCTATGATTACATTGACCAAACGTTATATTGGCGGGCCGCCGCTAATGATCAGGATAANCTTATGGTAACGTTGATCAGTGTCGTTATTATTCAGAGACGAAAGTAGCAACAAAGTCAGTCTTTAAGAAACCCTCGTGTGTAGCTCTCCAGTTTCTTTACAATTACACAAACTACTGAAGAGTGCGTGCGTGGACTCCATGTCTTCTGTAGCAGCGTTATGATGCATTGCCAGGGTTTCTTGAAAGCTGACCTGATGACCGATGGACATCACGTTGACGTTGTTGCCAATATAACGTGAAATTTCAAGCGAGCTGGGTAATGAAAACCATACATTAGAACGTAATGAACTTCGATGAGATTTCACAGATCAGGAAGCTGACCATACCTAAAATTATTCTGGGTGGATCTTAGAGATCAAACCGAGAATGTTCAGTTGCAAACAGACTTCGTTTCAGTTGTTCACAGAAATTGTATCTGCTTCAGTGGAAACACAAAGGGGGAAATAATTGTACACCCTTAAGAGGCTGTTTTTTCACATGTTTCCTGCACCTTGCTGTGGATCAGATAAAGCAGTTTTCAAAGACGCAACGGCGCTTACACATGTTGATAAAAGGCTAGGAAACTACCAAAATGTTTTCTTTCACACTTTCAGTCTGCCGCTATTAACATTTGTTTGACAAACGCATGACACGGTTCATCTCTGAACTNAAAGCTCTAATATGCATTAGACAAGCAAAAAAGGAACGTATGGGCCAAATGAATAACAACCAGGGACGTAACGGGGTGGGAAAGGGGGTCACAATTCCGCTGGCGCCGAGTAACTATGGGGGCGCTGAAAAGTCCTAACAGTGTCACAATTACTTTTTTCAATACAGTACATTTACTTCCGAAAGACCTCAGCTTCGAATATGGAGGCACCAATCTTGCTGCTGGCCACAGGCGCCATCTATCCTCGTTACGCCTCTGATAACAGCCAACCGAGAGTAGGCCTACAACAATTTTAAATATCTCTCACGATTTCATTTCGAAGGTTTTTTTCAAAGTTTTATGCGGTGAATGCAGACATTTTATTCCTTTTGTGGCGGCTTGAATTGGTCAAAATACGAATTAGTTAAAGCTCATATCGGCAAAGGATCAGTTCCAAGCTGTCAGCCAAACAGCTGTTGTATGAAATGGATGTTAAATTAAATCTGACAATGCTCCATGCAAATGTTCATTGCTTTGGTAGAACGAGTTCTCTTTGCTGTGTTCTATGCTTGTATTTTTTGCACTCTGCATGCTTGCAACTATAGTAGAGTCCTGTGCAAAATTGCTTGTTTGCCATAAGTCACAAAATTCCATTGTGACCTATAAAAATGGCCTAGACCAGTGGTTCTCAACCTTTCATGGGTTGTGGCCCCCTTCCAAAGACTCTCCACACTTGTGGCCCGCTGCTTATCAACAGGGTTTTGCAATATCACGGCAAAGCTATTTAGTAAAGGCCTCTGCTCGTGGCTCCCGGAGAACAGCTCCGTGGCCCCCACGTGGGGCCGAGAGCCCCGGTTGAGACACCCTGGCCTAGACTTAATTAAAACTTGAAAAGCGTATATAAAAAAACGACAAAATTCTGCCTATTTGTTGCCTAGAATGCCCATATTTTTTAAATTTTAGATTACATATTAATCATTCAAACTAGTTTTGTTTTTCGAAACAAAACTTCTTTTTGTTAACTCGTTTGTGAATGACGTTTGCTGATTAGAATCACTTACCAAATGTTTACGCAGCTCTGGCAGGCAAAGAGGAGGCCCCAGACCAAAGCGCATGGCCCACCGCACAAAAACGTGAGGAAAATGTAGCAACAGTTCTTCAGAGCGTTGAACGTTTTGTAACTGCATGTCCAGACTCCGTGGTAGCTGTGGGTGCCATCAGGTTCAGCCAGAGCTTCGTCGAACCAAACCTAAAGAATACGTTCACTTTTCAGTGCTAGTCAATCCATACCTTATGGCGATATGAGAAAGAGAGAATAGCCACATGTAGTTTAAGTTTTCGCGTTTGCTGGCACCACTTAAACGAAGTGCAGGTTATTCCAATAATCACAAAAGCCCCTAATCTGACACCCGTCATTCTGAGGCGGGAAATCGCAAAGACATTTGTTTCTCAGAGTGCTAACTGACAGAGCATCTTCTGAAGCCACCCTTCAGCCTGAACCCTGATGCAAGAAGGGAGAGAGTATTTCAGGATTCTCGTACGATCGCTCAGATCCGGGATTGTCTGATCTTATCGAACATATGTACCTTCTGCAAATATTTTGCCTCGAACTCGCATTTTCAGATGCGGAAAAACATATTATTTTTCTGGACTTTTATGAAAACAAGCATGTGACAAAAACTTTTTCAGTCCTGAGTGGCTGAGTGCAGTCGCGTTATATATTTCACTCTAGAGTAAACTGAACCAATGACAAACATGTTATTTCCTCGTTTTAACTCACCCGAACATGCTCATTCAGATCATTAGGATCGCGGTGCTCAATGTCAAAGCCGGGATCGCTCTTCACTTCGCTGACACTCATGGTGAATCTTTACGGCAAAACGTACGCTGGTCTGAGAAGAGGCTTAACGCACTGCAGTGATTTTTCCGGATGCGAAACAACCTCAGTGATCAACAGGCAGCAACTGACGACGACGATTGCGTCTCAATCTGTTTTCACTTGAATGTAAGCGAAGTCAGACATCTCCATAGTAACACGCGACCAGGGTCTTTATGGACCGTCTTTCACTAACTAGGTATTGTTGTTTACCTTGCAGTCCTTCCCCGGTTAATCCATTGTCGACCGCGGCCAGGCGACACAATTGGACGCGGGCTCGCTGAAAAGATCTTCTCCAACGAGCGCATATTTCATAAAGTGAGCCGAAGCAACCTCGTCGCACCGTGCACATTGTTCGGCGACGTTAGCTCGTGGTGTTGCTACATGAGGGGAGTTATGTTACAATATCGTTTACTCCGGTTTTGCGACATGATGCATAGCAACAGGACAAAGCGTGCAACGAGGCATGGAAGAAAGGGCAATGAAAAGATTAAAACGCATGGAGCTTTTGAATAGAATGCTTCTTAGCATAGGTCTTCTGCGTGATGCATGAGATAAACACGTGCTCCTGCTCTTCATCAAAGTAAACAGTAATCCAAATAGTTTTTCCTAAACACGCAGTTCTCGCACCAACCACTTCAAAAACATCGCAAAAATAACAAAAAAGAAGGGAACAAAAGGAAAGAGGCAACCATTCTCCCGTCAAAAATGTGAAGAAAAAATGTGCCTCTTACTGATATATTTCCTGGAATTTTAACAGAAACATTCTATCTGACATGACTTGACGTTTGAGATCAGTTATATTTGATCGAAGTTCACTTTCTCCATGGCGGTAGTGTGGCGGTAGCAAGTGGGGGGCAAGAACGAATATCGTTGGCGCGACCGAAACGCTGCAGATTATTAAATAGAAGATCTTAATGAGCTTGAATAGCAAGCAAAAGCCACTTCGCCAACTGGCAAACACAGAGCTCTTCCCCAAGGGGACAACGAAAAGGGTAACACCGAGAAAATAACAAAAGCACGTTTGGGTCGGATGCCTTAAATTAGTGGTTCTGTGTATAAGCAACCACGCGGAGCCTTATTTTTTAACTTGATGGTCACTTACTGCTCAGGTGAAAGGTCCTTTTCAAGATTCAAAAGAATTAAAAATGAATTAAAGGGCCGCAATATTCCAGGAGAGGTTGTCCACACTAAGCATTCGGTACATTAAAAGTGACAAACTTAGGCAAACAAATTGTAATGGATTTTTAGATAATTTTGTCATGAAGAAGGCAGGACAAAACCTTTTTAACCGGTTACTGTGTTATGTTCAGCCTTACTTGATTCGATGATTGTAGCATTTCATTTCTTTATACGCATTTCAATAATGACAGCAAAAGCGAAATTTAAACTTGTCCAGTCGCCACGGTGGTCACTGGTGAGCTCAGCCCTTTCAAATTTGAATATGAAACACTATAAATCAGTAAAGATTTTATCAAATTATCAGTATCAAGCCCCTTTGCGCAAATTTAAATCCCCTATTCAAGACTTTCTGGCGACGGTTCTGGTTTTTAAACCTCACATCTTTTCACGCGACAGTTTAGTTGCGTTCGATTCCTACCAGTCTGAAAAAGTAAGAAACACGCGAATTGTGAACCTAACAGTTGTCCATTTGGGTGCGTTTTACGTGACGTGTTTTGCTCGTATTTGTGAGATTGTTACAGTCTTGGTAAGCGAGTTGCAACGTGGTCCTCACGTTGTGCTTTAAAGTCTTTATGCCGCCGCACATACTATATAGGTGCAGTGTGTTCGTTTTTTTTAATACAGATAAGAAAATACAGATGTGATTCTTATCAAAAACGTAGGCCATGTGTCTTGTCAAATATTTCAATTGTGGCGATTTCGGTTGGTTTGCCTGTGGCAATTAATAATCCTGTTCCCGCCAGCCAAGTAGGATTCCAACAATTCTGTGCAATTTAACGCTTTTGCGTTGAAGACAGCAACAAACGCAGTGATCGTGAGCACTCCATTGATGACTTAGATTTTTTTAATGACCGTACTTTCAGAGCGTCATTTTCGAATTTTCTGAAATTGATTAACGCTTTCCATTTTTTTCCTTGCAACAGTGGGAGAGGGGCCTCACAAGTAAACTAGCCTAAGGCCTCGCATCAGTTAAATCCGGCCCTGCTGACACTGTTCAATACGCAGGACCAAGACTCTGGAACAATATTGCGAAAGTTTTAAGAAAGAAATCATTCCCAGTCTTCTTTCCAACAAAAAATACTTGCTGGAATAAGTGATGCTGTAATTTATCTCTTCCCAATGCCTTGTGGTTAGGGAAATGTTCATGTTAATTTTTACTCTTGTGCTCCAATTCTATTCAGCATTAACGATTTAACTGGAGGTGTAGTTTTTCCTTTACTTACCATGACCTATGTGCACTTCTTAGGACTCTAATTGTACTTTTTTAAGTTAGGTTCCGGATTGATAATGCTTTTGTTTCACTATTTTGTCTGCGTGAGTTTGGTATTGATACTGTCCGTCACTGGTGCGTGATACTTATGTGAGTGGTTTCTTGTGTTCTGATGGAGGTTAAGTATACATTGTGACGGCGCTCTGTTATACTACCTCTACGGTCTGACGTGAATCGTGCAGTTGCATCAACGTAGTGTTTAGTATTTAATCACATTGCTTAGTTGCAAGTTTCTGTTTATACACGTGTCTGCTATGTTTCGTCTGCTTCATGGTTTTAGCAATTGACGCAGTTGATTTTAGTTGATCTAAAACTTACCAATATGAACGTCCTCAATTTATCTCATATTTATGTCCTATTTTCAACAATTTAACAGAAACGTTCCCTTAGTCTATTTGTACTACTGAATTGTGATAAATTGCATTACTTATTAATATAGGCGTACGGGATGGCATTTTACTGGCGGGGCGGAAAAAATTGTCATGAAAATAACATTTTGCCCTGAAACAAACCTTTTTAGTTTAATCCGATGGGGTCTGAAACCTCTTGTAAATCTGTTCTAAACAGTTGAACTCGTTTATAACGGCTTCATCTGTAACCAGTAGCGTCCGCAGAACTTTTTCCAGGGGGGGAGCAACGTCGACATTTTGTTTATCACTTTCAACTTGCTGACGATCAGTGTTCCGTCTAAGATAATTCTACACT
>JGI24021J15306_10004543_pt1 | contig 16178 bp, 12 predicted proteins | sample Ectturendosymbi1_FD_15306 | JGI IMG/M metagenome (IMG submission 15306) | reverse complement strand
AAAAAAATCACACAACGCTTATGGAGGGATAAGCACAGAAAAATCATTTAAACCAGTTGTAATGTTAGTCAAACGCAATTTAGATGCAGTAAAACAATTCGTTTGCTTCATCTTGTGTGACAACAGGAGAAAACTTTTAACCTTTTTTTGCCATTTTTCGGTGTCCGAGTGAAACGTCTTTGCTTCCACAAAAACAAAAACTCCTCCGCATTACTTCAGGTAAAAAGAATCTTCCCGATCCGCAGGAGATCGCCAACAAGCTTCTAAAGCGAAAGAAGTTCATACCTTGCCCGCAACGAACCAACGTCATCTTCCCGTTTTTCGCCCAGCATTTCACGCACCAGTTTTTCAAGACCAAGTTTCCGGAGGGAATGCCCAACCAGTGGGGCTTCAACAACGTGAGAATGTGTGCTTGTAAAAACTGCGCAGGTTTTTAAGAGCCCTTCAGGTGGTCACTTCACACAAAAGTATTGCAATATGAAATTTGTTTCATTGCTTGTCTTAAAAGTAGATTTATTCTCAATAGAAAGAAGCAAATTAGGTTTCGCCTTTGATCAGTGGAAAGTTTGCTACTTGACTTACAAAAAATCAAGCCTTAAAAATCAAGCCCCAAATAGCAGGTCGCTCGATTGTTATAAGGAAATGTTTGAATGTATGGTATACTGTCTCAGCTCCCACACCCAACGCAGTGACGTTAAGCAAACATGCCAGCAACAAGGAACACACTGATCCACGGAAGCACACGAAGATAAATATGTGGTGGATATGGAAAGGCATACGTTTAATGGCGCTCATGCGATTACTTCTGATGAAACACAAGCGTAGTGTTGCAACCTCTCCGGTGGCGTTGCGTTGATTATGTGATTCACCACGAACGGGATGTGCGTGAAGAATAAAACCATAATATATGTAGCGCGAGCAAGCAATAGTAAGAGAGATTGCGAGCTTGATCTCTGTTGTTGCTTGCTGCCACAATGCGAAGCTTTGTGCACATGCCGCTCGGGATTTCCGATCGCAACAATAGATATGGTGGGGTGAGAAATGGTGATCTTGGCTGTGCACCTGCTCATTGTTCCACTGATATGATCACAGACTTCGAAAGCTTGACCGTCTGGATATCAAAGTACAAAAAAAGCTTCCAGTAGTTCAAGAACAAAAGTAGCAACCGAACTTTTACTTCCGCACGTCTGATGTTAGCAGTAAAATCTTTTCGTAATATTACGACTTTGGCTGTCATGAAGTGAAGCATAAAACACAAACGGAAAAGTAGATGGTGAAGAAACTAAGGAAAAATCGCACTGATATAGGATTTTCATTTTGAAAACAGTAATTTAAGTTTTTAAAGATTTTTGTAATTAAGGTGATTGTTACAAAGTTGGAAAATTGCTTTGAAAGATGTTTGATTTTACCGCCAGGCTGATATTTAGCTCCAAAACTAAAATTATTTATTGATTTCAATTTTACGATAACTTCAAATGATTCTTATGATGTTAGTCTTCTCGGCTGTGCAGCAAGGCGGAATTCTGTATTACACTTAACTAGTGATTAACGTAAGTATTAAGGGCTACATTCAGTTTGGTGAACTATCAGTTTGCATTCAAGTTCTAAAAAAAATTTTGGCCAGCTTTTCTGTACTCAAAAGTAGATTTTTCACAACGAAAGCATCATCCAAAATTTTTAGAATTTTTTTGCGATCACGTTCACACTTTTATCGGCAGAAAACGTCTCATACAAACACAGCGTAATGTTTTCAAGTGAATGTCCACCCAACGTTTGTGCCATATCGCAAGAGCAACAAAACACATGTCAGGTTAATTTTCGCGCCCATTTCCACATGTTTTTTTAACAAGCACATTTAAAATTTTCTCATCAGCGTTTTTTTTGTGGACAACCTTTCATCGAAAGGGCATCTGGTGAAGGAAAGGACTCGGAAATGATGGGAGATTGAGCGTTATGGATGGTGCCGGCATTTTTGCGGAGCGCACCTTTAAACACCGATAGAAAGATCCGCCGCACGATTGACCGCAGGATATCGCTGCACTCGCAGCTGAGCAATCAGTCGATAATCTTGCTGAGCCTTCTTTTTTTGTGCCAGTGAAGCGTGGCGCGTGTTTTTTTATGGCGGATTAAGTCATCAAATGTTCCGAAACAGGAAATTTGAACTTTGGGAACTTAACTGCGCTGTAGATCCTGTGCCGGTGAGGTTGAATATTTCAACACTTTTGCAAGCTGCTGCGGATGTTGGTCGATAAAGCGTATGCTTCTCAGTCTCTTTATCTTTTCTCTAAACAGTGAAATAAACCAGAGTTGTAAACGGGCTTCATTTCGAAGCCCAAATTCGGCCCGAGATCGACATTTATTTTTGAAGCTCGACTTAGGCCATGAAAGTCAAATTTACCGAGTGAGTCAAGATATGTGCAACTGCGGGGTATTGGTGGCAGAGCAAAGTAAACATGACTAAATAATTCACAATTAATCATTTTTTATTGAAGATTTAATCAACTAGATTGTTTCAACAGTAACTGGCGACAAAAGCGTCCGTCGTTGCGAAAAAATTTTTGTATGCAGGCACGAAATCGGCCAGAAACATTTTGACAAAATTAGGCCCGAACTCGGCCCGAACCCCACTCCAACTTACAAACCTGAAATAAACCACAACAAACACAGGAAGTAGTGTCCACTAAAAACTTGTGCGAAGTAATGCTCAACGAAAAACAGAATCACGACATTTAAGGATGGGCAGAAAAAGCAATGCATGAAGAAGTCCGGGCACGTACCGCAATCAGCGCATAAGAAAAACAAAATGTATTAACGACAAAAAAAAAGAAAATCAGCAGCACGTGAAACAAGCTATAAAAGAAAATGAGCAGCGCGTGAGAAAAGGAAAATACCGATTTTCATCTTCATTTGCGCAGTTGATGCTTCGCAAATGAATTGAATCTGTTCCTGATTGACGCAGGGCCGCCAAATAAAAATACGCTTTGCTGGGTTTCACCCCATGTAAGCCTGCATTGCATAAGCGTTTGACAAATTCTGCACAACGGTCTGTTTTTGAAGCTTCAATACAGATGTCAGCATAGGTTACGTTCCGTGGAATTCGTGCCGAGACGCGCAATGACATTTCAACAATCCAATTTTGTAAATTTTTGCAACTCAAAACCACTGCTCATCACCTGCCACCAGGCCCGTAGCAAGGCCTCCTAGGTAGATTAGGCCGGTATTTTCTAGGAGGCCGTCGTGGGGTACAATATATTTTTAGGGGTCAAGATTTCTGCTTTTATTACATGTTTAAAGCAAATGTTTCTGGACGCAACAAGATTTGGGAAGGCACAAAAAATTGGGGGGCACTACCCCCGAAAGCCGCCTGCGTTCCACTGTGCTATGGTTCACTTGTAAAACCAGCTCCTGAAGCAGTATCGCTACGGTGTCCTGTAAGGTCAAAAACTTTGTTACGGATCAGTTTTTGAGGTTAGCGAACCGCCGCTTTGTTACGTAACGCCGAGATTGGCAACACCTCAAAAAACAATGTGTTAGATCAGTGGTCTTCAACCTTTTTTGTACAATCGTCCCCCTACAGGAACTTTGCTGGAAAATCGCCCCCTACCTATAATTTTTGCGTTGTCTGAAAATATTATACTGCTTCGAAAATACTTCAGTGCTAATGAAATGCAAACGGGCGATCTAGTTAGCACAAAACAAAGCGAATGCAAATGCATTAGTAGAATAAATGTTTTTCCAAATAATGCGAACCTTTCGATGGTGTTTATCTGCAAGATTTTTAAAGCCGGTTGCTAGTTGGTCAGCTTAAGTCAGGTATGGGGAACCTATTTACTATCACGGGCCGCATGAATTGCGCATTATCGCTGGCGGGCCGCAAATCAATTAATTTTATTCTAAAATGCTGCCTGTATCTATAACTATGAGGAACAGTGACTTCTCTTGACTTACTAGGTACCTGCGTATCGTGGAGTTTCGCTTTGATGAGACGTTGCACTCTAACTTGTCTAACGAAAATTATGATGCGGGCCATATCAACTGTTCATGCGGGCCGCAGGTTCCCCACCCCTGGCTTAAGTCGTATGGTGTTCCCCCCGCCTTGTTCGTGTCAAGACGATTGCGGCATTTGTTACGCATGTGCAGTACTTGGCAGAAACCTTGCTCAACAAAATGTGTCGTGTAAAACGCCAGTAATAATAGCTTCACTTTTCCCCAAAGCTTTGGATAACGTTCACCCCCCTTGATCCAAAAATCTGACCATCCCTGTGTATGAAATATAACACGGGCTTCATCGTCGCTTTGAATGACAATGAGACGGTCCTGGATTGTGCAGTCGCATTCGCTTATGTTAGCCAGCCGGAAATAAGGTGGTTCGCCCAGCATCTTTCCGCGTAATGTAACTTTCGGCGTGATCTCCACAATAGAATGGTTTCATAGCAAGCCTCAAACAACAGGTGGCGAAAAATATTTTTGGGCTCCTTAGTTTAGCCAAGATGGGGTGTTTGAGCTTACTCGCCGGTTTAAGTTATTCCTTGCTAGCCTACTGTTCTATTATCTCTGTCATAAGACAAATGAACACAATACTGCTTTATTCAAACGCATGACAAAATACTCGAATCGGCTGAAAAACACGATAAGCACCTTTAACAACGTAGAGCTAGCTGTAAATATACAATGTTACTAGCCATTTGCACGTAAATCATCTGGCAACAGTCACATTTTCAGCATTTTTACAACATATCGCAACTCTGTAGCCCTACATAGACTGTTGTCGTCAAGGTACTAACCAAAGATTATAAAACGCGTGATAACCGACTGTGACATTTTTTGCCTGCGGAACAATGGTTTGGCAATGCTCTACCGAAGGCCATGGAGACTTGTTTCGAGGCAATTTCGCCAATGATAACACATACGTTGGAGAGATTTGTGACATTTCACGACGAAAATTAACCAGGCTAAACTTCATGGCAACTTGCAATTAATATTAGTTATCGCCGCGAAAGTCGATGCGATGATTTAGGCGTAGCTATGTTATGATTATTGGGTCATTTCACCATCTTCAACGAAGCTGAAGATATTCTTCTTGAAAAAATAGAGTTTGACCATTGGATATTATCCGATAGCTATATCAATTTTATCCACTTTCAACCAATAAAAGTACAATAAATTTAATTAACACATACTATACGAGAAACGTCCAAAACGCCCCTGTGCTCATTTATACAGGGTGGCAAATGTTATTGTTTAATGCAGTCCCAGGATTTTGGGGGCTTAGCCATCCCAAATTGAAATATGAAACACTGTAAGTTAGTAGACATTTTGTCAAATTTGAATGTCAAGCACAAACGTAAAGCCCTCCTATTGACGACTTTCTGGCCACGGTTTTGGTTTGATGTCCTTTTTTGTGACGCTGGTCATGCAATGCTTGGGTTAACCAACATAGCAAACTACTCAGTGCAACAGTTTCTCTGCTCTTTCATCTTATTTTGAACATTGGACCCAACAAAATACCTGCACATTCCTTCGTGAGAACCGCAAGGCTTGACGACTCCCAACTCCGCGTGCTTGGATGGTTAGTGCAGTGACGCGTTACACAAGATGATGTTAGTTTGATTGTTACGTCACCAGTCTGATATCATGTGTTTTATAACTTTTGTCACTGTGGCCACGTGATTGCGCCACATATAACGCTGAATTCGTTATAGCAATAAAAGATTGAATCTGGTTGAAAGGGAAAACTCTCTTGCTGTTTTGCCGAGGATCGCATGGTCCACCCCCTCTTTAGGTACCTCAGAGCGACGCAGCATCGCCGCTGCAACATTACGAACCACGGAGTCGAAAGTGCATCAAATGCTTTGTTTCCAAAGTAACATATATTGCTCTTATGGAATCAATTCAAAATTTTAGTAGGTTTTAACCTGCAGAAATCGCCCCCCCTGGAAACTGAAATCGCCCCCCAAATCTCCTAAGTTACAAAATCGCCCCCACAACACATAAAATCGCCCCCTGGGAGGCGATTTCGCTCGCGTTGAAGACCGTTGCGCTAGATTATTATTTTCAGTGTGGATGACATAAGTTGGAAGCATAGGTTGTTAAACACTGTTCGATTCTCGTACAGATCTCAGACGTTACTAATGAGACAAAATGTGAAGGCATTTTTACGAGAGTGAAAAATATCATGTACCGGCTTTTTTCGCGATAATGTTTTCATGCTACGGGTGACGTTGGGTTTGCAGAGGGTTTTGTTCACAGCAGACCGCACACAAAGATACACGCCAAGTCCTATTTCCAAATGCAACAAAGTTAAACTTTTTTTTCAAAACTTGCATAGGTTTCTCAACCTCTGCAACACTTCGTCAGTTTTTGAGATTGTTTTTAGCGTAGTTTGCGCATTTTCAGACCCCGGCCCTGCCTGATTCGTTTAACAACGACGTGGGCAAAGGAAGAGATATCAACACATGCACATCTGTGCTACTGTTCAGTGTTCACCACAACTCGTCAAGCAGAGAGCGCACTGAGGGCCTTTACCGGGAAAACAATCTTGCGAGAAGATATCATTATCGGATGCAGCTAACCTTTTTCGTCCTCACGCCTGATTCCATAAATGCCAATTTGAATTTAACGGTTGCTTAAAAGCACATTCCAAGTTAACATGGGCGCACACCTTTTGAAACGTCTGTGATATCGGAGTCAGACAACTAAGCAGTAGCGTAGCCAGCCAAACTTTTGGGAAGGGCCAAATATTTTCACTTTGAACGAGCAACAATATTTGTTTTGGGACACCGCCTCTCGAAGCACAAAACGACAAGATATGACAAAAATTTTAGGAGTATGGTCTCGTTGACCCCCCTGGCTACGCCTATGCAACTAAGAAACCGATGCGGGATGTCACCGGTAAAGATCGAATAAAACAAAACAACACCGTCAGCTATAATTTTATGTAAAATCGACATTTTAAGTAAACAAAACATCCATCAGCGAATGCAGCAACAGAGCAGGGCGAAATCAAAAGCACAAACAAAACGTTAAGAAAGCATTATTCTTGAGCCCTGCAGCACCCATCTACCAGAGGCTGGGAAAAAAGTGGCCACTTGCATTCGAGAAAACTGAAAACTCGTGTTGTCAAGTTTCGAACCAACCGATTGTTCATTTCGCTTTTTTGCTTACAACAGATTGATTTGTCGCACGTGTATGGCGACACCGTGGAACGGCAGCATGGACTACGGCTGCACAAAGACGGAAAGTTAAAATACAGCACCATCAATGGCGAAGTGTTTCCCCCTGATGTCAGTAACGCTCAAGTTCCTGCGTCTGGCGCAAGCTTGGCCCCTGAAGGGTATAGGTTCGTCTTTGGCCATCTGGGTTTTTCTGTGGCCCCAACGTTTCTTCTTTTCGGAACTCTTTGGCTCAGGCAAGTTGCTGTGCGGAAGCAAAAGTGTATCAGAATCTGGTTGCTGCCAAAATCCACAATCGTTTTGCTTTTGTGGCCTGATGTTTTTACTTATTAAAATGTCATTGGAACTCCTACAATTTGGACGATTTCTATAACATCTAAATATACAAGTTTTGCTCCACACTCCTAATCCTTAACTGCGTCATGCCATTGGTTTTTAAAAAATGAACGACTGTCCAGTGTCCATTCCTCGAACCAAAATAGTTTCAGTTGCGAGTTTCTTTTCAGCGTAAAAGTCATTTGCGCTTGAATTTGATAACTTCTACACTACTTCGTTAAATTTCTGAACTAAGCGAATTTTTCCCTGGGGTGTTGTCTGTAGTATCGAAGAAGTGGGGAAATGTAGTGGCGTAGCGAGGCTAAGTGCCGCCAGGGGCCGACCATAAAAACTACCACCCTTTCCACCCCTCCAATCGCTTACGAAGTTTTGGCTGTAGAGGAAGTGTGGGGACTGGGCGACAATTGCCCCCCAACGCCAGTACAGTATGTTAAAAAAGCCTTGATTTCAAGACAAACACTGGGGTACTTTAGCACACTGGATTTGACGCAGACTATTGAATAAACGTATAATCAAATTGCTCACTCCACAGCCACATGTCCTAACTTTTTAGCTGGCATACCAGTCGAGGACTTTTAAACACAAAAACTGAAATAAGTTAGAACTTTAAAAGTTTATCTAAAAATAATGAAGAGTCAGAAATTTTGTAGTACTTTCAAAAACTAATTTTTAATCAAAATTTGCCACCCCACTGAACGTGCCGACCTAGGCCCCCAGGCCTCCCCTTTGCTACGCCACTGGGGAATGCTTTATTGAAAGCAAAAAAGACATCCACATTAAATGACCGAACGAGCGCCTTTCCACTTTCAACAAAGTGTAGGGGGCAGTCACGTGACCAGCTTGGGACACCGGGCAGAAGAAGTTACTGACTGACTGAGGGGGCCCAAATTTTTTAAACTATGTCCAACAATTATTCCAGGGGTCAAAGCCCCCCATGCGCCCCTCCCTACTTACGAGCCTGGTGGGGTCTCCTGTGTTTCTCCCCACGAAATTACTGGTTGCCACTTATGATCATGTACTGTACTATTAAGTTTTGGTTGTTCTTCCCAGGTCCGTTCCTGGTTGATGTGAAAAGTATTCTTATCATTTCAGGGAGCACAATCGTGTTTGTGACGTATTAAAGGAGATGCATCCTTCATGGGACGACGAAAGACTCTTTCAAACAGCCAGATTGATAACAACAGGTTAGTTAGGATGACAGAACAATAAAAAGTTGGCGTAAAATATGCCGTGTGGAAGCTAGTTTGAAGGTTGGTTGCGGCTTGTTGGTGCTGAGAAGCAAATGATTCGTCGTTCAGTTTGATAAAATTCGGTTTTAAACTTACTTTGCGTTCTCCGTAATGATCATAGGTGTAGGAGCAATAGTTTGCAGGTGCGATTGCAAAAATTATTTTTGCCCGAATTTCCCCAAACTTGCCCGAAAAGTTGTTGTGCGACTTTTGCCTACAAATTTTCTCCCACAAAGATCAGGAAGACCTGTTTTGGTGTGACCTCAAGGGCCTTCATTTGTTTTTTTTTGTAGACGCTGGGCGCCAACTTTTGAAGTCAAACAACGTTGGACGCCATTTTTGCACCGATGTTCAGGAAGTTTGCCTAGAAATTTAGGGATTTTGCCCAAATTTTCAGGGATTTTGCCCGGATTTTCGACAAAACAAATCTTTTGGGGGTGAGCTTTCACCCCCTGCACCCCCACCTCCTACACCACTGGTAATGATCATGTGACAAATCAGATGTCGATGCAAAGAAATCATGTAAAATATTTCGACTGAGTCTACACGCGATTGATGAAAATTATTATTTCATATGGTCTCACTGCAAGGTCGCCCACCAGTAGCGCTTTGCATGTCTGAGGCTTTGGCTACGCTCAGGTTTGGTGAAGATTTGACTGGCAAGTGGCAACAGTGCGTGAAAACTCTCGAAACTATGCCCAAAACTAAATTAGCCAAGTTAAATATACTCAACTGTAAGAGGCTTTTCTGGAGGAACTGCTGAGCACTGTTCTAAACGCATGTCGCACTGCGCATTTTGGCTGAGAAAAACACAAGCCGACGTTTTCGATGACTTCCGGACTCGTATTTATACTCATTCTATTTGAATAAGAGCTGATGATGCCTGCATCGTAGGCGAAATATATACTCTGTACGATCTTAAAGTGTCTGATTCTCTGCTTAGAAAGGATTTCTTTCCATAGACAGTATTCACACTCAGTCGTGATATTTCTCGTAAATTGACCCAGTTGCAATCCGCACGAATTCTTGTCTTTCATAAAAAGTTATTTCTTAAAAATTGTGGTTTAGAAAACAAAAAACAATAAAGAAAATTACCAACGTAATGACATTTTAACAAGTTCAAGAAACTGTATTGTTTCACAAAGTGAACTACTCTAGTTTCGTCAGCTCTTTCATGACGGCACGGTATCCTGAAAAATAAAGATGTTGAGAGCGCTGTTCGTAATAACCCACGTTGATCCCAGCCTCCCATAAGAAAAGCAAATTGTCGTCATAATGAGTTATAGCCCGCATTTTGAAATATTTTTGTTGATCTAATGAAGTTTCGTATTTCACGTAGAGGCCATGGAACAGAGTTTTGGCTTCAAGGTGTCTGAAATGGTAAAGCGAATAGTGAACACTTTTGACGCACAACTATACATGGACCATGGTCCAAAGCCCAATTTTATATGCTCTAAGCACACAATGGGAAACTTTTTGTTGCGATACTGTCAGCAGTAGTCAATATCACCCAAATTGATTTTTTTCTCACGACTTCAAGCATAGGCTTTGTGCCGTAACTAGTAGCAAGTATACTAACAAAGTTGCAGATAACTACAACACGCAAATTCCTTCGGTTTCAGGAGAAATGATAAAAGTTGTGATGGAAGACTACATCCAGCACATGAGCGGTTTTAAATTCAAGCTGTTGTACGAACCGGATCTGATGCACGAAACCGGTTTCTCATATCACAACCAAGTCCACATAGAGTTTCAGCTTCTCTACAGATGGCATGCTCTTGTGCCTGACTACTTAAGAATAAACGGGACTCCGTACAGCATTCCAAACCTTCTTTTCAACCCGAAGCCATTCGTTGATGCTGGGCTGGAGAGCGTCATTAAAAGTTTCACGAAGCAGTTTGCCGGAAAAGTAATGTTTTTATGCTTTTCGCTTTTGCAAACTTTCTATGTGCAGCAAAGGAATAAACACACTTATTTCTCACTCACTTCTTGCTGACTATTTGCAGAAGAAACAGTAATATATTTAATTACTGACAACAAGTAATCAAAGCAAACAGAAAAGCATTGTTTCAGTTTTACCATTTGTTGTTAAAATACAAAAAACAAACATTTTGCTGAAACGCATTATACGACGTTTGCCCAATTTTTCTCATTTGCAGTTTCTTTTACTGCGGTTTCACCGTTTAAGCATTAAAAAGTCAACTGACTTCATTGTAACACATTTATGGAATTCTTCCCAATTATGTTTTAGGTGCGAGAAAACATTTAGCGCATCTTACTTTGCCTCACATTACTGCAAAATCCGACATTGGTTTATTGCGACGCTGTGATGACGGCTATGACAATATTGTCTACTGTCGTGTCACAAGGTAAAACCCACTATCTTGATCTATCTGCGAAGCATCTCAACCGAACGGTAACGATTAGCATGCTTTTTTTAAATTTGATTTTGTGCGACGATAATGGGCGGCAAAGCCAAACTGAATTTTAGCTTCTTGCTGGGGCGGTTGCGGTGAACGCTCTTGCGCAAGGAGCGCTACGGCGAGTCACTCAGTGGTCGTGGGTCGAACACCCAACCATTCAATTGAGAGGCGGACACTTTACAACTGAGCTATCGCTGCCCATGCTGGCCTTGATTCCTAGGTTTTGTCATCGATCCCACTTCGTGACTGAAAATATCGCCGTTAGCCAAAGTCGCACGTCTAATAAAGAAGAACGTCACATGATCTTCGTCTATTTTTAGTCTTAGCTCAGGCAAAATGACTGAAATCTAGGTGTATGTTTTCGCTGTACATGTGCTACACTCACTCCGAAATCCAGTGAACATTAACTTATAGACTTGTTAAAACAACATCAGCCCATGATAATGTCATTCAAGCATTATGTGGTAAATACGACTTATTAACTTAAATATAGTTTATTTAGCCAAAAAATTGTACATTTTCCACAGCAATATCCCAAAGAGAAACCGGTCTTATTTCATCTCCATTCTTTTTGTCAATTTTGCGGTAGGTTCAAGGGGGAAGAAACCAAGGCGAAGACACACTGGCCGTGTTCATACAAGGCATAGAGGACAGCAGGTCAATGAGGATTCAGCCACTCAACAAATACCGAGAAAAGTTCGGAATGGAACCTTTCAAGAGTTTTTCTGAGCTCACAAGTATTTTTACGGTTTTTAATTTAAACATTGATTTCCTGGGTTTTACTGAAGCCGCACACTTGGAACGACCCAAAGTCATTGCGTAGCATTTCTCTTTTTTCTTCTGTTGTTTGTAATAAATATTATTTTTGTGCTTTGCTGACCTCTACTTCCTCAAAGGTTTTTAAATGGGAGAATCTGCGCTGTCGCAACAACACTTACCAACTTTGGTGGAGTTGGGTCGCTGGGAAGAGAAAAATATCTCATCCCCTGCACTCGAATTGTCTTCTGTGTTTTAAATCCTACTGCCTTTTGCAATAAGTATTTTATCTTATACCGGAGGAGCCTGGTGTATTCCACTGCACATGCAGGAGTAAATTTAGAACGTAAGACAAACCCTGGTACGTCAGCAGTTGCGCTTCTGGTGCGATTGAAACCCTGTTGCTGTCGCTGGCCGCTGCATGCCGTGGAATATTTGCTCCCAGGTGATCGAGAAATGGCCAAAGATTTGGAAGAAATGTACGGAGATATTGACGCCGTGGAGTTTGTCGTTGGAATTTTTCTTGAAAGCAATCGCTCCCACGCCATGTTTGCTGAAACAATGGCCGAAATAGGATCGCCTTATTCCCTGAAAGGTAAAGTGCAGATCATACGCAACGCCTGTCAGCAAATTGTGTTTATGGTGCAGTGCCTTGAACGGCACACGGACTCATTACTTTAAGAATGAACGTCAGCTTCACGAGTAAATATATCAAATAACTGTTTTGATAACGGTGTTAACACAGGAGCGGGATTGAGGAACCTGTAGCACACTGACTAATTGCGGCCCGTGTGAACATTTACTATGGCCCGCGACAGAATGTTCGTTTCCCGAGGTTGAACACAACATTGTCAAAATGAAACTTCATGATAAGCGGGTAGTTATACAAAGATACAATAGTTATTTTATTACCTTCTGCGGCACGCCAACGATATTCCACAATTCATGCGGTCCATGACAGAAAAAAGATTCCTGCACCCCCTGGTGCAGCAGAAGAGTAACCCCCTGGTGCAACAGAAGAGTAACCACCAGTCTTAACTGCATAACCTAAAAGACCGAACTCAAACTTGAAGAATAAGTATCGAAAATTGCCGGATCGAGTTACCTTTGGTAATATTGTCGACAAGATGCCAACCTCTCTGCTGTTACCGCAAAGCACAGCGTTTGTGTAAAGTGCTTGAACTGATAAACGACCGCAAATGCTTTTACGAACCGGGCCGGCCTCCGTCAGAGGAAACTGCTTTCATGGGGACGATCAATTTCCAGATAGTGAATAGGATAAACGCTGCGATTAACATGGTTGCGGTGCATACGACCCTAGAAAACAAACAGAGCTTGCGCGCCTGTTTCAGAAGCACTGCAACACAATCTCACGCAAAGTTATGTTCGTTGAGGTCATTTTTTACTTGCTCTTTTCCAGCTTCCTTGTGATGTTGCCATGTCTACCAAAGCATTGCCTAGTTCGTGACCTGGGGAATAAATCAAAGTAATTGTTTAAAGCGAAGGACAGGAGTGCAGTGAAAAGCAGGGTGAAAGACAAAAGCAACAGCCCAAAAGACTTTGGTTGGGTTGTGCTGGAAATGTTTTAGCGATGACAAGCGTTATTAGGCTATCGCGCATTGCTGCGATGTAACCGAACGCTTCTAAGCTTTAAATTGATGAACTCCTTAAATCCGGAGATCAAGGCAGAAATTCAAACGCATCTGCAGATTCCGGACGCAATGGCGGAAATTGTTGTTTTTAAACGTCACACACAACTCTGGACTAAAAACAATAATAAATTAATCAGATGTCTGTAGGTGCGCTTCCGAAATTGAAATTGTCGAGTATAAAATTGTTTTTTAAATAAAAATAGCAACTTCTCTTCGCTTCGAACCCTTTGCGAACGGGCAGGACAGTAACCCTAGTGTTCCGAAGTCACTATGCTTAACCGTAGTCTAATATTCCTCGGATTATTATAGCTAGTGTGTCTGTTTGAAGTTACTGCCCTGTAGGGAAATCGTCTTCTTGTCACTCGACACTGCATAGAATGTGAGTTTCGACGCTTACAAGCATGAAGCAACAGTCTATTTTTCGCCATGAACAAAATTAGGTGAAAATTGAAATATTAAATCATGTAAAATTACTGTAAGTTTTACAAACCTGTGCCCTGCGACAACAGTCACGAGTTTCAACAAAATAAGCAGATAAATCAAGTAGTGGAGAATCTGTCTGAGTGTTGGACTTCGGCATCACCCTCCAGTTTACAGAGCTTACAAACTTGGAAACTAAAAAATTATTTGTTAACGACAAACACTCGACATCAAAATCTTATTTTGCTAAAAAGATCTTTGCGATACAAAAAGTCTTGAAATGCGAACATTGACCTTTCAGATTGGGTGAACAACACTCGATAGAACAGTAACCATAGCGTTCGAACGCAATAAGACAGTTCATGAATGCTTTGAATAATTGCATTTCAGTGCATTCGTCGTTGCAAAGGATTGCTGGGTAGGGTTCTTTAGCTAAGATCATACTGCTGACATTGAGGATACCCTTCTGCTTAAAAAAGTTTTTAATGAGATATTTTATTTTCAACTTTGCTCCTTCCAATCTCACTTTGTGATTTGTAACTTACGATCCTATCAGCGTATCCTTAACGACATTTTGTGATTTCTTTCCTTAACACATTTTCATCCTTCAGCATCAGGACTGGCCGAATCAGGCAAACCTTGAACAGAGTGCACAGCACAAGGTACCCAACGCAGTCAGACGCCAAAGCGCTTACTTTTCTGACTGCGACATCACTAGACTAGTTTAAGGTTAATTGTTTCATTTACTAAATGAAACAGCTCTAACGTAGTTTACACGGCGAGCAGCAACAATTTCATTTACCCAATACCAATGAGATTTTGCATTTGCTGATTTTTTTTAGCCTATTATCGTTCTTCTTGTTATTAAGTACCTTTGCAGTACTTAATCTGGATGTAGTGTTGTACCAAGTTTTACGAGTTAGCGAACAACTGTGTTAAGAAAGTGTCTGTAATCCTGTGCTCCTACCCCGCAACGCCTTTACAAAGCATTCTGTGTCTGTTATTATCTAATTGCGATATGCAGGCAGTGTGCGCTTGTGCTCTATGGACTTCGTGTCTGGCTTAAACATTAAAATTGAAATTCCAAAATAAGGTAAATGTCTCGATTTCAGGGAAAAGCAATTTTGATGTCTTTCACCAAAAAAATACAGCTTCCTTTATATACTTTCCATACTCACTTTACCGTAGCCGCAATCGACAACGCAGTCTCTTTATTTTAAAACGAGAAAGCTTCTGCAGTCGGATTGCACTTCAACATTCTCACATGCAAGCTGAAACAAATCAACTCTAACGGAAACGATTCCATGCTACGTTTGATTATCAAGACTTTCGACTGACAAATTCTTTGCAACGATTCCGATGTTAAAATGGCTGATTTCAGAATTACACATGTTCCATTTCTATGTTCACCACAAAGTTTTCGCCTGATTTACTTCCCTCACAATCAGCAAGAATATAATTAGCCTGCTTGTTTTCACAAACATATTGAATATTCAAAATATTTTCACACGCTTCTCCGGCATATGTACGTTTCCATAAAATCTAGCATTGCAGCAGTATGTTAGTATGTGGTCTTGCAGGTGCATAGCACCTTTCGAATTGCAGCAAACGTTTTTTAGAGTATACGCTGACAACTGCTCAGAAATGACTTTTTTCACTTAATTTATACTTTCAATTTTAAGATGTACAGGGTGACACAAAAAAGCGGTCATCACCTTAAGTTGAATAACTTTTGAAATAATTAATCAATTCTTTTTATTGTTCAGATTTACCAAGTAGAATTAATGTTCTAAGAGTCTACCAAATTTGACCTTTGAGATGCCATTGACTACTGAGCAAAAGATATTTATCGTTGAGGCATATTTTCGGCAGAAGTCTATCCACGCAGCTCAATTGCAATTCAAAGAACGGTTCGTATGTCGTGAATTTCTTGTCCACTCAATGATTTACAGATGGGTCAACAAGTTCAGAACCCCACACCCCCTGAGCACTGTCTGCAAAGGCCATTACACTCTGTGAAGTGCACTGACTGGGTTGCCATCTCCAAACATGGCATCATTGGACCATTCTGGTTCGAGGACGACAACGAGCTGTTTGTGATAATCAACACCGAGCGATATGTCCAGGTGCTTGGAAAGTTCTGGACAGCACTTGGTCGACGGAGAGGGGTCGTCAGGGGCCTCCAGTGGT
>JGI24021J15306_10004539_pt1 | contig 16179 bp, 9 predicted proteins | sample Ectturendosymbi1_FD_15306 | JGI IMG/M metagenome (IMG submission 15306) | reverse complement strand
ATACGCTTGCAAGTTTTAATCGTCGCAGAAGAATGAAAGCAGAAAGCAGGCAGATTCCTCAGAAGCTTGCCGCAAGGCTAAAGTTTGTTTGTTGTCAAAGATAGCACAGTGTTGAATTTTTCTAAATCATAACCATAACCAAGACTCCTAATCCGATTCTACGGGAAAAAATATTTTGACAGGACATGAGTACGAACATCACAGAGAGCCCGCAAAATCAGCTTTCTTTCATATGAGAGGAACATATCATTTTGTGCAGCTGACTCGTTCTAATCAACTCAAGAGTAAGTGTCATTCATTCTTATGCAATGAGATTGAAACATTGTAACCATGGCATTTGCTCTGCTTACACTTCGTGGCTTTTGCGACACCTTTTCTAAACCGTATTCAACTAAAAGCACATTACACTCGACGATTTGCTGGCGAATGTTTGTAGCATTCAGATGAGCGCTTTCCACTCATTTTAAAGTTTGGAACGAAATAAAGCGACTTTTATTACACTCGATTCGGTTACGGTTTGTCGTATTGCACTGCAGAGCCCAGAATTGTTGAAGTTATCTTTGGACTCTCTTCTGTGACAATTTCACGTCACTAACGGCTTAACTCGCAACATAAACAATAGGAATGCGCATAGTGAGCTCACATTAAAAGGCTTCATGACAACATTAATTCTTCTAAAAGCTTCGTCTATGTCAAACTTTATCACAACAAAAAGTCTTTTAGCACAGTTTATCAACTGTTCTGAAAAACTTGCAATAAATACAAGACACCATGTAAAAAATTCATACGAAGGAAGGTACCGACTGCTTGTCACATGACAAAGATTAAGTGAAAAGTACTCTTGCGAATCGCGATAAATAACAGTTTAACTCCAGAAAATGTACAATGTACCGCGTGAATTACCGCTTGCGCAAAAATCTGCGGGCCTTAGAGATTATGCCAAAGCTACAAACTGTTAGAAGCTCTAACGCAATGGCAGGGCAGGGTTTGTAGAAGATGAAGTCTTCAGGCAAAATGTCACCGGTGCGAATGGTGCACGCAACTTCACATACAATGGTCGTACGACGTTTAAACTACATCTAAAAACATGTATGTCAACAATCGAAACGCTGCAAGGATATTGCACAACCAGATGGCACCTAATAGTTTCAAGCACAGTGACAACGGCTTTCCACCAAGCCAACGGATTCCCTTTCGCCACACTTGGACTTGCCAGTAAGCTATCTTGCCAACAACAAGTGCACGAGCCAAATCACACAAGTGCCATTTGCATGCATAGAAAAAATAGGAAACCGACGGAAAATTGGTCCCTCCCGCTACGCCTGATGAAAAAAATAGCTTGCGACAAATGTTGTTGCACCTTTGGGTGTAAAATTACTTTTACGAAAGATGGCGCCGAAATTCTAGCTAAGCTCGCCTTATGCTCTGGCAGGTGTATTCGCGTCAAGGAAAAACGCGCTCACATTTTTGTAGAGAGGTAAACAGGTGCGAGCTGGACGAGTCGATTGCGTCATCATCACAGGCGTACAAGATGGGGTCTGGGGAGGTGGCAGCTTTCCCAAGGTCAGTAAAACTTGTCGAAATCAGATGAATCTAGGCAGCGTTTGTGTATTTTCTGGGCGAAGAAACAATTTTTAGGGCCAAGTATGTAGAATCCGCGCAGGCAGGGCAATGAGAGTTGAGGCATTTAAAGATCAAAAGCGTTGGAAATCCGGTTTTGAGTGAAGTTGTAGTTCCACAAAAGTGGGCGGCATTTTTTCCCGCTCGTTGAAAAAACTACGGAAAAGCCCGAGGGTTATGAAACAAACTGCACAATGCGGTCGTGGTTCGCACGAAAAATCTTGGGCAAATTTGGGCAGTTCCGAAACTTTCAAAGAAAAACGTTTACCACCTGGAAAAACCTTTCCGTACGCTTGTGGCCATCACAACCCTGCAACATTCAACATAACCGCAACCCACAGAAGCACGCATGCGCGTCGGAAGGGACCCCTGGATTTGGAAATTCGACATTTTTCTTTTACATTTTTAGCAAACAAGGTCGTTTTCTTAATTTCGAAAAGGAAAAATTATATTTTACCACTTTTGCCCCCCCCCGGAAAAATCTTTATGGCTACCTCTGGAAAAATCCGCTAATGGCCCCCTCCTGGAAAAAATCCTCCGACGCCCATGGAATCACGCCAAAGTTTAATTGCATAAAAAACGACATCCCACAATTCCATTGACAAATCATTGTGTTTTACAAATTTTCCAAAAACATTCCCAAACAATCACCGGGGCAAAAGCTTTGCTAAACAGACTTCGTTCATCGAGCTGTTGGCGTCGCTGCTGCTACAAATCAGACTTGAACCCCCAGCATAACGTGAATGGAGCCGAGATAAAGTTGGCATCGCATCACGCAGCTTATTCACGGCCGGTGCCCTGATGCCACGACACATGGAAACATCGAGCTCCTTCAACCACTTGCAGTTCGACGCCAAGTAATCCAGCGACCTAAAGCAGATGAATAGAAGTTTTATCAGTGAAATTCAGAAATGCTGACGCGTTGCGAGCAGCAACCGCAGGTAGGCTTCCTACTGCAACGTGAGTAGCCAGAGCCAACAACCTACGAAAGTACGACGAGGTGACAGGCTGCTCAGCTCAAAATCAGGCGAATCAGGGAGGCGCTTGCAGGCTGCCCAGTTCATACTATCACCAGGAATGCACCGCTTGAGTCAAACGCGACATTAACGTAATCGTTGTCTTGACCATTCATATACTGAAACACCGTCGCCAGAAGCCATCAATAGGACTTTACGTTTGTGCAGGGGGCCTGACGTTCTAAAAACCGGCAAAACTTTCATATTTCAATTTGGGGGGTTTGGAGCATATTTTGTTTGGAGCGTATATACAGCAAACTCCTCCTGACGGGGAAAATTTAAGGTATAACAAGATACTGCTGCGCAAGCCACCCCACGTCCCTTGACTGTAATCAGTCGTCGCAGAACAACTTGCCCTGAAACGTTCGCGTCAACTGGTTGTTGCTCCAAAACGTCATAGGCCTCCCTAACACAACAACTTTCACACATCCGCCAGGTGCAATCTAAAAACAACGCTGCAGGAAGTCGCTCAGCGCCAACAGCGAAGCCCTGTGAAAAAGACGTATTTGACGCAACTCGCGCTGGAAGTCGTTCATCACCTGTCGCTGATCGCGTCGCAGTTCGACAGATTGAGAACGTCGAGGCCTCGCAGGTTGCGGCTTACTTGCAATAGTCCGGCATCGGTCACCTGAGCAAAGCAATAATTCACTGACAACACTGCGCGTCGAAAAATAAAACCAATATCTTACACTCTGCAGAGCAGGATATTTTGAAGTACCGGTGATTTATTCTTTTAACGTCATAGCAATCAAGCTTTCCGCATTCAACCGATGCTTATTGCTTCAAAACGAAAATCTAATAAAATAGGGTAAAGAAAATTTTGACGTGGGCCGCATTAAATGGTCACGCAGGCCTCAGGGTCCCCACCTCTGCACCCGGCACACAGAGTAATCCAAGCGTTTTTTTTTCAGATTTCGGTAAGTTCATTTAATTTCCCGCGATTAAGATCGCTGGACGCTTAACAGCAGGTACGTACCGATGATGACGCAAGAGATAAACGGCAGAGACGCCGCGCGCCGGCAGAGATCGCATCCACCACGTCGTCGTTTACTGCCTGATATAGCATTCCCACATTAAGTTTTTCCAAATGCTTGAAGGGTCCATTTGCAAACCTAATAAAAATTGTAAAAACTGCGCTTAAAAACAGCATGATACTTGCTACACCACAAAGGAGCACCTAATAAATGTTGTCTGAAAACTATAACGAAAAAACTTTATCAGCATTTCTTTAGCACGTGAATATAGACAAATCTTTTGTAATTTGTCAAGATGAACTGTCCTTGGAAAACGCTGAACAATCATCAAGGTCAAGCTATCAATATTTTGATAATGCCACAAACGAAGAATTACTGCTTCCTTTGCGACACCCAGGTGGAGTCATCCGTTTTTCCAACTCCTTCAAATTTTCTCAATTTACCTGAAAATATGTAACAAACTGTTTGATGTAAGTTTTCGGCAATTTTCCAAATTCAGCTCTCGCAGGCGGTGGAGTCTGACGATTCCTCTGTCTTTAAGGCACGCCTGTATTTCTTCGTAGCAAGCAGTGATTTCAGCTGGAACAGAGAACTGCAGGTTACAGATTTTTGGAAACAAGATTAAACTACAGCTCAAAATCTCTGGACAATATCTTGTTGCACAGCTTGGTATAAAATCGCAAAATGGACAAACAAACAACGGTTGTTGCTACCCGAAAGGGCTGACATGAAGATAATCATTTCCGTAATCTAACATCAGTGAGAAATCATGGCAGGGAATGTCCACATTAGTTAAACAAAAGCTTTAAGAAATTTGGTAAAATTAGTGTCTAAAAACAATTCGGCATTCACATAGAACTTGCAACAATGTTAGATTCCAAAGTCAATATCTATACATCAAAGTTACTTTGATATGGACAACTGCAGTATTGTTATCGCTTTATACGAACTGAGCATGCAAAAACTAATCATGCAACTTTCGCTATAAATAATACCATCTATCAACTGCATGCAGCCTTGTTCACAAAGGTTAGTTATAAGCACATACAAGCTGGCGTTGATCAATGAGAACAAGGTTAACTGCTTCTGTATTTCAGTAACGCAAAGTTCAACAACAGTTCGAAAGTTCAGTAACAGCCCGAGTTAAGACAAAGGATAACTACTGCAAAAATGTACCTTGCTCAGGAATCCGAGGTGTTCCACCCCCCAGGGGTTTCTTTTTTGTTGATTTTACATACGTACAAAAATTTAGAAAACTGTGCTTTCATGATTTTTCCTGATTTTCAGAGACTACTGGAATGGTGCCAGAGTTATTTTACAAATATGTTCCTGAAAACCTATATATAGAAAATATGGGTACTATAACACCCATGGTTACCTGATGTGTAACAAATTTTGTGCTCCTTAACATTTCAATTTGATTTTAAGTGCAAAACGTGTTTGGCCAAATATGACCACCGAAACCTTATATGTGGAGTCTTCCTACACCAGGACTTGATATGAAACGCGCGTGACGTTTTCTACACACAAACAAAAATTCCCCTCTAAAAATCTATTTGGGGGTACAGTGTATAAAATTTGCATGCAATGTATGTTTCGCTGCGCAGATACGATTTTGTTGTGAAAGTGATTAAAAATGGATGTCGGGAATTCAAAATTAGTTTGGTCCGGAAATAACGGATGTCACATGTCCCAGGAAGACGTAATAAAATTATGGATGGCATTATACCCATGATTTCCCCACTCGTATAGCATTTTATGGATTCCTGAGCAGGGTGAAAACGAATGTTAAAAAACAGGCGTTTGTCTTGCGACATTAATACACGGAACTTACAACCTGGTGGGAAAACATAAGCCACTTCTGAGGTTTTAATAAAAGCTAATACTATTGCAGCTTAGTTGTAACTGCAAAAAAGCGGATTGGAGGAAAGAGTACGTGGTGTATGTCTGACGATATCGGCAGTTTTCACCATCAATATTAATGTCAATAAGAACAGACCAACCGATCGCATTCGTTTGTCAAATACTATTGTATATGCTTATCTGGCACTAACAATGAACCACACTTTCGATAGCATTAACAAATATCTTCATCTAGGATAAGGTTTTAGAATGGCGAGTGCTGATGAACAGGATTATGTAAGGTTGCAAGTCATCGAAACGTGGAGTGGTTTCGACAATTTTATCGTTTTATAGCACCAGTAGCGCACAAGGAAAGTGATATTAATGTACCTGGTGTCTACAAAAGTGCAGGATATTGCATTGCTAACTTCTGAGGGTATGAGGATTTTTTGCATCTATTCAGTCGCTTCCTGACACTATTAAAGCGAATTAAAGAATAGCCATGCAAGGCCGAACGCAAAAGTTGCATGCATAGTCATCTTCGGCCAAATTAACAAATTGATTGCAGTGGCATCGCATAACACCCAGGCATCCACCTGGTGCCAGGTCGTTTCCCGGCCTTTGTATTAAGCCCGAGTATCCGTGATTAGTGCTATACTTTCCCGAAGAAAGGAATGCTTCTGTAACAGACAAACACAATCGCGTTGAATCCTTGCTGGGCGTTGATGGCGGCGTATCGAAACCAGTTCAACGCTGATTTTGATGCACACAATAGCGGCTTGCATAATATTAAAATATCACGGAAGCTCAGGTTTATCTCATAATCGCGTACTTAGTTTCAGTTGTTGGAGCAAACCCGCCTCGTCTGATTCCGCATTCGTTACGCTGCTGTCGGGCTCCATGCCCAACAATCCACCATCGGTGATGCAGGAGCACCAGGAAAGACGAAGAACTTCCAAGTTGGTCAGGTGAATGCTCAAAGCCTGGACAAAGTTGGTGAACAAGGATTTGGAATGAATCGTAACGCACACAGTCGACTTACAAATGTAGCTCAGCCTTGCTTCTCTTTCAATGCTGCATAATAAAGAAAAATTGATCGGCCTCCAGACGGCACCGTGCCGACCTTTGGGGTCTTTTCGGCAGGACACAGAGTATGAAGCTCAGCAAAAACTCTGTCCCATATTTCAGATGGCAGTGACGTGCATTACTTTTATTACATTCACAAATGCAGATTGTCGTGATAAACATTTAGTTCAGATCTACAAACAAACTGTTTATTTTGTAGCCATTGAAAAACAGTAGATGCAGCTTGAAATTTTCAAAACAAAAACTTTTTGTTTTCGGAAAGATCAATTCGACATTGCGAAAATTGACAGGTTAATCTTTGCTTTAGCTTATACCGGTAATCTCCAAGGCTGAAACATCTTATTACAATATTTTCGGCATTTTGGTACTTTTTCATTTTGCAACCAACTATTAATTAATCAGTTGAGTTTCGTTATACTCGCTTTTTGTACTTCTTCCCGAAGTGTCACTAACGGTCTGCGGGCGCCCACCGTCCGGTTGCGCAGGGGACCACACGTCTGCTTTCGTAGTACATTAAATGCTGAACTGATGGGGAGTCAATGGCAGCACCGCACGTGAACCGTTTCTTTGCACACACCAGTTAACGCCGAGCACGAGGTTGGACAGGGAAGTCTTCGGTATGGCCCGGCCGGAAATCGAGCCCAAACGGCCAGCTTTGGTGGCGCGTGCTCAGCCAACTGTACCACTTGTCTTAGATGGTTAACTCTCATTTGTGAAAGCTGTTAAACCACGCGTAGGTTAGTTCAGTCTAAGATACATTCCCATCTCACTTGAAAAACTAACTGTACGTTTTGGTTTCTTGGCAGCAAGCTCAATCAAAACAAAAGCTGTAAACAGTTAAAAAATCAGGTTTTCGTTCAAAGAAGAGTATGGAATGAAGGACCTGTTGCAGACGGACAGATATTGCTGGAATCCATGATTAGCCTAACTTTCAAATTCGTTCGGAAACAAGACTAAACATGAGAAGAACGCAGCGTAGGCAACAGCTTCTGAGACAAGTTATCGCTATTTCAAACTTTAAAGCGTATCTTTAAAAATAATGCCAGGACTCTGGCTGCAAAAAACGTAGAAAGTTTAAATCCTGTCATCTCTTGACCTATCATTTACAGAAAAAGAAATTCATGATGCACGCTTGAGTAGATCAACAGTTCAGGCCAGAAGTGATTAAGCTTTATAGGAGCACGATGCATTAACACATTTGTATAAAAATGTGTTGGTGAAATCGCTGAAGTTCTTGGACAAAAACCAGTGTTTTATGCTCTTTCTCAAAAATTGCACCATGTGAGAATTGGATGACAATTGCTCGAGACGAACAGTGGCATCGGGAGAGGGAAGGAAATGTGTACCGGACCTTTCTACCTACATATGCCAAATGTAAAAGTACAGTAAAAGAAAAAGTATCATTTACTGCGAGCTTGTCGGACGCTCATAGCACCAGAGAAAAACTGTTTGAACGACTGAAAAAGGTCATCAATCTAATTCTGTCCCGTTTTTGAAAAATTTGCGCAATTCGAGCATTTTTGCAGCAGTTCGCAAAGCTGCAAGGAAATTCCATTCACACTTTTGTGATTGAAATCTCATCCATTTTTTTGTTTTTTTTCGCAACACCTCTGACAGGGCGGTGCAGATGAAGCTACGGGTCCCGGGCACATCATTTGGAGGGCACCATAAGTGCCTTGATCCTAGTTGACATACATATACACACTCATTGGTATGCCCACTGTTGTTGCGTTATTTTTGGTAACTTTGACGCTCGCTTACAGCGGAATGGATATTTCACAGAGCACTGAAATAATAAACACGATCCTTTTTTGAAAGAAGTTTACAACTTCGATGGGGTTTAAAAGAGAGAAGAAACATTCTCATTTAAGCTATATTCCTTCACAAGGTTGACTTGATTATTACAGAGGCGGCATTTGACAATCGTGAACGCAAGTGGAATTAAAATCTTCATGAAGAGTTAAAATGAGTGTTTCTCATTTTGTGTGGGCATTGCCTTTGCTAAAATGCATGAAGTGTGTAATCGATGGCAATTACTACTTGATCAAAATATTAAAATGCTTAAGAAGTCGATCGTTCAACCAGCTGTTACTGCTGATTTTATGATTATCTACCTAGAAACGGGTGGGCAAACTTGTGCGCTAGAAGAGTCATTGGCAGAACAACAAAAACGCCAGCGAGCCGCAACATTAGTTTGTGGTGTCAATATAAATATGGTGAAGAACGCGAGATTTACATAAAATGACATATTGTAATTGAAACACAATAAACGCATTATTTATCAATACTAGGTTTTATTTGATTTGCTAGTCTCCGAAAATAGGAACGATATGTTATTGTGCGAATTAATTTTTCGAAGTGTTCATTTGTTAGGTGGTATGGTGTTTTGATTTTACGAACGTAATTACAGAGAACAAACATTTACAGCAGTATGTCATGCTAAATACAGAAATGAGTCGTACACTGGTCTTCTAAGTTCTGGTTAGTTACTTTCTGTAACCTGTCGCCAGAACTCAACTGTATAGTGACAATGTCTAAAAATTTTTAGAGCCAGACCTTCTAGCAACGGTCAGTTTCATTTCTACAGCAGACAAGCTTGTGACAAACGGTTGGCGAACTGGACAGCCATCACCGACCACGTTAGCGTTGGATGGATTTACAAGAAATGCAAAGCATGGTTTTTATTCATGCAAATGTTAAAATCTACATGGCTTGGAACTCCGTAGTCTTGCTACGCGTTTTTGTATTCTTCCACTTAGTGGTCTGCAACTGCTTCCTCGCGAAAAGCATTCGTTTTTATTCTGACATTGGGAAAGTGACATAATATTTTGGACAATATGTTTCTTTCAAAAATTTTTATTTTGTTCTGGAAACTTCAGTAGCTTAACTTACGCTTCCGGTTCACTGTTTTTGTTATCAAATCGCGTAGACTCCCTGGTAGCTAACCCTACGAACTCGTGTAAACACATAAATGTAACAAACATTAAACATTAGGCGAAAACTCGCTATCAATTTTAGATATTGCTATGCAACTAGAAGAGCCCCACAAAATATGTCGGCGAGCCGCATGCGAGCCAGTTTGCCCACCACTGATCTAGAACCTGGCTTCATAAACCGGGGGCGAGAACATTTTGCAAGGGGGTCGCGAGTACGACAGCAAATATTGTTGAAAAGCAGGATAGCTGCAAATAAACTGTGATAAAATTGACCAACCTGGAGAGTTGTGTCATCCACGTATTGTGACGAGCTTATTTCTAGGTGAGACAGAGAAGAGGGGAGAAAGGACGACATTGTTAATTCATTCATCTCAGAGAAAGGAAGGGTTTGATTTCTACAAACAAATATCCATGTTTGCCACACTCGTTAACCACACTCAAAATATTTACGAAACCATCTCTTACCTTACTGCTCCGTCCATTTTCTGTGAAAGAAATGCCTGGCTGAATTTGGTCAAGTTGCAGCATCTGTAAAAATATTTTTATAAAAAGATAGATAGCAACTTAATGAAGCTGTGTTTTAAAATTTCCAAGTCGATATGCATTATTCCAACTCACATTAAAGAAAACGAAAATCAACATGACGAAGAATTCCCGAAAGGCAAAACCGCAGTGAGCAAATTCAGATTCCATAGTACCAAAGATTGCTTCTCATAACTTCACACCATGCCATCACTTGCAACAGGAACCATACACATTATAGTAAGTTATGCCTAATTTCATCAATAAAACTACGAAATTCAATGACATTCGAAGAAAAGGAGCCAAGGATATTTTTCGTAACTTTGTTCTCTAAATATAATCTATAGCCGTGGTTCTTAACCGGCGGGGCGCGCCCCCCTCAGGGGGGCGTCAATAAATTTTCAGGGGGACGCGAACCCTTAAGCGCTGTGTAACATTGAAAGTTTGATCAATAAATTTGGCAATAAATACATTTGCTTTTACAACTTATTTATAGCCAGGGGGTCGAAACAAAGGACAAGTACTTAAGGGAAGCGTGGTACAGAAAGGTTAAGAACCACTGATCTATAGTATCATTCTACAAGGGCAAGCGTTGTTTGCTAGTCACCATGAAGGTATCAAAAAACTGCAAAACTTCAAAGACATTTGCACTGGTTATTTTCGGACAGTTTTCCAGGAACTTGTTTGATTCACAATCAGCACTTGACCAACATTTGAACAAGTGTGCATGTAAATGGATAACTTTAAACTTATTTTCAGTTTGCTGATGTTTTCTGGGAAATAACGCGCTTTCAAAACCTACAAGCTTTCTTTTTTGCTCCACGTTTTATTACGCGCATAAAATCCCTGAACTCGAAACAACCCTCTGAGCCGCAAGGCGCGACCGAAATGCTTATGACAAAATCCAACAGCTTGCTTCACACTAAACTGCTTGACATGAAAGTAGCGTAGTTGGACAGCGCTTGTTATGGCCTTCAGCTTGCGTCAGGAAGCCTGATGTGCGATTTTTATTATCCAGTACAACAGCTGATCACAATTGTGGCTAAGGAGTTCCCTAACATACGCTGAAAGCCGATGCCGACGGTATACCTGGCTTAAACGATGCACAATGCACGCAACCGAAACACTGGGCCTTGTGTCCTTGATTCTTTTGAAAACGCCAATCAAAAGTAGTAGTACTAAGAATATCGAACGGAAATTTACATTACTGTAGATGGAGAAAAATACCATTTGCTAAAACAATTTGACTTTATTTGTAATTGAAATCCCCAAAACTCATGTAGACGTGATTGCAAACTTAAATACTTTTACAAAAGAATGAACAACCTTCTTTCAATTTGTCTTCACCAATAACAAGATGCTTTACCAGCGAGTTGCAATCTTTTTTCTCAGAGCGAATTTCACAAAAACTAAGAATAATTTCCGCGTAGTTTATCAGGGAAACTGAAAAAAGTCATACTGCACTAACTTTCGGTTACACAGTTTACATGAAGATAACTTAATTGCTGTTGCATTCAGATTTCATTCATCAACTACTTGGGTTTATCAATAGTTGAATTTCTGCTTGAAACTCAATTTACTAATTCCTACGTCAGTGGGTTTTAGTTTATCAACCCCGCCAGCGAAATAATAATTTCTGAGCTTTCAGCCTTTCAACACCGTGTATTTCAACATGCACGTCTCACATTTTGCAATTTCATCGCAGCCCCGCCTATGCACATCTTGTACATCAGCGCCACGCAAGCAAAAGCAAAGTTAGTCACTTTCTGAGCCAAGAAAAAATGACTGTTTTGAAGATAAAAGAAATGAGTGTCTGGCATAACTGGCAATCGGTGTCAGATTTAAGCAGTTGAATGAGTAGCTTTTCAAGAAAAATAAAATTGCAGCAAAGACTACTTAACGGCAACGCGTTAAGTCGATGAGACTTCCACTTTCCACGTTATAAGTTTTTCTGCGTCATCGCGGGAGTTATTGACCGTCCATGAAAAATTTTCCGCACACAGTTTTGCAGAATTGACACTACTGTCAAACTTTGTACGCTATAAGATCAGTACATGCAACAAAGCAAAGTAAACAATGCTTTCGAGTAAAGCTGGCAACTTTACACTACAGCCAACCGCACAATTCAGATACTCAGAAATAGCTCAGACTCAGGCAGGTACTCAGGCAATGGCGTGGGGTTGACAATGCAAAACATTTGTACAATTAAAAGTCACTGATATACTCAAATTACCGTGGTTTTATAGACTTTGCCCCAGAAATAAATTATTCCTTGCAAAAGCAACGTCACTGCATTCGAAAGACAAGTAATCTATTCCACCAAGGGTTATCTAGTTCCACTGATTTCTTCAATTGTTGTTATTATGACATTCGATCTTTCCGTAAATCAGGGTTTCTCCACCTGTGGGCCACGGAAGAATTTCATACGGGCCACGGCCTGGTGTTAATGGAATTGAGTAAATTTTGCAAGAAGAACATTTTAATTGAAAACATAGGTAGCTCCTGAGCTACAAACGTCATTATGTGTGAGAAATTATTGCAACATGGAAATTTCCACTTAGCCTACCACGTTGTGCACCAGTGTTGCCAAACTTGTGGTATTCTCACGAAGTTGGTCTGGGCTTGTTTTTTTGCGGACTTGCGAGTTCTTTTGAAGACTTGCGGGTTGCTTGGTTTTGCTGAAAGTTGCTTGTTTTTGGCAGATGTTGTTCTGTATATTGCTGCATTTCGAATTTTATGGTGCTTTTGCTGTTTTAATTTACTGCAAAATGCAATTTGGGCGTGTCTTGCATAAATTTGCTCATTTTGGGCTTGTTTTTCGGATTTGCCCCCTGCTTTTGTTTTTAATTTTCTGCTGGCTTTTTGTTTTGTTCAGTTCTCCTGCCAAATGCATTTTGGACTTGTTTTTTGGTTAAATTGCCTATTTTGAGCTTGTTTTTGCAAAATAACCTGGCATCATTGTTGTGCACTATATGCAGTTACTGAAAGCATTTTAAGCAGAAAGGCTGCTTTTATTACCATGAAAACGAAATCTATATACAGGCTTAATGTGGAAGATGACTTCATCTGCGCATTATCATAAATTAGCCCTCGAATATCTAAAACAGGCTCAGCCTTCGCATTAATTGTAGCGCAAGTTGTGTTATTAGAAGGGCCATTTAAATTCATAAAAGCCATATTTTTTCTGTGCTTCAGGAAACTACAAAACGAAATTTAAAACAAAAAATCACACGCCTACGAAGTCTATAACAAAAGTTATAAAGTCATATTTTCCATGTTAAGTCATAAAGCCATATTTTCCATATTTTCAACTTGAAGCCAAAGGGTTAAAACAATCTCAAAATATCAGGTGAACCTACTATATCGCTAGGTCTAAGCTGCATCCTGCAAACTGAACCCACTTGAGCACCCTGTAAATATTGGCAAATACGTAGGTGAAATAAGTTATTTGAATGAATGCATGTTCTTTCCGCCCCAAAGAAAAAAAACAATGTACATGCATTTTTTCAATCTGTTTCAAATCAAACTATATGTTTTGTTCATGTTTTGAGCTGTTTATTTTAGTGAGGCTTCAACAAACCATGGGGCCACCATCTCTTATGCCTATTTTCGGTTGTAGTGCTTTTTTGCACAGTAGTTGTACGTTCTAGCTCAGTCATTTTTGTTTCGTCATTTAAAGTCATATTTTCTGAAAAATACAGTCACATTCATGGGGGCAATTTTCTTGTAAAATGTGGGGGGACAGCTTGGGGTGAATTCAGGGCGCGCAGAGGTCTGGTGATGCCCGGGGCAACTCCTTGATCGTATTCCCCCTTACCAAAATCTAGTATTGAGCAGTGGCGCATGGTGCTCATTATTACTAGATGTGCGCAGTTTGTAATGTCACAATATGACGTCATATTGAAGTTTCCAAAGAAACGTTTTGGCGCATGTTGTTGACAAAATATGCGTAATATCATTCGACACGCACTATCCTTACTCGTTGTACAATGTTTCACTGCATTGAATGTAAACTATCAGCACTCCAAGTTAGGAGACCAGAGCCAAACACAGCGCACAACGCTACGACAAAGCAGTGCGCAACTGCAGAAATAGCAGGAACAACGGGCCTGTTTGTCCGTTGTGATCGGGCCTGTTTGTCCATTGTGAATCCGCCTGAACCACCAATTAATGACGAAGCTCGAATGATGCTCATATTGCAAACGCAAGCCCAGGTACGCAGCTGCATTGATGCACACCCAGGATTGCCACATCAAACGGCAAACTAGTGATGCAATAAAAGTCAGCTAAATCAAGCAAGTTGAAATGGGACAGTTTTGAAATTTGGCTCAAAAAATCAATCGGACGTCCATAATTGTCTTCCCGGCCTTTTTTGTGATTCTCCACTAATCGCACGATCTGGAAAAAGTCACGCCACTATCAGTTTGATTAGGTGCGAGGCGCACACCGTCTGTTTGTTTATTAAGTGGGCCACATGCTTGAAAACCCCTACCGTGAATCATGACTTGCTAGCAAGTTTGTCAAACCAGGAACCCTAATGGCCAAGCATGTCACGGATGTTAAAGCTTCTGGTAAAATACCAACACACAAACGCGTGTTCAACAAATTTTAGAATGTCCTTTTAAGCAAATTAATTACATGATGGCTACTTGTACTTTTCTGATGTCTTGAGCAACTCACTTCATTTCCAGTACTCGCAAATGCAGCAAGCCGCCTATTCCGTGTCTGAGCGCGACCATGCCAACGTGGAAACATTCCGAAAGATCCAACTCGCGTAAATTTTCCAGACGATACAATTCGCGGATAGATGCATCCGTGATCTAAAGAAAAATAAGAAGCAAAGGTTGAACGCACACACAGCGTTGTAAAATTAAATTGTTTTAATCAAAGGTCTTTCAGAAATACCGTGCAGTATTAGAGTTTTCTCTAATGAAGCTCATGTCCAACTAACTGCGTCTCGCGGGTGGCCGAGTAGAAGGTTTTCTGCGGACCAGTTAGGCTTNTAATGGTATGTATGTGCAATATAANGACAACCTGTTCTCATTTAGATAATCCTAAATTTGACATTTTTGAATAGTCCTTTATGCAACTATCAAGTCTGNACTGTGTGTGCAGGCAAATTTCCGTATTCCACTGACATCTTGGTGCAAAACTGATTTCCAGCTTTCTGATTTCTACCCCTGTTACTCTATTGGCACTAAACTGATTTCTGCCTATGTTCTACTCGCACCAAATTGCCTATGACATCACACTTAGGAAGTGATGAGAAATTTCCTGAGAAAAGAGCAAATTACTCAATGTGCGGCCATCATAATTACATAATTGTTGACCGGCTTAATGGTACTGCAGTTGGTTGAGCACGCGCCACCAACTTGGTAGATTGGGTTCGATTCCCGGGCGGGTCACATCGAAGACTTGAAAAGCGGTACTTGCGGCCAGTCCAGCCTCGTGCTCGTGTTAACTGGTAGGTATAAGGAAATGGTTCACGTGTAAGACTGCCACTGACTCCCCATCAATTCGGCATTTACTACGAAAGTAGCGAAGATGGGCGCCGTAGACCACTCGTGACACTCCCGGAAGTACAGAATGCGAGCATAACTTAACTAAAAATAATTTATGGTCCGCTAGCTACTCTATACCAACTTTTGCTGGCGAAGAAGGCAATATTTGGAGGGAGCTCAACAAACCTAAATCTAAAAATTGGCCATAGGCTAAGTTCTCTTTGGGTGAAAATCTGATAGTTCGTCAGTTACCGCTTAACCCTGAGGCTTTCCAATCAAAAAATCGTAGAAGTTCACAATTCTACAAAAACGTACACAGGAGTTTGTCAGCCAAGTTGTTTCAGGCAAGCGATTTTCTGCCAACTGAAGGAAGTCGTAGCCGAGTTTAACGCATTTAGGAGTCCGATTTAATTAATCGCTGCGTCCAGGGACGCCGGAGCAGCGGTAGGGCAGGGAGGCAGTAAAAAGATTGGGGCAATGGGAACATAGAAAACCAATAAAGTTGATACCAAATGCTTGCCTTGTATCTTTCCAAAATAGCATTTGACAAAACTTGAGATTTTTACACTATTTATGAAAATGAAGACAGCAAACAACGCGATCAGGTTTGTTCTTGAAAGAACAAACAAAACAAACTGATACAAATAGACATGGCATGTAATGTTTACTGGAGCAATAACAG
>JGI24021J15306_10004538_pt1 | contig 16180 bp, 9 predicted proteins | sample Ectturendosymbi1_FD_15306 | JGI IMG/M metagenome (IMG submission 15306) | reverse complement strand
GTATAATTCACTGTCGAAAATGTAAAGTTTCTACCTTACGTGGTTTTTGCGATATAAAAATTTTTAATGTGTGCAGGACTTTATGGACACCCTGTATTATAATTTTAAAGGTGCCCTGTAAAAGGCGGAGCTCCGTAAATAGCGGAGCTTTGGTGGCGGAGTTGTTGCTAAAACCGATATTTTTCGTTGAGCAAAGATAACTAAACGGTAGTAAAAGTAATTTTACTGTGAAAGGTGATATTACTTTAGGGTAAAAATAATCTATTCTGAAGTTTCATAATTTTGGTTATCTGAGTTTCACAACGGTTCAGAGACAAAAAAATAGGTTTCAACAGTTGTGAATGTATAAATTTTTTAACATTGCAAACATCCATGCATTAGATGTTTGGATGAAGCACATATACATTTGCAATAATGAAATATTTTTCCTTTGTTTTTGTTCCGTTTGTTCCTTTTGCAACACAACTTTTTTCCACTTCGGTTGCGTCATCAAACCCCCACAACCAAGCTCAGCTATTTACGGAGCTCCGTCTTTACAGGGCACCATTTTAAAGATGTAAATTTGATAAGCACTTGAATGTATGTTTTGTCTCATGAGGCAAAAACTGTTCAGAAGTTATTGTGTCAGTAACTGTACATAAGTGTTTGAAGTAATCACATGATAAGTTCACAACACATTACAAGTTTGGAACGCATGACCTGCAGAGCTGACTGCAATGCTTAATTAAGGCTTGCTCGCACTTAAATTAGTAATTTAAGTGTGAGCAAGCCTTTATTGTTGTTTTGTCTGTGTTGCGTAAAGTATAGGCTAAGCCATAACTCTAAACCTCAACATTTTGTGTCTCTGTATTGTGCTTTTCACGTGACCATTTCAACCATTTTTGTTCGATCAAAGACAAAAGAAAATAGCTACACTGTGTGTGTGTGTTTTGCCTCATGAAGCAATAGTTTCAATAGACACCAATTTTTTGATATGAGTTACTTGGAAGTTTCAACAGCAGTCGGAGTTGATGTTTCAAAAATATTCAGAATTGAAGCAAGAGCAGGAGTCTTAAAATGTGGAGCAGGAGCGGAGTCGGAGTCTGAAAAATTAAAATGTGACTCGGCTCATCTCTGCTGTACGGGCTTGTAATTAATCATATGTCTGCTGGATTAACTTTGCAAGCTTTGGTATGTTCAGTGATAACCTTGTGTCTCATTTTGCACACGAAATGAGTAATTTTCAGCTAAGTCCATCAACATCAAAGCTGATTTTTCATTCATTTTTTCAGGTGAAGTGATAGTCCGATTGTGAGTTTTCAATACTACTGTATAAAATGCTGAGGTATCAATCACCAGTAAGTTAGTTTACTTAGCAACAGTTGAATGTAGGCTTACAGTATTCTGATACCAGCAAAAACCAAGTGTTTAAATGCTGTGAATGACACTTAAAAGCACTAGTGTTTCTACATGCTCTCGAAGAATCAGTCGACTGCCATCTGCTTTCATCTCTTTGCGATGATTCAAACTTGCACATATCTCTATTTAAGTATGTACTTTCCACGGTGGGTGTAAGCAAGGAATCGATCAGCAAAATTTTTTAATAAGAAATTGATTTCACGTAAAATTACGCATCCCCTAAGCAATGTGCGGGTAGTACTGTCTGCACATTGGTTACTATTTTTCTCTACCATGGTTAGCCATTTCACCAAGAGTTAGTTTTTAGTTGGAGAAATTTTTCAGCCATTAGCATCAACTAGTTAGATGTTTCAGGTCATTTATTTATTTGAGTAAACGTCTTCTTAATTTTTGAGTAAACACTTATTTCGTGAGTCAGTTTTTTGCCACCAGTATTCTTGACGTCAATCAGTTTGTTACGATGTTGTGATTTATCAGTTTGTATTACGAAAATTTGATTGTAGTCTTGAGTTTGTTTTTTCTCTGTTGTTACTTCAACTTTTCACCTGTAAGCTTTGCTTGCAGTTTTCAGGACTGAGGATGTGTAATTTTATGTGAAATCGATTTCCTATTAAAAAAATTTGCTGATCGATTCCTTGCTTACACCCACTGCGGAAAGTACATACTTGCTATGAATGAGTGATCAAACTTTGCAGTATCAGTTTGATTGATGGCGTGTCAAACCACAATGCTTTTGCATTTTACCTAGACTTTCTGTACAACATCTTCTGCTAAAAAATATATAACAATGTCAATTATGCAGAATGGTTTAATTTAAATGGAATTACCTATTGAATGAAATTTTGGAACTGTATATGGTACACACATACAGAATGCATATTAGATGACCCAGATCAATGCAGCGTTTTGGCATTGACTGCAAAATTATCAATTCCAAATTTTCTGGTTGTATTTGAAATGCAACTATTTTTCTTGTTGAAATTTGAATGCCAAACAAAGTTCTTTTAAGGTATACAGCAGCAACTGTTTCTGTTCATAAACATTCTTTTCTACACTGATCCTTTTTCCTTCATCTATGTATTTCTCAATTCTTTATAACTACATTGTTTGCTTTCTATCTCCATCTTTGCAGTGTGTGTAACTGATTTGCATTGAGTGTGTGTTTTGTTTTGGTATTCAATCATTGCAGTTGACCTTATGTTTGTTGTCCAATTGTGGTTGGCATTGGTATTTTGATATACTTAGCATGTTCTTGTCTATTGGTGTCTTTGATGCTTTCTATCATATGTGGAATTCATTAGACTGCAAATCTGAAAAACGTCAGAAAAAGATAGACTGTAGTGTTGGCAAGCATTACCTAGCCACCAGTAATCATCAGCCAACGTAGGAACAAGTTTTCAAATCCAGCATTTTTCTTTTTTTCATATTCAAGTGAATCAGTTAAGTCTGGTATAACTTGTAACAATGGAAAGTGTAGAAGCTTGCTTGGAAAAGTATGTTCCTGAGAATGAACTTGCTGAAGTCAAACGTGTCATGTATGGAAATCCATGCAGGTAAGATGGAAATTGGAAACAGTTTTGTTTTCCAATGTTTAGTAGTAAAATGATAAAAGAATTTGTAGTTTGGGGATGTCCATTGTCCATAATGTAAGTATGGGCATATGTTATTCTGATAATCACAATTCTGAAGTTGTGCAGCGTCTTGTTGCTATTATGAGTTGAAAATGTGAGGTGGTCTGTCCATAGATAATAAATTTCATTCCACCACATATTCATGCTATTTTCATGAATGAAATAGGGAAAGAGTCTCCAAAATAGCTTTGTGGACTGGATTTGACTTACAGGCCATAGTTAGGAGACCCCTGAGGTAGGACATTTAAAATTGTGTAATATTGCTGATTCAAAATTTTCTACTGCTGTATTGTATGTAAATATGGAGTTTTGGTTCTATAAGAGTCCAAGATGCAAATATCAATTTAATGCCAATTGCTAATAACCATTTGTCTGTTAGCATCTTCTTATGTTGCTTAGTATCGTTAACCATCTATAATCCTTTGGCATTGTATTATTGAAGCTTATAAGTAAAATTCATTTTGTTCGTTTATTAATCTTAGAGTAACCTCATTGCAACTGTGCTGCTATAGTCAAATGGGATATCAATATCGGCAAACTCAGACATAGCTATTTATATGATAGTTTGATGGATGACTAACCGCCAACAACCATTAAACTTTTCTGTGCATGACAAGATATTCACATTCTTTGAAAGTGTTTAACCATCATCCGTATTTGAAATATGAATCTTATTAAAGAATAAAAAGCAACATAACAGAATAATCTTGAGTGGTAAGTATCTTCTAAAATGAACTAATGTGTTTACGTGCAAGAACCTTACCATAATGTGTTTACGTGCAAGAACCTCACCATAGTATTGTGTTTACGTGCAAACACAATACTATGGTGTACACGTAAACACCATAATGTGTTTACGTGCAAGAACCTCACCATAGTATTGTGTTTATGTGCCTCACCATAGTATTGTGTTTACCATAGTAATGTGTTTACGTGCAAGAACCTCACCATAGTATTTGAATGTAACCTGCCATACTGGCAACGTACTTTTTCAGAAATGGTTGACTAGTTGAACATGGAAAAAACAAAAAAGATGTATAGTGCAGCAAATTAAAATTTACATTTCAGATCAATTGTTTTAAGCAGATTATTGATACATGGTTTGTAAGTTTGTCAAAGTTTGCACGATTAATTGACAGCATGTTATGGCTTGAAAAGTTAGAGAAACTTTCTCTTCCTAAATCTGTCGGAACAGCAAGTAGTTATGATGTAGCTGCGTAATGCGGTGTGTAGCACAGATAGCATAAGATGGGTACCACTGAAACATGGCCTGCAACTTTGAACAATAAAGGAGCATGAAGAAGCAAGTTTGGGAGCTGTTCATGTACAATGAAAATCTGGAGCACTGAATTTACATAATTTTCTAGAATGAAATGAAAATTATTCAAATTCAGTGCTTAACTTTGTTTTGTATAATACGTTTTGTATAAAACAAAGTTTTAATTCATTTTATTTTCATTGTAAGTGATAAACACATGGTCCATGTTACTAGGGCTATCAAAAAAATCCAAAGTCACAAATACTTCAGCATGATACAGGACTGCTGTTATATACAGTCAATACTGAAGAAGAAACACTGAAACAAAGCACTAACAGCATCTATTACATTTGGTCACCATTATATACTGTAGATGTTAGACTGTGAGAAAAAAGGAAAATTTGTGAAAAGCATCAGACACTTGAAGTGAGCTGATAAAAAAGTTGTATGACAATATGCATCATTTACTAATTTTTTTGCTCAGCTGGATACATTGATTTGGTCAAAAACGACTTACACATTAAGCTAGTAAGTCAGTGATTATGAATTTTTAATGTTTGTGTAGAAATATATTTTATTGAGGCAGGTGTCAACTTCAGTGTATCTGAGTTAGTGTTCTATATTTGCTGTTTGCACCAATGACACTCATCTGATTTTTCAAATGTCTGAGTTTTAATAATTTCTTAATCATGGTTTACCAGTTTGCAACACATCACTGTATATCCCTGATACCAAGCAAGCTTTTAGTTAGATTATTAGTTTATTCAGAATGCCATCCTATGCAGCAAGTTTAATGTCCTGAAATGAAAACTACACAAATGCCATTTAATTTTTTGAGAAAGTAATACAACTACCAAGCTGTAATGGCTGAATGTTGGATTCATCATACATTTTGTCCATAGTTCCTGTTTCTTCATTAGTAGTGTTCTTTGAATGTTTCACTTTAATGTGATTCAGCAAATAACTTATGTAGTTAACTGATGCCACAATGTACTACTTCAGGAACTTTTTCAGGAATGCCCAATAATTTTCTGTGTTATCCTAGTTACTGCTATGTAATTAAAAATATTTTAACAATACACAGACGAAATTCCATTATTTATAGTATAAGTGAAGTGGTGGTTTACAAATGTTTTGAAATAATGGAAGAAGTTATGTCCTAGAAATTCTTGGCTGTAGAGCAGATAATTACTAGGTTTACCAGTCCCCAGGTATTAGGCAATGTAGAACTATTATCTATTAGTGAACCAAAATTATTTCAAAATAATGAAATAGTTATCTTTCTGCATGCTAATGACTGGATTAATTGCAATCATTGTGAACAATCTTGCTTGATAATTTAGTATTACTAACTCAAATATCCAACAAAAGCAAAAAAGTGTTAAAGCAGTCTTTTATGCTTTCATGGCATGTTTTTCAGCATTCTGAATCTTCCCAAAGAGGCTAAGGATGCCGCATTAGATTTGGATTTTGAACTTCAAGGTCAAGAAATGCCAAGTGCTGTCTCCCAAAATGCACAAAAAAGAATTCGAGTGGGGTTAATTCAAAACAAAATTGTATCTCCAACTGACACCCCACCAAGTGAACAAGTGAGCTTTGTTCTGTGATGCTAAAGACATGCTATGTCTATGTGAACATATTATATGTGGCATATGTCTTTAGAAGCAAGGTATGCCAGCAGTTGCACAATGTTTGGCTTTTAAATGCTTGTAAAGTAAATGAGGTGGTGTTCAATTGTTTTGTACCCTTAACGAAACTGAAGAATTTGGTGGTAGGTTTGTCTATGCAGTAGTAAGTTACAAACAAGTGAGGGTGATGTATTTCTATCAAAATAAGCTTTGACCTTAGAGGCGAAGAGTTTCATTTGTATTATTTTCCTTGTCGTTTTCTGAAATGGCCTACGTTGCTCAGAAAATGCAGGATTTGCGAATTTAGTGATTTCCTGTTTTACAATTCCACATAGCTGTGCTACTGGCAATTAAAGCTGTTAGTTTTAAATAAATGGTCAAACGCATTTAGAAAAATGTGTATTTTGTAGACTGATGCTTTGCATAAACGGATCAGCTCCATGACTGCAGTCGCTGCCCAGTGTGGTGTCAACATTCTGTGCTTTCAAGAAGCTTGGAGTAAGGAGGATGAGTAGGATATGTAGTTCAGTTTTATGGTGTATATCAGTGATTCTTAACCTTTACAAACCTGCCGGACACCTATGTTGTTCTCAAAGCTTGTTTTGAATCACAATTTGTTGGAGAATGATAAGAGGAAACAAAAATAGCAGCAAGAAAATAAAAATAGGTTGCTGATGAGGTAGGTTACTGAAACAAACCTGTAAAAGCTGTCTTGTGATTAAGGGCACCNAAAATGTCGGCTAAATAAGCCAGGTGAGAAGAATACTTGACCTCATGAAGTTTTTTCAATACCGGTGGTTGTGATATTCCAGAAACTTGAATAATTCTGCATTCAAAGCAAAAACGTGACTTATCACCTTTCCCCGAGATAGCCAACGAACTTTAGAAGGTTAGAGAAGGACTTATAATGTGAGTCCGTTTCTTCACACAGCTACATAAAAATGCGATGATTGAGAGTTCGCCCTCAGACGTGGTTAACAGTTTGAACAACAATTTTGAGAGTGTAAGCGTGTATTGGTGGCAGCATTTTTGATACAAGTGCGTCATGCAATGTGATGTGTGGAGCATCACTGTTAAACAAATTATTGTAAACAAGTAAACTATGTTGATGGTTATACCTTGCTAACAGCAAAAATGGAAGTTATTGCACAATATTACGTATTACGATTTATTGAAAGTGGCGCGACGTGGATGATGATATCCTCCTTCAAACACTTGACACTACCAATCTAGATAACTTCGATTTTCTTTTTCCGTGCTACAAGCTGATGAAGGGAATATATGTAGCCATGATAGTTCTCCGTGCTGCACAGTATGTGCAGTGAAGATACGCTTCAAACAAGATTATGATGGAATTGTTGCATCACAGTTCAATTGAGTTAATAGTACAGCGAAGAGTGTCGTGATTAGTGATCGTAACTGCGCTTTTAGGTAAGCTTCATCCAAGATGTCCTATGCTGTACCTTTACTTATTTATGGCATGGGCAGTGTTGCGCTAATGCATGAAACTGAAGACTGTTCTATTTTGGCATATATAGTAGTTATTAATAAAATGTAACCACAAATTTTTGCTGAATTTTACAATTCAGAGGATCTTTGTCGAACCCCGGAAACGGCTACGTCGAACCCCGGGAGTTCGATTGAACCCAGGTTAAGAACCACTGGTGTATATCAAGCAGTTATTTTTATCATTGCAACTTATAAGTGCTGGCTACCGAGAGTTAAAAAATGAGTTTTTCTCTTTTCCGCGTTCTCAATCCGCAATAGTTCGTCTCATCGTACACTTCAAGACTGAACAGCCGTATTTGATTTATAGAGCACTGCGGTTAGGTTCCGTACAAAAAACTTAACGCTTATACTGAAGTTCGCTGGGTGGTGCTCACAGTTGCGCCGATGTTGCTGGAATGCTGGATGCATGCTCAGATCTGCAAAGACCTGGCCAGGTCAGGGAAAATGTAAGCCAAGCATAAACGAAGGTTGTCCGAGTGGCCATAGAACCTTTTGCATCCGTGCACACTAACGGCATTTCGCAGCATGCCGCCAAATGAAACCCTCTCTCCTTCGCCAAGCATTCTGGGCAGAGCTGTTCCGGTACTTGTGACGCCGAGTTCATCAAAAGCTCTGTCCGGTGGGGCATGGAGCCCGTAGCCACGGCGGGTGCCCCGGAAGCGCTCCCCGAAATTTGTTTTGCCCAGAAAAATTCCTTTTAAACGTATAATAAAAACAAAAGTCTTACCCCCGTAAAAAAGTATTTACCCCTCAAACCTTAAAACATGGTTATGGGCCTGGCCGAACATACTCAACAGAGCTGTCCTGGAACTTGTGACGCCGAGCCGATCCAAAGCACTTGTCCGGTGGGGCATGGAGAATGGCCACACAACCAACGTGTGCACCAGCAGCCAGAAAGGAACGTACATTCGACACAACGCCCTTGTTACACAACGAAAAAGCAAAAGACCGCAGCACCACCACCGCGAAGAGCGCACACATATACATTCAGTGCAAATGCAATCACCACTAGCAAATTTCTGAACCTATTGTAAGAACAGCAAAAGCAGTTNAAACGAAAATCTGAAATTTATGAGCTGTTTATGTTAAACAGTAGCCATATAATTATTTTTTGGCTCAAAGTTGTAAAGTTTGCTTNCACTGCAGCGATGCCATTTGCGTTCTGCACGCGAGAGAAGACGCCGTGGACAGACTTTGCAGAATCCGCCGAAGACGGACCGACAACAAAGCTGTGTCAGGAGGTAATAAACCTTTATTTCGCTCCGCGCTTCCAGTCATTGTTTCTTGGCGGGATGTTTTCATGCTGTGCATCTTCGGGGCAGTTACGTTTTCCTTCGCAAAAGTCTAGTCGTCGTGGAAAGATTAAAGGTTAGCAGTTCGGATGTGGACGAAACTGTGTCAAAGCTTTGGCGAGCTTTCAAGCATCTCCGGCTCCGCAAAAAAGTTNTTTTTATTAATCGTTGGCCATTTTCTTCCGCTACGCAATCGCCGCAGTGTTGGTTTTCACTATTGACAAATTTTGTTCTGCCGCTATTTCGTTGTTTTACCATTCAGAGCAGTTACATATTAGGAGCATTTGCCTTTACGTAAGTGTACATCAGGGTGTGTTTGATTACACAGCAGCTTGTAGTCCGTTAAGTCCCGTATTTTACTATGATTTTTTAAACACAACTCAGTAAACGCCTTTCCAGTCAGAGCTGAATACTTGAATGGATCGGCCAAATCACCCGATCTGTTACAGCGAAACTGTCATGAGGTTGTTTAACAGCTGGCCAAACGCCACAACATGGTGATCGTTTCGCCCATACTGGAGAGGGACGTCGAACACGGCGGTGTGCTGTGGAACACTGCGGTGGTCATCGCCAACACGGGCGCCGTGCTCGGGAAGTCGAGGAAGAACCACATTCCCCGAGTTGGCGACTTCAATGAGGTTGAACTGCTGTTCATAACATTTAATAAGATTGCGCTTAATTGCAGCATTAAAAGCACGTTTCAAGCGATCTCGCTGTTACACTGATTCAAGGCTGCGTTGACTGGCGTAAATAAGAAAGATTGCGCTGTCTAGAAAATCAAATATATATGTATAAAGTTTTTTTTCAATGTGTTTATTCAACGACAATCTTGCGACAGGCGCTAGCCTGAATGGTGCAATTTTTGTCGTGTCACATCGTGCTGTGAAAGAAACAACGACATAAGAACTATGAAAGTTCTTTTATTCAGTGACCGTGCCTGTGAACGCGCTCGCTGTCGTTTCAGTCCACCTACTACATGGAAGGCAACACTGGCCACAAAGTGTTCCAAACTGCGTTTGGCAAAATTGCGATAAACATCTGCTACGGAAGACATCACCCCTTGAACTGGTTGGTGACTGGCATTTTTGATGTAGCAACTGTCGTTGTTGTTGACGATAGACTGCCCAGCGTTTTGTCAACAAAATGTCTCTTTCCGTGCTTCTGATCTTAACTGGATTCCCTTTTGTTAGTAAACCACGTTTTTGTTAAAATTATTTAGTATTCAAATCGATTGCTCTTCGTTACGTTGAAGCTGCAATCGTCTAAATTTCTAAAATTACCAGTACATGTCTGTCAATTAAAGAACAGACGTCTTGAGTTTCTGTGGTATATTTTTCATCTGCATACGTTTGAGATAATTCTACTCTGTGCTTAGTAAGATTTCGAGGAAACAAGTTGATTTTTAAAGTTTCCATCTTCGCCCGACTGCTTTCAATTAAAGTTACACGTTTCAGCTAAAATTATTTATAAGCGTTGCTGGCATAAATAAAATGTTTTCCATTTTCACTCAACTTACGTGCAAACTACGAAATGGTAAAAACCTGGTTTGCTCGTCGCCTTGAACAAAACATATAACCTCAGGAAAAGCGTGAACTTTCTAAAAGTGCTGAGGCTATTCTATTAGTTGACGCCAAGCAGTGGGTGCAGCAAGCGGTATGAAATATTTCGTTGATGGATTCGTTTCGTTAGAAGTGAATTTTAAAGAAGGCAAACGATTTTTTGTATTTGTCAATTGCTGCCAGTCACATTCCTGCGTGACGTTTTCAAACCTGCTGAAACGTCATCATACGTTGAGTAGTTTTGACTGGAAGTCAACTGAGCCTATTGCCTGAACAGGATGATGTTTGGCATTAACGGGGCCGAGATTGTGTTCAATCCGTCGGCCACGGTCGGATCCCTCTCGGAACCGTTGTGGCCAATCGAGGCCAGATGCGCGGCCATCGCCAACCACTACTTCACTTGCGCCATCAACAGAGTAGGAACGGTAAGAACGCGGTGTGGTCCGGTAGTGTGCTGTGCGTTCGAATATTTTTCGGTAACATAAACAAAAAACTGGTGCTACAGAATTAACATACTTAAGTGTTTGGCAGGAATTGACTTGGATGGTATTTAGCAGAAAATTGTGCCCTTTTTCAGTTTCTGGAAATTCCACGTCAGGTCATTTAGTCAAACCACACTTGACGAAAAATTAAAACTTTGAAAATATCGACTGCATAACTCATATGTCGCATTCAGTTCGAATTAAAAAGATGGTATGCTGGCAACCACGTTGGACTGCTTCAACATTTTGTGGGTATTTGCAAAGAACATTTCATTTTACAGGAGACATTCCCGAACGAATTCACGTCGGGCGACGGCAAGCCAGCTCACAAGGACTTTGGACAATTTTACGGTAAATTTCATTCCACCGGATGACGTGATGGTTCTCCTTTGACTTGATGTGAAATGTTAGCGGATGATATACTTTGTGCTTGTTTTTCAATCACAAGCTGTCTGAACGTGATATTTCGAAGAGTTTTGCAGAACTGCAGTGAAAGCATTCTGCCTCCAAGTTACAACTCCCACTTTGCCAGATGAAGAATTTCATGCTGAAAACTGCCATGTTTGTGTGCTGACCACTGCTGTCATCTCGATGATTTACCGCTGCCAGAAAAAAAGCTTTGTTTGCAATCAACTTGCATTCGCTCAAAGCTGCTACCTCCGGTCGTGGAATGTGATCATCGTCGTCGATTTGACAAACTTTTATTCCAACAAAATCAACCAAGCGTACGCTCATCTTGCCTGTAAACAACACAGCCAGCGCGTGATTGCTGTTGTTTTTCTTCAAAAGGCTCAAGCTACGTTGCGGCCCCCGACGGCACCCGAACTCCGGGACTTTCCCGAAACCGGGACGGCTTGCTCGTCGCTTCGATCGACTTGAATCTCTGCCAGCGGTGAATCTCTGCCAGCGGGTGGCGGACAAGTGGGGATTCCGAGTGAGTTGTGGTCGTTTGCAGCGGACTGGGTTTAAACCAACCTGCGTGTTGCTTTGCATGTCCGCCATGTACGGGACGCCATTTGCACAAATTCTATAGCTCTGCGAAATATTATTAGCCTACCACTTCATGTGCAGATTCAAACTTCATGAAACTCTCGAGTCAGGGGGCGGATCCAGAAAACAACTTTCACCATGATTAAACCTACAAAAACAACGTTTTTTCACCATGATTTTGTTCAAATCGGAAAACAGCATTCGCAATATAAGGCCGTTTTGCCGCCCAATGTTTTGTCACAGCAGTGTTGTGAACTTGTGAAGTATACTTCATCTCTCTTACAGTAGTGAACGCATAATGTGACTTGACTGCCAAATATTGCTGAAATCGCCCCCCTTAAAATTACTCGCTGGTCCCGCCCCTATCTCCAGATCATCTAACATCGGTACGCCCCTGCATTCAATATTCGTCGCTTCCAAGCAGTGACGAATCCAGATGGAGGGTGTTAGATGCAACTGTCTCACCAAACGACCATAACGCCCCTCCAAGTAGTGTTTTGAATTTAGTAAGCCCCCCTTTCTTGGCTTTTCATTGTAGATCGCCCTCGAATAAGACGAAATTTTAGAGCAAAAGAAGAACTAGGACCCACTAAATAACTTTGCTGGCGTCTTTAAACTACCTCGGTCGGAAAAACAGGGCAGCCTTTTAAATATTTTTTCTCGAAGGAAAAATTACGGAAAGTATTATATCTTGAAAGACTTCGTCTTATAGTGTGTAGAAAAAGACTAAATGTTCCTGTTTCACAAGATTTTTGAAACGTTTGAATCTCACGTTTGGTAATGTTTTCTTATGCCCTCCTGTCCCCCTCCTCCCAACGCCAAGTCGAGACACATTATTGGTTCCAAGCGTTGAATGCAACGGTGATGTGTTTCCTGAGAAGTCACTGACGTTGTGCGGTTGCCGATGGAAGCCGGTTAGTCTGTCACGTTGCTCTGGGCTGGCCCACGAGGGAAACCTATCAGCAGCAACACATGTATTGTCAGGCTGGATGAAACAAACACGCAATCGACTCAGCTTCGCAACGGCGTGCAAGAGCAGTTGCAGGCAGTTCGGAGTGAAACGGCACGTTTTCAGTTGTTTGTTTTTTTCTCAGAAAAGCTGTTTTAAAATTGCTGGGCTGTTTATATTGTGTTCTGTGCAACTTGCGCAGCTGCGTCTCTGCCAAATTGGCGCGCTCCTCCAAGTCACGCGGCGAACCTACGTTGTATTGGATAAATCATAATGTCTTGCGGTTTCGACAGATGACTGCGCGGCATGATCTGTACGCCGACGCCCTGAAGGCCTCCACCAGCCTCGACTACAAGCCTGACATTGTCAAGGAAAAATAGACCGAACGTGTACGGCCGGAATCAATCGTCGATAAAGCATTGAGGAAGATTATTGATTGCAAAGTTCGTTTATCTTCTGTTGCGTTCTACCTGGCCCCGCCTGTTGCTATTTGCTTCAAAGATCGTGCTTAGTTTAATAATGGTGGAAATGTCTTGCCTTAATCTTGCGAAATTTTTCGTTTCTAACAAAATAACGCGGTAGTCTACCCTATTCATCGCCTCGCTGAAAGAATCTGGGAAAGGCCGTTGCTTGTAACCGTGATTGAGAAGAAAGTAATGCCCCGCGTTTTAGCCACGCTGCTTGATAATTAAGCTGTTCATGAAATTGTCATTCGTATCCTGAAGCTTATCATGTCTAATGCAGCTGATTTCTCTCTTTTCATGTAATAAAAGCAATTGTTGCGACACTGTAGCATTTGCAGCCTCTTGCATCACTTCCGTCTCGAGGCTTTCCGTCCATTATCACATCGTGTGATGTCATATTAATCGCGAGTTTTGTCTCTTTTTGGTGCCGTTCAAGCAACTACGCACGTCATGTGAGATAGCAAGGGATCTATCGGCGAATTTCTGAAAGAAAATTTACTTCACGTAACACAGCGCGTCGTCTGTCCTGAAATCTATGAATAATATAAGATTCTTTGCATATCTCACATGTGGGAGGGGGTTACTTGAATACAGATATGTGCAAGTTTGAATCATCGCGAAAAGATGAAAGCCGAACCCAGTCGGCTGATTCCTCGAAAGCCTACAGCAAACTTGAAGCTTTTGATGCCGTACAAGCTTTGCGTTGACGATTGCATTTGGAGACGTTTGTCTCGTTTGTTCATAGAATAAAAGTTTTAAGAACGTTGAATGCGGAGCGGCGAGTACATTGCGATTCTTGTGAAGCGATTTGCGGTGCGCTGTGGAATTGTCGAAAAACCGGCTTACTGCTTTTCATCACGGTTTTCGTCACTTTTTGCCGATTGGAAACCTTTCGCAGTGGTGGGTCCAGGAATTGTGGGGCCTGAGGCGAAGAGCCTAAGGGAGTTGGGACCACTTTGACAAAAGCAAGTATGAAAAATCACAGCATATATGAAACTTGCATAACTCGCGTGATAATGCTTATTGCATATCTTACCATTTTAAAACACCCGTACCTAATGCTTTTCCCTTTTCATTGTCTTCACCAGCAGGAGCTCATGTACTCTGCTTGACCACCACAGTCACCTTCGTCTGACTTTTTCCTTCTTGTGCTTCCTCAAAATATCTGACCACGATGCCTCCATTTTTGTATCAGTTTTCATTGACTTTTGTTCTTTCCTTCGTTCATACCCCACTCACATAGTTTCTGTTCAACTGAGGCATAATTGCAAAAGGATCACATCTGCAGCACTATTTTCGAATCCGTTGTAAGTTTTACCTTGCAAAAAAGCAATATATTGGTGATAACGTGCTCAAACCCTGGGTCAATTTGAAGCATTGCTATGAAGCAGAATTGACAAGAAAACCAGCATGTACAACTAACTTAGTTAACATTTTAAGAAAGTGGGGTCCACAGCATTTCGAGAAAGGGGAGTGCCTCAGCCTAAATCCACCACTGACCTCCAGTCTGGAAAATTAGAACCTGATGCTTCGCGGTTATTGTTTCATGAACCGCTGTGTCTTTACGTCTGGAATCACGTTTGGAGACGCATTGACTGAAAACTTTGACTTTAAAATATTTTTAAATCCGCCGCTTGCGCCAAATCCAGCCAGCGTTTTGCAAATGGTCCAGAACGCGACGTTTGAAAGTGTCAGAGGTCGTAATAAAAGAGAAAGTAAAGCTGTGGCACGTGACCTCATTGCATGTTGTTCGTCGTCGCATTCTTTTGTGAAATGTTGAAAATAACGTATGACAGTTGAAAACCATTGAGTTTAATGTTCTTACTACCTAATTCTTAAGCTTTTCTTTGCTATTCAATCGGTATATTGTTTAAAAATGCGCTCGTCGTTAAGGATGTATACAAAGATTTCAAAACTTGCAAGTCTTCAGCAACGCGTTGATGTACGTCTCGCACAGATTAAGTGTTGCAATATTCGAACATCGTTTGGCTTGCAAGTGTTTTTCAGAAATTGGCTGAAAATCGGCTGAATTGAAGCAAATTGATAATATTTATTCTCCACCTGCAGCCCTCGCGAAATTGTTTGTCGCTTGAAAAACGTTGCGCAGGACTCGGTAGAACAACGCAGTTCGGATGATTTCTGCCTCATTTGTGCTTCATATTCGCATAACGGTTGATGCGGTTCTGGGTCCGAGTCCGTCCAATATGCTGGTTCGGAGAACGTTTGCTGTTTTGGTGCATTGGTGTCAAAATGTGTCGATATGTAGCAAATGTGCAATACTTCTCGTTCAATCCGTGAAGAAATAGACAACGCTAATTTACTTTGTAACTGTCGTGTTCTGCTGCTGCTTGAATATGTTTGCACGAAATCGTTCCCGAATGAAATGGGGTTTAGTTGGGGGTCTTTATAGCTTAAAGTCAAAACGCAGTGTCAAGGACAACTACAAAGTGTAAGTTGACACTTCATGACTCGCCACTCATACAGTCCATCCGCTGTCTCCCATGCAAGCAGCCACCGTTTCTATGCCTACCAGAGTTGGTTGGAGTCACATGTTTAGGCTCTGCTCCTGTTCCAAAATTTTTTAATCCGGCTCCGAATTTTTTTCAAATTTGAGAATCCGACTCCTGTTCACCCACACTCCGGCAACTATCGATGCAACCGAAATTCCGCAATGTTTGAACTCAAGCAGTGACAATTGCATAGGCAAGGGTTTCTCAAACCGAGCCCTCGGCCCCCATTGAGGGCCACAGAACTGTTTTCTGGTGGCCACGAGCAGAGGCCTTCACTAGGTAGCTTTGCCGTGATGGCATAACCCAAGTGTCACGATATATTAAGTATTCGCCAGTTAAACTTAAGAAGGCGACGGCTCATGAAAGTTTGAGAACCACTGATGTAGACCATGCAGACTCCTGGTACTGCCGAAAATAAAAAGGGACTCCGGATCCGTTTTTCCGCATGTTTGATTCCGAGTACGAAAAAAAACGAATCCTGTCGGTGTCGACTCTGGATCCGTGGCCACC
>JGI24021J15306_10004537_pt1 | contig 16182 bp, 9 predicted proteins | sample Ectturendosymbi1_FD_15306 | JGI IMG/M metagenome (IMG submission 15306) | reverse complement strand
AAATTATTGTTAATCGGGCAAGGAATGCAAACGGCGTTTTTCAACAAATCAAACAAAATTAAGAGGGCTGATCAAATCTCAGCTACAGTAGTTTAAAGGTACATTCGATTTGAATAGTTTTTTGTTAAAACATACATTGTGATGACATTATGAAAACTGTTCTGTGTGTTACATCACAAACAATACTGTAGTGTATTTTCGGATTGTGTGTTATTTTATCATGCATTTCAAGTAAATAGTACTCAAATTTATTTTGACACGTACTTTCCATGTATTAGTAACTGTTGTGCTAGGCCGCGGGGTCCACAGAAAATTGTATACTTTAATTGGGGGTCAACGTGCAGAAAAGTTTGAGAACCACTGGACTGTTTTCCACAAACTGTTTACTTCGGCTGGTTCTATATTCGTACAGTGCGCATTATTTTTGATGAAGGTGTGCGTGCGTGGGTGTGTGATCATCCTGTTACCAATACCACATGCTGGCCTTCAGATTAAAACATTGCATGGAAGTGCACTGGTTGCATTTTTTTCTTGCGCAGGATTCAGGTTCTCAGTCCGCCTCACAACCTAGTGCCGCATCGGACGAATATGCTGAAGAAATACCGAGGCTGACACGATCCGTCACATGGCCACAAAATGTCGGCGAGAGCATTGTCACGTCACTCAAATGCGATAGAAATGTTAAAGCGGTATGTTTTGCTTTAAGAGTTGTGCAAGTAATGAGCGATGCTTTGCCTTGCGGGTTTCGGTAGCGTTTGTCCACACAACCACTATGGACAGTTTGGCAGCGTCGTTATCCTTCGAAGCTGACGAAAAGATTCGGCGTCGTTAGAATGTGGCGCCAGGTATTTTGGTGATTGTCGTACTATGAGTATAAACACTGTGGCGACAAATTTGTCATTAGACTTTCCCGAATATTTTCCGTGAAGTGGCATCAATGCTTTGGTGATCGGTTGTTAATGGTGACGCCTTAGTTTATTACATCCTATTACAGTGCAGTGAAAAATCCTCTGAAAAGCTCTTTTTCCTCGCATGGACACACCTTAATGGTTCGCTTTCGAATCCGATGTCACCTCTATGGTTTTTATTTTAGGCTGGACCTGTCTAATCACTGAAGCGGATTTTTGTTAACATCGAACCGTGACTACTACTGAAATGAAGTCGAATTGTTGTATCATAGCAGTCGTCACAAAACACGCTAAATTCACTGTCGCAATGCCGTGCGGCGTTCATTCATGAAGGTGAATTTTCGTCTCTGAAAAAAGGAGAGGATCCTTGTTCAGTACACGTAGCATATAGTCCATAGAAATCAACGTGACTGACTCTAACGTAAAAGGCCTACTGCCAATCTACACTAAGCGTGACTACATCTTCAGTTTTTCTTTAAAGACGCAACGCTGTCTCTGGCGTGTCGCTATAAGTTAATAAGTAGAATTGATTGGTTACTAAATAACTCACCTCGAGAAGTCATCGCAGAACGTGAGCCGTGTCCACTCGATGGTAAAATATAGACCCCTTCCTCTTTCTGACAAAATAGCCTGCATTGAGACCAATGCCACAAAAAATAACGATATGCGCACTGCAATAATGTTGGTAGTGCGTTTTGAAAAATTGTCCACCTATTGGATTAAAATTGTGCACAGTTTACGACTTACACTGGATAGAGAGTGATGTTTGTCGTTGAACTGTGCATAAGTTAACTGCACTTCAAACATGTCTTCTCGCGTGGATTGCTAAGTCTTGGTCGTTATACCTTTTCTGATAAGGGCTCCACTTAACCAATTCGGAGGAAAGATGAAATTATCTTCTTTAGATTTTCAGAACGTAGAACAAATTGCATCGGCAAGGAAGAAAATCGATGCTAATCGAGTTGCGAGTTTACACCCAGCGAATCTGTTATTGCTAGTGTTTTGAGTTCGGTTTCAAAACTAAAACTTGCAAAATAATTTGCAGTGGGTGTTTAAATTTAATTGAATATCTTATTTTTCTAAGAAATGGCGTAATTATTTGGCAAGTCTTATGTTCTAGTGCAAGGTTTCCCAAATTGAGTCCGTGAAGATATGACAAAAAAATAAACAAATTTGCTTGGAAAACTTGCGTATCTGGCATACACTTTTAACCTCAATCAATTGAAGTTGTCATTTCAAGAGATGCAAACATTTTGCTTAGTCAATACAAAATAACATCATTCATAAAGAAACTTGAAATGTTGAAAAGGAGAAGAAATGATAATTTTGGGGATATATTTTCTGTGCGAATATATTGCCAGCAAACCCTTAATTAATGCAGAGTTAATTTTTTCTGATGTTCAACAACATCTTGAATTACTTTCTGGATATTTAACAAATATACTTCTTGAATAAGACGCATGAGAATTTAGACTTGATTACAACGCCTTTGATATTGCAAACGTCGATCGAAGACGCACCCGAGCATCAAGCGTAATTGCAGGCCCTTCGCTCCCCGCTGTGGCGCCAGCAAGCCAGTTCTCGCACCGCTGAGTTGCGCATTGCAGCGGTCTGTGCTGTTGTATGGCGTTGAGACCTGGCCTTCCACCAAGAATCTGTTATCGCGGCTAGATGGATTCGACAGCAAGAGCTCTCCGATAACTGGTCAATACCCACTGGTGGGAGCATATCTCCAACGCAACGATAGGCTTCGCATCCCGTCGCTGAGTTCGCTGGCACGGACATGTGCTCCATATGCCACCACAGCACCCATCCGGCATTGCCATGACTACGATCCTGTGGCGTCTGGCTGGAAGCGATATCGCGTTGGGGGGCAGGGGTAAGAATCCCCCTGACCAGCCAAATATAAAAACCGGGTCCCCGCTTAGCTTATATTTGGATATTTAGTATTCTTTAAGTTTTCAGTAAGTTGTTTTTTACGTTTCTCCGAGTGTCTTCCGGTGATTTCGGGTTTTAGTGTAGACATCCACATCAAGATTGCTGTATCGTGTTTATTTTAACGACGACGAGCGGCAGACCGAAGCCTGAATATACTCTTCGTCGCGTCATGTCGAGCGAACCAATTCACGACGAACAGTTAACGAAAGATTGCAAACAAGTGACAAACAATTAACAAAAGATTTCAAGCACGTAATAGATGGGTTGGTAAACTGCAAGCATACGACAAAATTATACAACGAGGAAACAACATGAATGGAGAATTAATCACAGAATGATAAAGAAATTACAGTAATAGAGATGTCCAAGGTGTTATGGCGAGATTAAGCGGTTAGAGCATTGAAGATATTCAGAGACAGCATTATGTAAATTAGTTGTGGGGTTAAATTTATGCGAAGAATGTCCAAACAGCACAGGTTGTAACAGTCTTGAATGATCGTATATAACACTTGGCAATAAATCTTGCAGACCTTCTTTCGATAATATTGATTTTGCAGATCGTAGGAGGTGAACGCGGAGCGCACAGTGAAGAGTACAATTAGGTAGATGCTCATCTGTTTCTTTTCTACCACATGACCACAAACGATAAGTGCGCTTGTTCAGGTTCAGGTTTAGGACACTGACTCATGCGCAGCCTACACCGTAACGATGTGCTACAGGGATTGCTGCCATGAAGATGTCAGCAGCTACGCTTTGAGCCACAGTAAAAAGTTTCTAGACGTATTTAAACGATGAAGAACTAGCAGAAGATTTGACAACGGGCAATGCATTCCACAAGCTAGCAGCTTGCCGAAAAAATGAGTTGAAAAGTATATTTTTTAGGCAAGGGAATTTGGACATTTAAACTGTCACGAAGCATGTATGGTGATAAATCTTTAAACATTTTTGAGATGAGAGGTTGCAGGGTTGGTGACGCCATCCCAAACATTATCTTATAGTAGTGAAGTGGAATTTTGATTTTAACTTTTGCTACTGAGCTTAACAAAAAATATATCTTTAAAAACAGCGTCACTGGCTGTGGTCTTCATGCACCCTGTGATTATTTTTGCTGCAGTTATCTGGGCAGTGTCCAAAAATAAAGCATCAGATTGGGAGCAAGTGTCATAAACAACGCTACCATAGTCAAAAATTGGAAGAATAAATGAGTGGTAAATCGACAAAAGAACAAATCTAGGCACCAAATTTGAAATAGATCTAAGACGGTTAATATGTAGCATAGTACGCTGATGAAGATTTAAAATATGAGAATTCCAAGAGAGGCTGTGATGGAAGAGCAAGCCTGGATGCTTGTGGCTATCAACTTCTTGGAGCTGCATGTTCTTAAAATATTTTTTTGTGCATTGACACCACATTAGGATTCAGGATTCACTATCATTCTCAGCTTTTCTCTGAGTGTTGGCTAGTGGGCCCCCTTAAGCGAAGTTTCCCCCTGGCTCAAACCTTAAGTTAAGCCACTAGAGATCATCCAAGACGAGGCCCTCAACCTTGCCCAGGACCGTACCACATGGCGGGCTCTCGTGATTATGGTTAGCTCCACTCACGATACCCCAAATGGTACCACGCATGAGATCCGGTGATGGTAATGCAAAAGTGTATCTGACAGGACGCGAAGCAAAAGAATTAGCCGAATTGTCATCTGATCGAAGTTTAATGATTAGTTTCAAACAGCTCTTTCATATTTTTGGTTAAGCGTTGAGGACAAATATCTATTGCTGTCACAAAAGGCAACTGAAATTTAATTGCCTTTTGCCACTACGTGCATGTGTGACATAGCATTTTCAGCTTTCATAAATAGGATGACGAAATGCAGATCCGGAATCGGATTTACCGTGGGCTCTGGCTTACGAGTTTGTCTGTCAGAAATAGCACCGAGAATTGATAAATTGTGCAGTAAAAAGCATTCCCCATCCCATTGGTGATTTCTGTTTTGTGCAATAAAAGTTTATTTAATGTCAGTGATTTTTCGTTTTGTAATATCCCGCGGTTGTAGTTGGGCTGAAAAATTGATAAGAAATAAGGCTGGCGTCCGAGAAGAAACAGATTCACAAATAGGGGTCAGTGGCCCAATGGCCTAAAATGTTTGGAAAGCCCTGCTCTCGCGTCTTTTTGATGTTAATCAAGTTTAACTGATGTTGCTGTTCTATGAAATAAATGGTCATGCACATTTGTTCTTGTTGTAAGCATTTTGCTGACAATGCTGTTGTTTTTGTCGCAGTACTACACTGTCGTCAAGCATGTCAAGAACTACCAGAACTGCTTGGAAGAAGGTGAAGCGAAAGAGTTTGAAGATGAAGTCGAGTACTTGCTTGACGGATTGCAGCCATCTCAACCGATTCCGATCAGGTTTCGTGCCTTCGTATTTCTTCATGAAAATGTGTGCGGGCAGCCACGAAGCGCTTGTACCGTATTTTTCGGACCATAAGGCGCGCCGAATTACAAGGCGCAGTATCAACAATTGAGTGTGAGCCGTTCTTTTTTCATAAGTTAAAGCGCACCTGATTATAAGGCGCACTAAATGAAGCAAAACTCAGATAACATACCGGGGAGTTTAATCGGCCAGATTAAACTCTTTCGAGTCCGATTAAACTCCCTCGGATTACCGTACAAATGGGAGTTTAATCTGTCATACATGCCTAATCCGCTAGACAAGAATAAAATAAAAGTTGTGCGTGTGTTTGATTCAGTGTGCACTGATACTGTCAGGAACCTCGCGGAGTAATACAATCCATGTATGTGCTAGCTACTCTCGGAACAACATACACTGCTCATTGCAATTTTTGTTGGTTTATTACGTAACATGGTGGTCTGTTTACAAAAAAATCGTAACTAGGAATAAAATAAATAGCAACATTTACCACGTACAATTGGTCCTAGGTGAGAAAGCACAACCACATTCATACAGAAGGCGCACTTTCGATTTTTGAAAAAATTGAAGGATTTCAAGTGCGCCTCATGGTCCGAAAAGTATGGTACTTGTTAAAGTTTTTGAATTACGCTCACTCGAAAACTGGTTGAAAGTTATTTTTGTCTCTTTACTAATCTAAAATTTTTCGAAGCTTGTCTGTCAGCTGCGTTTACCGCTATCATCCAGATAGACGACGTCACAGGTTTCCCCCTTGTCCCTCCCCCACCGAATAAGACTAAGGCTTGCATTGTGTTCTCCTGTGGTTTTGATAAGTCGCCAACACTTTTATCACGTATAACATTTTAGTGGAGATGTGGGCGAATACTTGGTTTTCATCGCTGCATCACGTGTAAGTTATATTTGGTGTCATTGCGTAAGGTACTGCTATGGAAACAAGGATCTGTCTTGCTTACTAGTGGTTACGTTTAAGACCAGTAGTTCTCAACCTTCTTTTTAAATATCCATGGACCACTTTGGACTTTGCTATGCTGGCACCCCATGAACAACTAGCCGAAACTCTGTTACACATAGGTCAGTGAACTCAGGGTATGTTCAGTTTTCGGATTTATGGAACTCTGTAGACCACCGGTGGTCCACCTGGTCCACGTTGAGAATCGCTTATCTAGACTTTGCTAGCCTTAGAATAGTTGGTTCGTTTCTTGGAAAACGTTATTTATATGTCGTTATCAAGAAACGAATGGTTACCAACCTTTTCAACTTCAACAAGATACACGAAAGCAAAAAAGCGGTCAATTAATACGTAAGGCTTGTTGCCATTAAAATCAGGACGTATTTGAGAGTGATCTACGTGTCACGTGTCCATGCGGCAAAGTTCACACGAACGGACTTCGGTGAAATGAGTGAATTGTGTCGACGCCACCTTTTCTAAACGACACAGAACCGTTCTGTGTCGTGTAATGCGATTTCCAACAAACAGCGGTATTTGAAAGCAGCGGCGTAGCCGGCCCAAAATATTGGGAGTTGACTTTCGGCGAGCAACAGTATTTTGCTAGGAACGTCGCTTCTCAAAGCACAAAATGACTGGATATTCCAAAAATTTGGGGGGACGGGACCCTGCCCCCCTCTGGTTACGCCCATATTCGAAAGCATGACAGATGGTAGCTGCGCTTTGCGCTGTTCGCAGCGGCCTGATACCACTCGCGGTTAAAGCGAAACAAGACGTTCGTGAAACCTGGATGGCAGGAAATCGGCGAAACAATGGAGTGTGGTTTATCACGTCCACCCTTATACACTCAGCCGACAGGCTTGCAGATCAATGAAAGTTCGGCATCGAACGCAGTCGACTGTTCTCAATGCCTGGTGTAAAGCAACGCTTTTCACGGTACAGGTGTCTCTCGGCGACGAACCTTTCCAGCAAATGCCAGCAGCACAACTTCCGACTTTACCTCCGCGCGCACAACGTTTCGATGAAAATATTCAGCAACTTGCAGGACGCCACCGAAAACAAGGTACGGATTGCCTCCTGTCACTGAACAAAATGTTTAGTTCGTGATTCACCATTTCCGTATTTCCCGCTTAGTGAAAATGCAGCTGGTAGGACGGTAGTTGTGGAAAGCACAAGCGAAGGCACATTTTTGGGACAAAGGTATCCGATGTGGGAGTTCGACTTTGAAACAGTCTGATTTTATGTTTTAAGTCGAGCCAAATTTCTGTTCGAAATCATAGAAATTCACCGCTGTTTTGCTACTAACCAGAAAGGTATGTGCCATGTTAACCCGTGAACCTGTTATGCTCAACGTTTTGAGGCTTTGTTGATAAAGCCTTCGTTATACAAGTCTAGGGAAGCTTAAGTTTTGGCCATTTTTACTTAAAGTATTTCTCTCACAGCTACAGGTTGCATCTTTCGTTTGCGGACAAACTGCATCAGCAACATCGAAGATATTGTTTAGCCGATCTAATTAGCCCATCAGTCAAGCGTTGCTGTCGAAAGCTTTTTTGATGTGCTTGACATGCATGCTGTCCACTTTGCATGAAGAACAACATTAATCACGTTTATTACACGTTAATCACGTTTAATTGCGGAGTGTATGAGTTTTTTTTTTAACTAGTCACGTACAGTTTTCTTGAAAACCGCACTTACCTAGTTTATGCCATTTACGCAACGAGATGAACATTGCAAAAACTCGAAAAACTCTTAAGCAATACTTGAAAAGCATCAAGATTTTCTGTTGCAAAACGTATTGAACCATTCTCGTGAGTTTTGCTTCGCTGCGACAACGTGGCGACTTCCAGAAAACGTCAGTGCTACTGTAGATCTTCGTAGTAACTGTTACGTTCTCCCTGGTGTATTGTCGTGACGGAATACCCCAAGTCGGTTTTTGATCGCGCTAAAAGGATGTTCAGTTTATTGCTGCACGCGCTACATTAACTGTGCTTCTGCCAACAGTACGATGCAAAAAGAATACACCTCATTGCTCTTTGATTTTTCGCAGTCCCTTGCGTTGGCCACCTCGGCGCTTTTATTCATGTTGAGTCGGGACCGGCAAATGGAAGTGGACAAGCTCACGCTGCAGCTCCTGCTGCGAATCCTAGACCCGTTGGAAAAGGAAAACGCAAATGCCAATGGCCAGGCCAAGTGTGGTAAGTGTTAATATTCATATTCTTCAGTAAGTAACAGTAGTGGCTTCAAAAAGCGTTTACGTCGGTGAAACTTTTTAAAAGTTATTTTGTGCGGGCGTTTTTAAATCTTTTTAGAAATAATCAAGAAAGTTTGATAGCTGTATGTGTTATACCTTACATATAAGCCATGGCGTCAGTGACAGCTCCACGTTATTTCCGGGTTATGTTTGACGCAGCCAACTTACTTTGCCTACCTGCCCCTTCAGCTTGAGAAGCTGCCACCTTGTTGCTAACCGGGTTCTTAGAATTTGTGCAACCGTTGGTAATGAGATGATTTATAGTAACTAAAAATACGATGTAATTCATTAGACTTGTTGCACAATGCCTGACGTTTGCACGAATTGTCAACGGATGCCGTGGGTTTCGAAAGGTTTCCCACTCGTGTCATCTTTAAGCTGCTTCCAATGACCATTTGCCGCTGTTTCAATCTTTTGCTCGTCTGATAACGAGGTTATTGTTTTGCAAACGTAAAGACCTTTGTAAGACTTGCTGCCAGCGTTAAAAGCTACGCGCACAGCATGCGAGGTCGAGTCGACGAGAAAAGCCCGCTAATGTAAACCATTCCAATCATGAAACAGTTTAGATTGAACTGCAATGCCAAGCGTGAATGTTGCGCAGCGAAGGCTGCATTTGCACAGGAGGAGGCGGTCTTAGTAACCCATGATTAGACGCACCAACGCTTGATTTGCAATTACACTGAGGCGCATCCGATCGCACGCAAGCATCACAAAGTTGTCTTGCAGGGGAGGGCTACGACACAGGGTTAATTGCCCGACGTCCGGGAAATTAGTAGCCTGTGCGGGCAGACACTGCCATAAGAAATTAAAAAAGTGGACCGGAAATGGGTTGTGCACTCTTCCGACAATACTGCTTCAAAAATGATTTCTTGGCAAGCTTACTGCTGGTGTGGTCTTCGTTATTAACATTCTACAAAGTGAACTGGTTGCAGCACTAGTATTTCTTACAGTTCAAACTTTAACTTCACATCAAATGGATCTGCTTCAGAGCGAAGACAAATCTTTTAAGTGTTTAACGGAACGGTTTTAAGGCGAAAGACATCACCTCGAACTGGGACTCCAACAAGCTCGCGCTTAACCTAACGTCGAGGAAGATGCGTAACTGTGTTAAACCTGTTTGACACGCTGTTTTACTGGTTGGCCACTTTGTCAAGAATCCCTTCACAACCACTGCTAACATTGCTTACGTAAAATTAGGACTCGGACAGATTCGATTGCTGATGCAACCGCAGCTGTTGTTCGTGTCTGTGTAAGGTCAAATAATGACTGCCTCAGTTTTTTTTCGCCGTGCTCTGGCACTTCCCTTGGCTGTTTACTCGCCGAACTAATCAATACACGTGTTCTTCACGAGCTCGATGCTGCAAATGCGAGTGGAATGCTGTTGCATACGCGTTTCTCGTTTGGTCTCAGCGCCAGACTTCACACTATAGCTGCACTGCTGCATGCCACACGCGCTGGCGTCTCTTGTTCGTATTGGTGGGATGTTGTCTTGTTGAGTCCGGCCTTCGTACATTCCGTGCGCTTGCACTTCAGCCGATGTTTTTCAAGTACATTACGCGTGAACATGGCGTGCAATTTAACACAAGCTGCGCAATCAATCGATTTACCAATCAAGCGTTCTGGAGGGCGGCAGCAGCAGCCCTTCAGGCACCGAGGATGCTTACTAAGAAGTATATATTCTCGTGCGCTCTGTGCTAAAGTGACGGTCTATTTCAAGTTGTCCGCTTGATATTTTTCGTGTGTCGTCTTTTTTCAATATAAATCAGTTCCATTGTATGGTGTTGCTGTGTCGTGCCGTTTTGCTTTGCCAAGTTTTGCTAACTTCTGCAAAGGGCGTAGACGAGCAACCAATGAGGTGTGTCAACTGTTTTATTGTCATAATAAAAAACGTTGTTGTTCTCAGGACAAAACATATTTTGCTTTAGGGCAGGCTTATTTTGTATGAGAATGCAGCTGCACAAGTTGTTGATGAAGAATGTATCTGTTGACTTTTCTTTCGATATTTTCAGTGTTGAAAAACCGTAAAGCACAACGTTTCCAAGTTCTAACATGGCTTTTTGGCAGAAAGTTGTGTCAGTAATCAGCTACCTCAAATGTTTCGTTAGCTCTGTACTNNGCAAACTTTTGTTTTCTGTGTCTCAATTGATGATATTTTTTTACAGATTTTACCTGTGTGATGGCAGCTACACTATATTAACAACTGTTGAAATTCTAATAGACTTCTTTCCGATAGAAAGCCCAATCTCTGAAGCTAAAATGATTCTTAGTTGTTTTAGAGCAGGGGTAGGAACCTGCGGCCTGCGGACGAAATACAGCACGCGTGGCCATTAAATATGGCCCGCATCAGAATTTTCGTTACTCAGTTAGAACACAACATGTGTCAAAACGAAACTTCATGATAAGAAGACAGTAAGTCAATCAAGAGGAATCTCTCTCGCTCCTCATGGTTTTCTTTCATTATTTTCCTCAACAAGTTAAAACGAGAAGTTGAAGATAAAATAACTTATATTCCACAATTCATGCTGCCTGTGATAGTAAATAGGTTCCCCACCCCTGCTTTAGAACCACATCCGTAAGCACCTTGCTGCATTTCGTACGCGTCTAAACGTTCGCAGAGAAGTTTGTTTTTTTTGTTTTCAAAACCCTGTTCGGCTCCGTCCCATCTCTTTCCACCTCCTACAGTATCAGAATGTTTAAGAGGTCCGTATTTGTTAAGTGAAAGTGGTATAAATGTACTGCTCATATTTGCCAGGAAAGTCTTTCACTGCAACTTTTTTCCGGTTTGTTGTGCAGCTCGTGCTACCTTTACCACAAGATTTGAAAAGACATTGTTTCTCTTTCTTCACGACCAGCCAAAACCATCATCACTTTACATCAACACTCGCATTAGATTCGCAACTAATCGACGTTTTTCCTCTTTGCGTTGCATGCTACTTCCTCCCATAGTGCACGAAATGTTTACAAAAATCTTCGTTTGTTCTTATGCGGTGCCGTAGAAACACAAGACACCGTTGCCTTTTCACCGTAACGCCCATAACACTGCTGGATCAATTCTTCCGCATGAATACATGATGTTTTGCTTATCTGTGATCTTTTTGGCAAGCCTCAGTCTGTTAACACTACCCACTTCTCCAGCTGCTGCAGTACCCGCCATTTTCGCGCTATCTTTTCCTCACTTTTGATTGTCCTACTCCTTTTCTCTGCATAAGTCCTACTTTTAAGGTATTTGCTTGTTTACCAAAACACACAATCTTTCAAAACGTTTCGTAATAAATTGGGAGAATTTAGACCATCAGGCGGAAAATGGTGAAGTCATGACTCCAGAATCCGCCAACTTTTTAGGATCCCTTCACACAGGGAAAGTCATAATTTATTTTTATTTCTGCCACTTCAGGTGCTCAACAGAAAAGTGAAGAAAAAAAGAAGTACAAGTTTTTTAAAAGCAAAGGCAATTCCGAAAACGACAAAACTATCGACAGCGTTGAAACTAAGATCAAGGAGTTGATTGACGGTTGTGGCGACATGTTGCTTACGGGAAACGATGTTTCAGTAAGTTTTCGAGTGGAGTGTCAGCTGTTAGTGCTTTCCAGTTCACAAACAACACATGATCCAAGCTGGATTGTTGCAGCAATGTTGTTCATCACGTAATGCTTTTGTTCCTGAACGAGCGAGTCCATTTTTGCCTTTGCTGATTTCGCGCACGAACAGGCCGTTGGGGTGCACGCGTTTGCAAACACGCGTTAGGCTGCACCAGTCTTTTCCATGCGTGGTTTATTATGTCACAGACAAAGAGATTGGCCAGCGAGGCTTTGCTTCGGTTCACTGCGCGCCGCACCACGGAATGGTTCCGAGAGGAAGTCCGATTAAAAGGTGGCTTGGACCACATCATATCCCTAGGTGAGTTGAACTATCCTTTCATTAGTTTATTGCGCGCGCATGTCGTACCTGCTGACGGCAGGTATGTATGACGCAATCGTGCGTTTCCACCAATGTCGTCGCTTCTGGTATAAACAACGATATTTCCCCTTCCAGTAGAAATCAGGCTTTTTTCCCTTGCCTTCTGATATCGCTGTAAGTCCGCACTGATGGCAACAGAAGGTAAAGGTCGTCGCAGGAAAAGTACTTTTGCCGCTGAGTGTTGTTTTTGACCAGCCCGAGGTCACTCGTGTTGCTGTGGCAAACGACGAAGCTGAATGGACTTCACACGCTCGGATGCGCTACATCCGGGAAAGTGCGTGTTAGGAAGTGCAGAAGACAGACGTGCTGCTGCAGTCGGCTCTGTCTGCTGTGGTAAGCAGCGTTAAACGCACGCGGGTGTCGATTCCCATCGCAGCCACGGACAGGAAAGACCCGAAGTTGCTGTTGTGTGCAACAAGGATTTGTACTGTAGTTGTGTGAAACCAAGAACAAACATCTGACTTCAGCCGATTTTTATTGAATTGGGTGGTTGTTTCAGCCTTTTCTGCTTATTTTTGATGCGGCAACAATGTAAGCTGTTGCCTGCATGTGCTTGCTGCACATATGTCTTGCCCGTCTGACTTAATCGTTGAATGCGACAGAGTCATTCGCAGTACGTTGCTTGATACGGTCATGCTTGCGCGTAAAATCTAGTTATTTTTATTGTACGTGCATGCAGTTCCGCAGCCAGATTTTAAGGTTTCGGGGAGCACAATCCATTTTTAGGAAAGATTTAAAAAAATTTGTTTAAAGCAAACCGTGACGTCATTTTCTGGACACAACAAAATTTGGGGGGCACAAAAAATTACGGGGTGCACTGCCCTCGAATGACCCCCATGGCTACGGGCCTGCGTGCATGTTGTGTGAGACGCTTGCTTAACTTTTCACGTTTTGTCAAACGAGTTTAGTCCGAACTCGCAGAAATATTAAAATTGTCAGCCTCTGGCAATGTTCTTCCGTCATTTTTTTAAAAATTCGCTCTTTTCAGTCAAGATCCACGTGGACGAGATCAGCTCGTGCTCGTCCGTAACGAATCGGTGCGAGCGCACTCTTGCCTTGCTCGAACGGATACTGAAAGTTCTCGAAAACGCGATCGTCAACTCCCCGCGCAACGCCATGTACCTCGTCACGCACCAACGCGCTCTGCTGTTGAAAAACATCGCAAGGTTTGTTGCGTGATATTTTCTTATCCCGTCATAAATGAGTCAATGAATGTCACGTGCTTCGAGAGCGTTTCTTAGTCGGCCATTTGAAAGATGATGTCGCTCCGGCCAAGTCCACTCGGAATAACGTAGATTCTACAGCAGCTATTAGTCATATGCGAGTGACGCTACGTTGTGTTGCGCCTTTCACGTGACGTGTTTTGTGCGATCAATTTCAGCGCAATGAACCCAGTTGTAAATTTATGGGAATTTTGCTTTTCTGCCCCAAGTAGCAAATACAGCGGAAAATTTTCGTCTTATGCAACGTACTTTGCTGTTGACATCGTTTCAATCGTTTTAATGCTCCCCAGCGTTTTTACAAAAAGCTGCATCAGGAACAACTCTGAAATATACAAGACAGCCATTGGTTTGGACAAGCTATCTGAATGTGAGAAATCGGGTAGTCTTTAAAATTGCACTAAAATTGCACACGGTCCTGTTAAGTGCCTACGACAATGTTTCATTTTCAATCGCACTCGCCACATTAATCTTCCAAAACGTTTCTTCTTGGGCACTAGCCTGGCCAATTATTGCATGGTGGCCAATGACATATGCAACAGGCGGGCTGCGGGGCCAAAACTCGACCCACCAGACGACTCAGTGTGGCCGTCGCTGACAAGCATAAGATTTGGAGGGCATGGCGTTTTAATGCTAGTATTTTGGTATATGTAAGACTGTGTTACTTGTTCGTTGAAATCGCGGGTCGCACTGTCTTCCAAAATTTGCCAGCGAGTCTGGTCGGGAGGAGATAAATGCCTTTTTTGTGTAAACTGGTGTAAATGACATGCAACTGCTTCAATATAAAAGATTTTTTGTTCTTCCAGTTACAGCAAAGCATAGTGATGTAAGCCTTATTGCAAAAAGTAGTTTGATAAGCGGATTTATTTTACAGCTCAGTAAAGAAAGTCACTTTCTATATCAGCGGGAACAATTGGTCTCCCTTTTTAGCCAGTGCTTCAAAGTCTGGAGTTAGTTTTGTAGCGGGATTCTCAGAAGATCTCTCTTTTACAATAGCGAAGCCGTTATGAGACTTGACTGCCAAATATTTCTGAAATCGCCCCCCCCTGACCTTACTGGCTGGATCCTCCCCTGCATCCCACTCCCTGCTCTTATGCTAAACTGTTCGGTACTAACCTATCTGGCAGGTTTATCTCAGCCCAGGAAAACCCTGATATTTAGACTCTTGGTACGTCGAAGAGCCTAGGATCGACACCGGCAAAGAAACATATACTGTAATGCTTCAGTTTTTAAGAGAACGTGTTTGTGCGAGCACAAAAGTAAGTTTGCAGCTGTTGCCTATCACACTTCCCGTCTCCGTTGAACACTTCCAAACCGGAACCCGGGCATTTGTGAATTGCATCAAGAAAACATCGGAAAGACTCCGTCGTGTTTTAAACGTCGGGGTGTCTTCCCCCCACACAGACAAAACATCAAAGCACCAAAGTGGCCGCAAACCGGTTTTCATGCGTTTTTTTTTTACCAGCGAACAACCGAGGAACTTTCACAAATTGCGTATCTTGTGCATCGACCGATGCAGATCAAAATATAAGGCCTCGGGCAGTCAATGTCCTTCTGTCCGAGCAATCCAATCCCAAATTTTGTAAACTGTTGTAGAACCTCTTTGTTTCAGCCTTCTTGGGTACATTCGATTGGTGCGAAAATGGTGCATGTAGCAAAATTGTGTGACCAGTGTTTGATTGCCAAGGGCAAACGATGCCATGGCGATTTTGAGGTTTGGTTGATAGACTCAAAGAAAGCGATTTTGCAATTTAAAATCAAGTCTTCCACGGCTTGTTGCAAAGTTATATAGAGCTGTTGATACTGTTTTCCTTGAAATGTTCGTTGATTTTGGCGAATGCTTTCCAACAGATTTATTTTTTTTTTACTTTCTGACAAAAATCGTAGAAGTGGCTTCTTTCGCATATAAAAAGTTGGCCTGGAAATGTAGCGATTTCTTTCCTAAAACAATCTGGCAATAGGTCAGTACGGATCTCCCTTGTACTTCTATACATTTTTTATTTTTTTGCAAACGTTTATTTTTTCATGTTGTGAGAAGCCACCGCAGCGAGCGTCTTGAATTGAAATTGCCAATTGCAGGCGGTTATCATACGTATCCAACCAAAGGAGTTTTACAGGGGTTGGCGTTTTGCGACAAGTTAGTATGGGCACTGTGAAGTTTATTATCTGTTTGTCAATGCTGTGTTCTGTGTGGATTTACTGTTCAAGCGCTTCATTTCGTGATTTTAATGCGTTAAACACCAGGCGTTGTTCATTGAAAAAGGAGGTGGTAAAATTATCCGCATCAGCTGGATGTGTCCGACAGGTATGTTTGACGGAGTCGTCATCTTTCTCACTTCTGTTTCAGTTTGCTTCAGAAGTGCCTTAACTGGCTTTCCTCCTTTTCCTTTAACGGCGATTCTGATTCGGCGAGTGACGTGAAGTCATATACTGTCCTGAGAAGTTGCATCCTACAAATCGTCAAATTGCTCGTTAACATCAGCAACGACAATGGTAAGTGTTAGTTTGGGACCTTGCATCTAACACGCATATTTCTG